>ODAJ011908513.1_pt1 | contig 31484 bp, 22 predicted proteins | sample 1539241 | NCBI WGS metagenome assembly ODAJ01 (sample SAMN02144231, study PRJEB22623) | gut metagenome | biome: sheep rumen | host: Ovis aries | place: New Zealand
ACGATTTTTAGTATTGATATAATTGAAGAGAAACTAGATCCGACAACACTTGGTGATAGTGATGATTTATTAAAGACTGGAAGGCTTATAAAGATAAGAGTAAGAGGCGATGGATTTCTCTATAATATGGTGAGAATTATTGCAGGTACTTTGGTTGATGTTGGAATGGGTAGAATTAAACCTGAAGATATCAAAGGTATTATTGAGTCTAAAGATAGAACGAAGGCTGGTAAGACAGCTCCTGCTCATGGACTTACATTGTTGGAAATAGAGATATAAATAATAGATATTCTTATAATTTTTCTATTGACAATAATAAGGATGTTTACTATAATATTTTATTGTGACGGCTTATGTTCGAAAGTTTTATGGTTTGAGCCATTAGCCCCGGTTAGAACTGTAAAGATTTGAAGAAAGCCAAAACTTATGAATAAGAAAATAATAATTGATTAAAATTTGGAGGTAAACCGATGAAAACTTATATGGCTAGTCCAAGTACAGTTGAAAAGAAATGGTACGTAGTTGACGCTACAGGATATACACTTGGTCGTTTAGCATCAGAAGTTGCTAAGGTACTTAGAGGAAAGAATAAACCACAGTTCACACCTCATATCGATACAGGCGATTTCGTAATTGTTGTAAACGCAGATAAAATTAAAGTAACAGGTAAGAAACTTGATCAGAAGATGTATTATCATCATTCAGATTATGTTGGTGGTATGAAAGAAGTAACACTTAGAGAAAAACTTGCTAAAAAGCCTGAAAGTGTTGTAGAGCTTGCTGTTAAGGGCATGCTTCCAAAAGGACCTTTAGGAAGAGAAATGTTCAAGAAACTTTACGTTTATGCTGGACCTGAGCATCCACATGCAGCTCAGAAGCCAGAAGAGTTAACATTTTAGTAAGAAGGAGGATTTTTAGCAATGGCAAATAAATTTTACGGAACAGGTAGAAGAAAAAGCAGTATTGCAAGAGTATATATTATGCCAGGAACAGGCAAAATTACTATTAATAAAAGAGATATCGATGAGTATTTCGGTTTAGAAACACTTAAAGTTATCGTTAGACAGCCACTTGTAGCTACAGGTAATGAAGCTAAATTTGACGTTTTAGTTAACGTACACGGTGGTGGATATACAGGACAGGCTGGCGCTATCAGACATGGTATCGCTAGAGCACTTCTTCAGGTTGATAGTGACGAATTCCGTCCAACACTTAAGAAGGCTGGTTACTTAACAAGAGATCCACGTATGAAGGAAAGAAAGAAATACGGTCTCAAAGCAGCTCGTCGTGCACCACAGTTCTCAAAGAGATAATTATATTTATTTTGAGATTATATTTAGACTTTATACACCTCAGGACTACGGTTCTGAGGTGTTTTTATATTTGTTTATAAGTATTTAAGATGAGCAGTGTTACAAGTTTTTGGTTATAGTCTTTTATTTGATAGGTATATTTACTAGATATTTTGCAGAAACTGTATTTATAGTGGAGGGATTATGTATTTAACAAAAAAATATATAGGAGATAAAAAGTTTTATAAGATGCTTCTTGCTGTAGCATTTCCTATAATGGTTCAGAATGGTATATCTAACTTCGTTAGTTTATTAGATAATATCATGATCGGAAAACTAGGAACTGAGCAAATGAGTGGCGTAGCCATAGTTAATCAGCTTATGTTTGTATTCTGGTTATGTATGTTTGGTGGCCTTTCAGGAGTAGGTATTTATACAGCACAGTATTATGGAAGCAAGGATGACGAAGGTATAAAAAATACCATGAGATATAAGTTGTGGTTAGGCGTTATAGTATGTCTAGTTGCAACTGCTATATTTTTAATATTCGGTAAAGATTTAGTTCAGTTTTACCTTAAAGGTAATAATGACGGCGGAGATTTAAAAGCAACATTACGATACGGCCTTGATTATATAAGGATAATATTATTTATGCTCCCAGCTGTCTGTATAGGAATGGTTTACACAAGCACTATGAGAGAGTGTAGTGAGACATTTATTCCTATGATTTCTGGACTTATTGCAGTATTTGTAAACTTGTTTTTAAACTATCTTTTGATATTTGGTAAATTTGGATTTCCAAAATTAGGAGTTAGAGGTGCTGCAATTGCAACAGTTATTTCGAGATATGTAGAAACCGCATTTGTTCTTATATGGATAAGACTTCATATGAGTAAGTACTCTTACTTTAAGAAAGCGTTTAAAAAAGTTACATTGTCATTTGAACTTGTTAAGAAGTTTTTCGTTACAAGTACACCACTTCTTTTGAACGAAGGATTTTGGTCACTTGGATGTGCGCTTTTAGCATATTCGTATTCTAAGAGAGGACTTAATGTAGTAGCAGGACAAAACATAGCAAATACAATCAATAATGTATTTAATATTGTATTTATTGCAATGGGTGATGCAGTTGCCATTATTATTGGAAAGCACTTAGGTGCTGGTGAAATGGAAAAAGCAAGAGACACTGATAATAAGATTATAGCAGCAGCAATGATGACATCTGTAGTTATTGGAAGTATTATGTTTGCTACTTCGGGACTTTTCCCACAAATATACAACACTACGCACAAAGCAAAAATAATAGCAACACACTTTATGATGGTACAGGCTTTATTTATGGTAAAGGATTCATTTTTACATACGACATATTTTACAATAAGAGCAGGAGGAGATACGATTATAACATTCTTCTTTGATAGTGTGTTTATGTTATTAGTATCGGTACCAGTAGCATATTTATTAGTTGAGTTTACATCTCTTGGAGCAGCAGTTATATTTGCTATAGTTCATGCAGCTGATTTTATTAAGTGTATAATTGGATTTATACTTGTTAAGAAAGGCATATGGTTAAAGAATATTGTTAGCGAATAACAAAAAAACATATTGTCAACCTGAAAATAATAATATGGTTGACAGTATGTTTTTTTTGGTTTACAATGAATCACGAAGCGCGCAAATTATTTAGGAGGTATGTATCCAATAAAAAGGATATATGAAGAAATGGAAACAACTATGGATAATGAAAAGAGATTACTTACAACAAGAGAGATGACACTTATTGCAATGTTTGCAGCGGTAATTACTGTATGTTCGTTTATAAGAATTCCGATAGGTTCAATACCATTTACTATGCAGACATTTGCTGTATTTACAGTGATTGGAATTCTTGGAATAAAAAGAGGTGTTATAACAGTTGTTCTTTATGAACTACTTGGACTTGTAGGACTTCCAGTATTTGGTGGAAAGGGTGGCCTTTCAGTAATAACTGGTCCAACAGGTGGATATATAACAGGATTTATATTATCAGTTCTTATAGCAGGAAGCATTATAAAATATGTTAATGTTAATGGAATATGGTTTAAAAGAATTGTAATGTTTATTGCACTTTTACTTGGAGATGCTGCTTGTTTTATAATTGGAACATTTCAGTTTATGCAGGTTAGTGGTAATACTTTAAACACATCAATGAAATTTTGTGTTACACCTTTCATAATTCCTGATATAGTAAAGATGATTTTAGCGATTGTTATTATAGAAAGAATTAAACCATTCACTGATAATGTTTTCAGCAAATAATCACTGATAAGTTTAACTTTTCACCAGTAATAGATTTTGCTTATAACAAGATATAAAATTCATATATTGGTAATTTGCTTAAGATTCCTTTAAAATCAACTATGGATTAAATTTAGTTTATAACTAGAAATAGAAAAAGATTATAACATAGATGAAAGGAAAAGATATGAGTAATTACAAGATTAACACAAAGTGTGTACAGGGTGGTTATACACCAACTAATGGAGAACCTAGACAGATTCCAATAATTCAGTCTACAACATTTAAATATGATACAAGCGAAGATATGGGTAAGTTATTTGATCTTGAAGCATCAGGATATTTTTACTCAAGACTTCAGAATCCAACATGTGATATGGTTGCAGCTAAGATTGCTGAACTTGAAGGTGGAGCTGCAGCTATGCTTACAGCATCAGGACAGTCAGCTAACTTCTTTGCTATGTTTAATATTTGCGAAAGTGGAGATCACATGATTGCTTCATCAAGTATTTATGGTGGAACATTTAATCTTATTGCTGTAACTATGAAAAAGATGGGTATTGAAACAACATTTGTTTCTCCAGATTGTACAGAGGAAGAACTTGCAGCAGCATTTAAGGATAATACAAAATTAGTATTTGGTGAGACTATTGCAAACCCAGCACTTACAGTTTTAGATATTGAAAAATTTGCTAAGGTAGCACATGAACATGGAGTACCACTTATTATTGATAATACATTCCCAACTCCTGTTAATTGTAGACCAATTGAATGGGGTGCTGATATTGTAACACACTCAACAACTAAGTATATGGATGGTCATGGTAGTGCAGTTGGTGGTGCTGTTATCGATTCAGGTAATTTTGATTGGATGGCTCATAAGGAGAAATTCCCAGGACTTTGTACACCTGATGAATCATATCATGGACTTACATATGCAGAGAAATTTGGACAGGGTGGAGCATTTATTACTAAGTGTACAGCTCAGCTTATGAGAGACTTAGGATGCAAACAGTCACCTAACGATGCATTTATCTTAAATCTTGGACTTGAAAGTTTACATGTACGTATGGCTCGTCATGTAGAAAATGGACAAGCTTGTGCAGAATTCTTAAATAGTCATGATAAGATTACAAAGGTTTCATATAGTGGACTTAAGGGTGATAAATATTATGAACTTGGTCAGAAGTACTTACCAAATGGTGGATGCGGTGTTGTTTCATTTGAACTTAAGGGTGGAAGAGCAGAAGCTGAAAAATTCATGAAAGCTCTTAAACTTATTGCAATTGAAACTCATGTTGCTGATGCTAGATCATGTTGTTTAAATCCAGCAACTTCAACACATAGACAGCTTACAGATGAACAGCTTAAGGATGCAGGTATCCCAGCAGGCTTAGTTCGTTTATCATGTGGTCTTGAAGATAAAGAAGATTTAATTAAGGATCTTGAACAGGCACTTGCTACAATATAATAGGTGAAGGTTTTTAAATTAATATAAATGTAGTATAATATAGAGAGTTGGAAAGTTCTGACTCTCTAATTTTATGTGAACTAGTAAAAGGGGTAAGTATGGCTAAGAATAATAACGAAAATACAAAAGTAAAAGAAGATAAACTTAGAAAGATTGCAGAGGATGAAGATGCAAGCATATTTAAAAGAGTTGCAATACTTGTGGGAGTTATTGCAATAGCATTTGTTGTGGTTTTGGTTGCAATTAAAATTTTCTTTGAGGTTAAATATAATTTCGATAAGGATGATATTAATGTAATTAGTAATGCCAAAGAATATGGACTTATGCTTGAAAACATTGATTTACTTGATAGTTATGCGACAATTGATTCGGATACAAAAAATCAATTAAAGAAGAATGCAAAGAAAGCTGTTAAGAATTATGATAATACATTAATGGATTCAGAAAAACTTGCAGGTTTGTTACTTGCTGATAAATATCTTGAACTAGGTAATAGTGAAAAATTAATTAAGGAAATGAAAAAGTATTATGATGAGAATACTAAGTTAATTAATAATACCAAGATACGTGAAGGTGAGTCATTAGATAAAGATGAAATGGTAGTGAATACTGTTTCTATTGCATATATGTTAAGACGTTATGATGATGTATTTGCTGAAATTGATATTTATAGTGGGCTTGCTGATTACTTTAATGAGAAAATAGAATTATCTGATAATGAAAATTATTCTGAATACTTAAGAGAAATCTTTTTCTTTATGTACGAGGAAAATAAGCAAAGTATGATTAAGACTGAAAAATTAAAGGATATTCTCGAAAAAACAATGAGTGATTATAAAATTAAAATTGATAATGAGAATATGCTTTATACAATTAACGATATTATGATGGCAAAGAGATTATCAGAATATCGACAGTTCTTTTATAATGATTTGGGATATGCAGACAGTGCACAAGAAATATATGAGGATATAAATAATGATGGTGCATTTATGACTGATACATATGAAAGCTCATATATGTATGCTTTGGCTAATGCATTGTTTAGTATATCAGATATTGAGGGTAGTGAGTATTTCACAACACATGTTGGAGAAACATTTAAGGAGTACTACGATAAGTACTTAAATTTTTAATGGAGAAGAAAAATGATTCAGTTTTTTTATGGTGATGGTAAAGGGAAAAGTACAGCACTTTTAGGCGGAGCAGTTAGAATGGCTGGAAGTGGTGGAAAGGTTTTATATGTACAATTTTTTAAAAATAATGATTCTTCGGAAGTTATCATGTTAAAAAATATGGAGAATGTTACTTATCTTCCTCAGGATGTTTTATATACCATGGCATTTGATAATAAGGAAATGGAAGAACAGATGAAGAAGATTAAAGAAGGTTATAATAAAAAGATTGAAGAAGTGTATGAATTACAAAATAAAAATTCATATGACATGATTGTGTTAGATGAAGTGGTTTATGCATATGAGAATGTATTTGCTAAGGATAAGTTTATCAAGTTTTTAGAGAAGAATAGAGATAAGACTGAAATTGTAATTTCTGGACATGCTTATGATGGAAAACTTGGTGGAATTGCAGATTACATTTCTAAGGTTGTTAAGGAGAAACATCCATTTGATTTAGGCGTGGATGCAAGAAGAGGTATTGAATATTAGAAATAAAAAAATACTATTATTTGTAATAGAAAAATGCAATTTGTAAAAGAAAGTTATAACTTAAAAAAATAAAGTGAAAATGTTATAATATTAAAGTTGTAAAAGCATTAGGTTGCCGTAAGGCAGTAACGAGGAATCCGGAACGCCGGAGCTGTTGCCACAACTGTAGTGGAGCAGTTTTCATCAAGAAAACTGCGGAACGAATTGGCAAGTGCTAGCACTTGTCTGACGAAGAAGGTAAAATCCACTGAGGGGTATTGGGTGCAAATACACCTTGGGAAGGATGAGACATTCCACAAGCCAGGAGACTTACCTAATGTTTGACATAAAACGGGCTTGGCAAAGCCTAGTATGAATATTAAGGAGAGTAAGCCAATGAAATTAAAAGAAAGAATATTATCATTGGTTCTTTCTTCTGCGCTTGTTATTAGTCTTGCACCAACTAATATTTTTGCAGAAGAAGAACAAGCGAATACTGTAAAAACAGCTACAGTTGAAGTATCAGCTCAGGCAGAATATCAGTTTATAGTTCCACATCATGAAATAACTGTATCAGCTGATAAAGCAGAAAGTTATGGTTATGTTGATAATCCAAAAGTTGAAGGTGAGGTTACAGCACTTGATGCATTAGTAGCAATGCATGAAGAAACTTATGGAGATGATTTTACAAAGGATACTAAAGGTGATTATCTTGTTGCAGATTACGGGTATGTATCTAAAGAATTTGGAGTAGAATCATATTATTGGATTTTTGATGTAAATGGAAAGGCACCACATGATGGTGTACCTGTAGAAGCGTATAATGGACAGTGTACAATGGATGCTGTTAATCAGGCAGTAATAAAAGATAATGACGAAGTAAGATTTGCTTTGGCACAGGATACAGTTGCATTTATGGATTATAAATTAAATGTATCTTATAATGGTAAAGAATTAAATGGTTCAACACTTGTTGCAGGTGTTGATCAACATCTTAATGTAACAGGTTATGGAGCACTTTGGGAAGGTTATCCTGATGAAGTGATTGAAGAAAATGGTAGAGAAAATGTCGCTGATGTACAGTTGGCATTAGTTGGTGAAGATGGTTATACTATTACACCAATTGAAGATGCTATTACTGATGACAATGGTGATGTTACTATTAGTTTTGGTAAACCTGGTACATATCATATTACAGCAATTGGATCAGAAGATATGGAAGATTATGGTAGCTATGTTGTAATGCCATATTACACAGTTAATGTAGTAGAAGATGATTCAGTTGCTAATGTCTACGATGATTTATGGTTACAGTATGATTTCAAGGAATTAAAAAAAGGCGATTCAGCAGAAATATACCCAAGAAGAGTAAATCAGATTAATAAGAGTGATGTAGCACCAGTTGCAGATGTAGTAAGACCAAATTTCAATTTTGAAATTATTAGTGGTGATAGTATCAAGTTATCAGCAAATGATAGTTCACAGAAAGTATCTGTAAAAGCTGTTAAGGAAGGAACAACTATCGTTAAGGTAAGTTATGATCCAGTTTTTGCTTATGATAAAGTATGGGCAGGAACACATGATAGTAACGTTACATATGTAGTTTTTGATGTGAATAGCAACCCAGCAGATATTAATATTGAATCAGGTATTGATTTAAGTAGCTATGATACAATTTACTATATAGATGAAAAAGAATTAGAATTTGCACCTACTTGCGATGAAGGTCAGATCTTTAAGGTTACAGCAAATAATGAAACATTAACATCAGAAGATGGAAAATATAGTTTTAAACTTAAAGAAGGTGCTAATGTTATTGGAATTACTGCACAGGATGAAGAAGGTAAATTCAAGACATTATACAAGGTTGTTAAAGCTAGAAAAGTAAGTTATACAGTGACAAATTTATCACGTGAAGGCGAGGATATTTATCAGGGTGATGAAGTTGAAATAAAATTTAATGGTATTTCTCTTCCTGTTTATAAACTTGCAGGAATTTATAATCCAACAATGTTTAACCCATCTTGGGGAGCAAAGGGTAGTTTTGTTAGTTATTATGTAGATAATGCCGAAGAAGTTACATATGTTGATGGAGCAGGTAAGGATGCTGTTGCTCAAAACGGAGAAGTAAAAGGTTTTGGTGAGCAGTATAACATTACTGATAATTCAATGATTTTGAAATTTAATGCCAAGGGAACATATACATTCACTAAAGGATCTATTTTTGAAAGTTGGTGGGGTTCAGGCCTTGGAGCAGATAAGTTGGTTGAAAATGGTGGAAAACCAAATCTAGATGCACCAGTTCTTGAAAAATATTTTAGTGAACTTCCTGAATTTAAGCTTGAAGTAAAGGATGTTGTTCCACTTCTTAAAAAAGAAATAGAAGACTTAAATAGTCAGATTGAAACTTTAAATGGTCAGATTGAAGATTTAAATACAGAACTTGACAGTGCAAATGGAAGTAAAGAAGTTTTAACAGCACAACTTGAAACTGCAAAAGAAAACTTAGAAAAAGCACAGGCTGATTTAGAAAAATATACAAAGGATAAGGAAGCATCAGATGCTGAGCTAGAAAAAGTTAAAACTGATTTAGCTAAGGCTACAAAAGAATTAGAAACTGCAAAAGCAGCAACTTCTAAGAGTGGTGAAATAAAAGATGATAAAGCAACTTCTGAAGATAAGGAATTAGTTAAGAGGATTGTTAAATTTACAAATTCAAAAGTTAAAGGACTTAAGGTTAAACGCGCAAAGAAAAAAGCTAAGTTATCTTGGAAAGCTGTAGATAATGCTGATGGTTATATTATCTATAGAAAAGTTGGTAAAGGTAAATTTAAGAAAGTAAAAGAAGTTAGTTCTAAAACTCTTAAATTCACAAATAAGAAACTTAAGAAAAAGAAAACATATACATATAAAGTTGTGGCATTTATGAATGTTGATGATTCAAAGGTATTCAGTTTAGAATCAAAGACTAAGAAAATCAAAATTAAAAAATAATTAGAATGTTGAATTCACACTTAGTATTATTTTGATACTAAGTGTGAATTTGATATATAAGAGTGATGGATATGAATAGAAATAGATTTTTCGCGAAGATTATAATTTTTGTATTAATAATAAATTGCATATTTGTTGATAATGGAGTGGTTACATCTGCTAATGATAGCATTGATGTTTATTTTACATGCGAAAAATCGATTATTGGACAAAATTTAATTATAGAACCATGCAAAATTAGTGTTTCAAAAAACACTAGAGTTTCAGAAATACTTGATAAGGTATTTTCTGATAATAATATTACATATGTTTATAATGGTAGTTTGACAGATGGTTTTTATTTATCAAGAATAAAAAAATGTGATGATGGAACTTTTGATATTCCACAGATTATAAAGAATAGTGATGTATACAATAGAAGAGTTAATTCGAATAATGTTAATGCACCAGATTTAGCTGAACGTTCTTTTATTGGTACTTCTGGATGGTATTACTTTGTTAATAACAGTGCGCCTAATGTTGGAATGTCAGATTATAAAGTAAGCGATGGGGATGTTATTAGAATTCAGTTTACTTTATTTGGATTAGGAGAAGATTTAAAAGTTCCTGCTAATAGAGATAAACTTATAAAAACATTAGCAAATAATAAAGATAGTGAGCACTATAAAGAAGGTTTAAAAGTCTTAAAAGATTTAGATAAGGATAAGGACGATATTAAGTCTATTATAAAAAAGATTGATCCTAATAAGGATGATGGTCAGAGTGAAACAGAACAGAAGGAATCATCCCATGATGATAGTCAGCATGAAGGTGATCATGATGCTAAAAAGAAAGAGCATAATAATTATCATAACAACAGTGATAATAAGTATCAAAATGAGACTAACTCAAATGGTGGAGAAGAAAGTAGTCATAAACATAAAAGAAAAAATAAACATAGAAATAAGAAAACACATAATGAGGAAAATGATAAATCAACTCAAGATAATAAGAATAGTGCTAACGAAGAATCAAACTCTGATTCAAAATCAAGTGATGTAAATAATAAGGATTCGAATAATAAGGATTCAAATAATAATACTATAAATAAAGAATCTAATAATGATAATTTAAAAGATAACAATAATAAGAATGAAAATAACAATTCTAATGAGAATGATTATATAATTGGTATTGCTTCAAATGAAGCAAAAAGCATAACTGAATTAATAGATGTAGAACATATAAGAAAGATTGATGAGGAAATAGAGGAATATAAAAATAGAATTGAAGAAATTGATTATAAGGACGTTGCATTAGAAATGCAATGGGAGATGATTTCTCTATTATCATCTGGAAAAGAAATAGATAGTGAATACTTAAATGGCTATAAAAAAGAGTTTGTTAAATCAATTAATTCATATAAGGGGACTCTATCTAACAAGGGAACCGATTTTTCAAAGGCAGTTATAACAATGAGTGCCTTAGGTATAAGTCATAATGAGGATAAGTATAATATAACTAATAACCTTAAAAATCAAGATGATATATGTTCACAGGGATTAAATGGTCCAATATGGGCTCTTATAGCTTTATCATCTTCGGATGAAATAAAAGATCAATATGAAAAAGAAAGAACTGATTATTATAATATATTAGCAAATGAGTGGAAAGATAAAGGATGCTTTGCTCTTATGGGTGATAAGGGTGATGTGGACTTAACTGCAATGGCAGTTTTAGCTGGAAGTTTATATAGTAAGGATATGGAATGCGATAAAGAATTCTTAAAGGAAGCCGTTAAGTTTATTGAAGAACAGTCTGATGATAACGGAGAATTTAAAAGCATGGATAATATTAATTCTGAAAGTTTAAGTTATGCTACAATGGCTATGCTTTGCGTTAAGGACAAGAATTATGATTTTAATCGTGCAATAGATAATATTCTTTCATATAAGACTAAGGATGGGTTATATGCTCATTTATATGATGATAAAAATGCTGATACAGGTAATGCTATTGCAACGCAGCAGGCTATGCTTGCATTTTGTATGATTAGTAATGCATATTACAAAAACGAAGATAAATTATTTAATTATGGAGATAATAATAAAACAAATGTTAATTTCCTAAATGAAGATAACGTAGTGAATTATGAGAAAAATGAAACTACTACAGAAATTGAAACAAAGACGAATAATAAAAATAAGGATAATGGTATATGGTTAAAAATCGTATTTATAGGTTTATTAGTTGTTTGCTTATTATGTGCATGCTTATATTACCTACTTCGTGCACTAAGAAAGAAAAAGGAAAGCAAATAGATGTAACCATTGAAATAAACTGTACACAAATTTTAAGTCATATGGAAGATTTTAATAAGGATAAGGAAAAGTATCTTCCAAAGGATGGTTATATTTTTAAAAAGGAACATATAAAAATGCATGAAGGTGATACTGTATTTGATGTATTAAAAAAAGTATGTAAGGACGAAAAGATACATATTGAATCATCAACATCACCAGTATATAAATCTGTTTATGTTGAAGGTATAAATCAGCTTTATGAGTTTGATTGTGGACCTCAGTCAGGATGGATGTATAAGGTTAATGAAGAGATACCTAACTATGGTTGTAGTGCATATAAGATTAAAGACGGCGATGACATAGTTTGGTATTATACAGTTACATTGGGTGATTTTAAGTAATTAGTAGATAGGTCTACTTTTATAATAGAGGATATATTTGGGAGTTAGGTGATAATATGAAAATAAAATTACATCCAATAATTTTGATTTTATATTTTGGATCAATGCTCACATTTACAATGTGTACATTACATATATACATGCTTATAATATCGCTTTGTCTTGGCATGGTTTTCTTATCATGTCTTGTTGGAGTTAAGAAAGTAGCAAAACACTACTTGCTACCAATATTTCCACTATTTTTATTGATAGTATTTGTTAATGGGGCATTTAATCATTATGGAGAGACTTCACTTTATATGATGGATAATGGTAATAGCATAACCTTAGAATGTATATTATTTGGTCTGGTTATGGGATGTATGGTTATGGCTTCGTTATTGTGGTTAGCATCATTTAATATAATTATAAAATCGGATGATGTTTTATATTTAACTGGGAAAATACTACCAAGTATTTCTCTTGTTATATCTATGAGTTTAAGGTTTATTCCGTTATATAAAAAGAATTATAGGGAAATAAAAAAATCATCTAAGTTATTAGGTGCTTATAATGATAAACGAAAAATAAGTAGAATAAAAACAGCTTATAATAATTTCTCAATTCTATTTTCAAGATGCCTAGAGGAATCAGTTGAAACAGCATCTAGTATGCAGAATAGAGGTTTTGGTGTAAGAAGTAGAACAATGTATCATAACTTCCATTTTGGAATTAGAGAAATAAGACAACTTTTGTATTTGCTTATATTTATTGGAATTGTATTTGCTGGATATTTTAAAGGACTATGTTACGCTAATTATAATCCAGCTGTAGAAATTAGAAGTAATGTATTTATATTTGTAGCTTTTATATTGCTTGGGATATTCCCGATTGTAGTTAATGTATTTGAACGAAAAAGAGGAATGTAGATGTTAAGGTTTGAAAACTTTGGTTTTAAATATGAAAATTCGGAAAATTCAATATTTTCAAACGTGAATTTTGAAGTTAATGAAGGTGAAGTGACTCTTTTGATTGGCAAGAGTGGCTGTGGTAAAAGTACGCTTATTAGGAGTATAAAACCTTACATGGCAAGAAAGGGCATTGTAGAAGGCACGATTTACTATAAGGGTAAGGATGTTAAAACTCTTTCAGAAGAAGAATTAGCGCATATTGGATATGTTAGTCAGGACATAGAGAATCAAATTGTTACTGATAAGGTATGGCATGAACTTGCATTTGGCCTTGAAAACTTAGGCATGCCTCAAAAAGAAATGAGACTTAGATGTGGTGAAATGGCTGCGTATTTTGGAATTGAAGATTGGTATAATAGAGATACGGATAGTTTATCAACTGGTCAGAAGCAGCTTCTTAATTTAGCATCAGTTATGGTAATGAAACCTGATTTATTAATTCTTGATGAACCTGCATCAACGCTTGATCCGGTAGCAGAATCAGAGTTACTTGAAAGAGTATTTAGACTTAATAGGGATTTCGGTATAACTATTTTAATAGTTATGCATGAACTTGAAGAAGTTTTTAATAGAGCAGATAAAATTGTTTTTATAAATAATGAAAGCGATACTTCTGTAGTTGTTAATGACAAGAGAAACATGGCTAGATACTTAATTGAAAATAATAATAATCAGGTATATGGACTTCCTAGTGCTAGCAGAATATGTTCTGAACTTTATAAGCGAGAAGATGCTAGCTTGAGTGATGTTCCTATAAGCATTGCAGATGGTAAAAGGTTCTTAAATGATAATTTTGAATTGATTAATTCGTATTACGAAAATAATAAATATAATATTGATAAACTTAATGAAAATAGTTTTAACGAAGTAGCAAATGCTATTGAATTAAAGCATGTGTATTATAAATATAATAAAGACTCTGATTTTGTATTAGAAGACTTTGCACTTACAGTTAAGGAAGGTGAAGTCTATACCATTATGGGTGGAAATGGTTGTGGTAAGAGTACAACGCTATCAATTATATCTAAATTGATTAATCCAAATGATGGTAAAGTAATTTTGTTTGGAAAAGACATTAAAAAAATAAAAGATGAAGATATATATGGAAAGTTGATAGGATTTATTCCACAGGAACCTAGAAATCTATTTTCAAAGGATACAGTTTTAGAAGAATTATTAGGCAAGGTAAAAGGCTTTTCATATGATGATTTAAAGGCTGATGATGGCTTGCTTAAAAAGATAGAAGATGAAAATAAGGATTTATATGATTATATTACCTTCTTTGAAATAGAGAATGTTTTATCACTTAATCCATTTGATATAAGTGGTGGTGAGATGCAAAAGGTTGCTATGATTAAGGTACTTCTTTTGAATTCTAAAATCATAATTATGGATGAACCTACAAAGGGACTTGATGCATTTGCTAAATCTAAAATGGCATCTTATATTAAGAAATTAAAGGGCATGGGCAAAACGATTCTACTTGTAAGTCATGACATAGAGTTTAGTGCTAGTGTAAGTGACAGATTAGGATTCCTTTTTAATAGAAGAATTATTAGTGATGCCATACCGACACTTTTCTTTACGGATAATCATTTTTACACAACTGTTACCAGACGAATTACAAGGGACTATTTTAAAAATGTTATTTTGATTAAAGATATATTCGGTGAAGAGGATAATGATAATAACCTTAGTATATGCAATAAGAAAAAATCGCAGGATAAGAATATTGATAAAACTGTAGAAAATGCTAAGCACAAGAATACTAATAAGATAGATAGTAATAGAATTGTAAATTCTGAAAATGAAAAATTGGATTCACATTTAATGTTTAGAAAACTTAGAAATTACATTATAGTTGCTGCATTAGTTTATGGAATTATGCTTGGCATAAGTAAGACGTATGCTGATCAAAAGTATTTTCTTATGAGTGTAATTGTTTTATTAGTTTCTATGATTGGTTTAGCTGTATTTTTTGAAAAGAAGAAGATAAGTGGAAAGCGTTTGGTTTTAATAGCAGCGCTTACTGCTCTTGGAGTTGTTGGAAGAGTATTATTTTACATGATACCAGCTTTTAAACCAGTGGGAGCGATTTCTATTATTGCAGGAGTAGCTCTAGATCCGTTTAGTGGTTTCTTATGTGGAAGCTTAATGGCCTTTTTATCAAATGCTTTCTTTGGTCAGGGCTCATGGACGGCATTTCAGATGTTTTCATTTGGACTGGTCGGATTTTTAGCTGGAATAATAGGCAGTTTATTAAGACGCAGCCTTAATAAAGGTAAAAGTGTTAGCAGAAAATACATTGTTGCAATAGCGGTATATGGTTTTATTTCTATCTTTTTAATATATGGTTTTATTATGAACTTTTTTACAAGCCTTACGGCTGGAAAAGCAATAAAGGAAACATTATTGATTAACATAATATCTGGAATTCCACTTGATATAATCCATGGAGTTTCAACAGCTGTGTTTATATTGATATTAGGTAGACCACTTATTAGAAGAATATATAGAATCAAATATAAGTATGAGATATAGATGTATGTATGATATAAAAATTGAATTATAAACTGAGTGTTATACTTGGAAAGAAAGCAAATATGGGACATTATGGGAACGTAATGTTCCATATTTATGTGATTTTAAGTTACATAATATCTGTAAAAAAATGGTTAGAAATACCAAACACGATATATTGTGGTTTGCATAGAGGCGGTCATACCATATGAAGTAAAAAAATTGTAAAAAAATTGTAATAAAAATCTGAGTAAAGAAATTTGGCACAAAGTTGTGAAAGGCTTGTAAAATAAAGAAGTTTGACAATTTGTGTCAAAAATATTCGTAGAATAGTTAATTTAATAACGGGGAAAAAGTGTAAAATATCTATTTACTTTTGATACTTTATGTTCTATAATAAGTAACTAGATGTAGTGTCTGAGTCATTTACATAACACAAAATATTGCGAATGCAATGAATGCTTGATAACCACCTAAAATAAACGTAATTTGGTGGTTATTAGTGTCATTAAATATAGACATAGGAATAGGATAGGAGGATGGATTTGTAATGAGTACACTAAAAGGGGCAAGGATTATCAAGCGAAACGGTGTAGAGGTTGAATTTGATCGTGAAAAAATCGAAAACGCCGTTGGAAAAGCGAATGCTGCTGTAGATATGCAGTTACAGCTTAGTGATAATCAGGTAAAAGCGGTTGCGGATATTGTAGAGAAGAAAGTTTATGAAAAGACACATGCTTTAGGCGTTGAAGATATACAGGAGATTGTAGAGCAGGGTATCATGGAAATGAGAGGTTATGAGGTTGCTCAGAAGTATATCAGATATAGACAGAAACGAGAACTCGCAAGAAAAGCTAATACTACTGATGAAGGAATCTTGGCTCTTATAGAAAGAGATAATGAGGAAGTTAAACAGGAAAATTCAAATAAGAATCCAATTATTAACTCAACACAGCGTGATTATATGGCTGGTGAGGTTAGTAAGGATCTTACAAAGAGAGTTTTACTTCCAGAAGAAATTATTGATGCTCATGAAGAAGGATTAATTCATTTCCATGATTCAGATTATTTCGCACAGAAGGAACATAACTGTGATCTTATTAATCTTGAAGATATGCTTCAGAACGGAACAGTTATTAGTGAGACTATGATTGAAAAACCACATAGTTTCTACACAGCATGTAATGTAACAACTCAGATTGTTGCACAGGTTGCAAGTAACCAGTATGGTGGACAGAGTTTTTCTCTTGCTCATCTTGCACCATTTGTTGATATTAGTAGAAAGAAAATTGCACAGCAGGTATTAGAAGAAAGACAGGCTTGCGGTGATAGCATTGATGATGATAAGGTTTCATTCATCGTCGAGAAGAGACTTAAGGATGAAGTTACTAGAGGTATTCAGACTATTCAATATCAGCTTATTACACTTATGACATGTAATGGTCAGGCACCATTTGTTACAATGTTTATGTATCTTGATGAAGTAGAAGAAGGTCAGACAAGAGAAGACCTTGCAATGATTATCGAGGAAGTATTAAAGCAGCGTATTCAGGGCGTTAAGAATGAAAAGGGTGTTTGGATTACTCCAGCATTCCCTAAGCTTATTTATGTACTTGATGAAGATAATGTACATAAGGATTCAAAATATTTCAAACTTACAGAACTTGCTGCTAAATGTACAGCTAAGCGTATGGTTCCAGATTACATTTCAGCTAAGGTTATGAAGGAACTTAAGGGCGACATTTATACATGTATGGGTTGTAGATCATTCCTTACACCTGATAGATTCACAGAAGCAGGTGTTGGAAATATTGCAAATGCTAGAAATTATGTTGAGGGTAAACATAGATATTATGGTAGATTTAACCAGGGTGTTGTTACAATCAACTTAGTTGATGTTGCATGTTCATCAAAGGGTGACATGGATAGATTCTGGGATATCTTAGATGAAAGACTTGAACTATGTCATAGAGCACTTAGACTTCGTCATGAAAGACTTTTAGGTACACCTTCAGATGTTGCTCCAATTCTTTGGCAACATGGTGCACTTGCAAGACTTGAAAAAGGTGAAACAATTGATAAACTTTTATATCACGGATATTCAACTATTTCACTTGGATATGCAGGTCTTTATGAAATGTGTAAGTATATGACAGGTAAATCACATACTGATGAAGAAGCAAGACCATTTGCTCTTGAAGTTATGCAGAAGTTAAATGATTCATGTGCTAAGTGGAAAGCAGAAGAAAATATTGATTATTCAGTATATGGTACACCACTTGAAAGTACAACTTATAAATTTGCAAAATGTCTCCAGAAGAGATTTGGTTTAATCCCTGGAGTAACAGATAAGAACTATATTACTAATAGTTACCATGTACATGTAACTGAGGAAATTGATGCATTCAAAAAACTTAAGTTTGAATCTGATTTCCAGAAACTTTCACCAGGTGGAGCAATTAGTTACGTAGAAGTTCCAAATCTTCAGAATAATATTCCGGCTGTTCTTTCGGTTATGGAATTCATCTATGATAATATTATGTATGCTGAACTTAATACAAAGAGTGATTATTGTGAAGTATGCGGATTTGATGGTGAGATTCAGATTGCTGAAGAAGAAGGAAGTAAGAAGCTTATTTGGAAATGTCCAAATTGTGGTAACACAGACCAGAACAAAATGTCAGTTGCAAGAAGAACTTGTGGTTATATTGGAACACAGTTCTGGAATCAGGGACGTACACAGGAGATAAAGGACAGAGTATTGCACTTATAGATTAGAATACCGGCGAAGCCGGAAGTTTCTAATCTCCAAAAATAGATTAGGGATAAAAAACCGACCGTGAAGCGGTCGGTTTTTATGTTTTATGTTACCTTGTAATAAAGGTAAAATTATTATATAATAATATGGATTATGATATCCTGTCATAAGTATGTTTAAATGAAAAGAAAAGGAAAATTTTATGAATAATTTAAAGAGAAAAATAAGTAAGTTGATGGTAGCAATAATGGTTGTTTTATCATTGGATGTTTCTGGATATTCTGGATTTGCTATCAATGGTAATGAAAAAGTTTATGCAGCAGCAGCGAAGACAAAAAAAGGAATCTATGAAGGATTTGTGGATCGACTAAATTTCCCTAATTATGCATTGGAGTTATATGATAGTTTATATGATAATTCATTAGATGCAGGTGGATATCTTATTGATGAAAAGAATGTTGATAGAGTTGAAGAAGGTTGCTATGTTCATGATGTAACTACAGAAACTGGAGTGGTTCCAGCAAGTTCAAATTATGCTATAGAAAGTTTCATTCAGAATCAGGTTGGAAAGAGTGATGTTCCTTCAAATATTTATCAGGTTTATTTCGCATTCTATTTTGATCATCCAGAAGTATTCTGGATCAAACAGTCACCAAAACTTAGATATAGTTATAGTGTAAAACTTAATAAGACAACAGGTAATCTTGAATATACAATTATTTATTCAATTGTAATTAAGGATACATATGCAAACTTTGATTTAAGGGATACTCAGAAATATAAAACACCAGCTGATATAATTAAGGCTATGGCAAAAAGAGATTCTTTGGTAAAGAAGATTTCAAAGAAGGTTGCTAGAAAAGATTCTTATTTAACAGTTTGTGCACTTAACAAGTATCTTGTCAAAATAAATAATTATAATTCATTAGTATTAGCAAATGTTCCTGGTGAATCTTTATATACTCATCAGGCTATGTGTGCATTAGAAGGTAACAAGGGTAAGAATGGTCCGATTTGTATGGCATATGCAGCTGCATTTAAGCTCATATGTGATAACTTAGGGATACCATGTATTAATGTGTGTGGTGATGCTACAACTGCTAATGGTACAACAGGTGGTCACCAGTGGAATAATGTTAAACTTGATGATGGTAAGTGGTATGCAATAGATGTTACATGGAATGATACTGGACATAAAGTAGATGCTTATCTTTGTGTTGGTAGTGAAACTAAGACTGCTGAAGTAGCTTTTAGAAAGTCTCATAAGATGACTAATAAAGGTTATACAATTTATACTGGTTTTACAAATCAGCCAGAACTTTCAAAAGGCAAGTATTCACAGAATGCATGCAAGATTGTTCTTGCTAAAAAGGTATATAAATATACAGGTAAAAAGATAAAAGCAGCATTTAAAGTATATGATAAAAAGAAAAAATTAATTAAAAGAAAATTCTATAAAGTTAAATATAAAAATAATAAAAAATGTGGTCGTGGAGAAATAACAATTAAGTTTAAGGGTAAATATAAAAACCTTAAAACAAAAAAAGTTTATTTTGACATAGTACCAAGAACAGGTAGTATTGATAGTATTATGCCATTTAAGAATTCAGCATATGTTAAGCTTAAATCTGTAAAGGGTGTAAGTGGATATGAGATTAAATGTAGTAGTGATTTATCATTTAAGCGTGCATCATCTAAGACTGTTACAGTTAAGAAAAATGCAACGGATACTTTAGTAGAAGGACTTGAAAGTGGTAAGACATATCATTTTAGAGTTAGAACATATGTAAAGAAAAATGGAAAGAGATACTATTCAGATTATAGCAACGTAAGCGGTGTTGTAATCAACTAATACTAAAACATGATTTGACTGTAATATGTATGTGTCAGCATGCATAATCAGATAGGCTTTATCTATTTAGATAAGGAGGTGTTAATATGTATTACGGGAATATTAAAGAATTTAGTGTTGAAAATGGAACAGGGGTTAGAGTATCATTCTTTGTTTCAGGGTGCAGACATGGTTGTAAGAACTGCTTTAGTGAAAAAACATGGAATTTTGAATATGGAAAGCCATATGACAGAGCGGCAGAAGATAAGATTATGGAAGCACTTAAACCTGACTACATGGAAGGAATTACCATTTTAGGTGGGGATCCACTTGAACCTGAAAATCAGGCGGAGGTTCTTGGCCTTATTAAAAGAATAAGAAGAGAACTACCTGAAAAGAATATTTGGTTATTTACAGGATTTGTTTTTGAGGAATTAATCTATGATTATTCAGTTAATCAGAAGATTGGTATCAGTAAGGAAGTTGATGCTCGTAACACAATTAATTTTTATGAGCCACTCATTAAAGATGAAAAATCAAGAGCAAATACTGAATATATAAGAGAGATTCTTGAAAATATTGATGTCTTAATAGATGGCGAATTTATGGAACCTCTCAAAAATCTAAGTTTAAAATTTAGAGGCTCTTCAAATCAGAGAGTTATTGATGTCAGAAAGAGTTTAGAAAGCGGACAGGCAGTAACAATCGAAGAATTTATGAATTAATGACAGGAGATGTAACATGAAGAGAGTATTATTAAAATTAAGTGGCGAAGCTCTTGCAGGTGATAAGAAGTTTGGTTTTGATGAAGCTTCTTGTGTTGCAGTAGCTAAGCAGGTCAAAGTACTTGTTGATCAGGGGGTGGAAATCGGCATTGTTGTAGGCGGTGGAAATTTCTGGCGCGGAAGAACAAGTGAAAAGATTGATAGAACAAAGGCTGATGGCATAGGTATGCTTGCAACAGTTATGAACTGCATGTATGTTTCAGAAATCTTTAGAACAGAAGGAATTAAGACAGATGTTTTCACACCATTTATATGTGGAACATTTACAAAGCAGTTTTCTAAGGATGCAGTTAATGAAGCATTTGCTGAAGGTAAGGTATGTTTCTTTGCAGGTGGTACAGGTCATCCATATTTTTCAACAGATATGTGTATGGCACTTCGTGCAATCGAAATTGAAGCTGAGTGTATTTTAGGTGGCAAGGCCATTGATGGTGTTTATGATTCTGACCCACATAAGAATCCAGATGCTAAGAAGTTTGCAACAATGAAGATGAGTGATATTGTTGATAATAAGCTTGGCGTTATTGATTTAAGTGCGGCAGTTTTATGTATGGAAAATAAAGTTCCAATGATTTTATTTGGACTTAATGAAGAAAATAGTATTATAAATGCAGCTACTGGTAAGACAACCGGTACAGTTATTACAGTAGATTAGGAGGATATCATGGATCAAAGACTTAATGTTTACGAAGAAAAAATGGAAAAAACAATTTCAAATTTACAGGAGGAATATAGCACAATCAGAGCTGGAAGAGCTAATCCTCATATCTTAGACAAGATTACTGTAGATTATTATGGAACACCAACAGTATTACAGCAGGTTGGTAATATTACAGTTCCAGAAGCTAGAATGATTTGTATTGCACCTTGGGATGCAACACTCCTTAAAGAAATTGAAAAGGCTATTTTAGCATCAGACCTTGGACTTACACCAACTAACGATGGTAAGGTTATTAGACTTGTATTCCCAGAACTTACAGAGGAAAGACGTAAGGAATTAGTTAAGGACGTTAAGAAGAAGGGCGAAAATGCTAAGGTTGCAGTTAGAAATATTAGAAGAGATGCAAACGATGCTTTCAAGAAACAGAATAAAGCTAATGAAATTTCAGAAGATGAATTAAGTGATATTGAAGATGATATTCAGAAACTTACTGATAAGTATGTTAAGAAAGTAGAAGATATTATCGAAGATAAGTCAAAAGAAATTCTTACAGTTTAATTATAAGGCGGTTTTAAATGTCAGAAGAATTAAATGTGCCACAGCACGTGGCAATTATACTTGATGGAAATGGCAGATGGGCTAAGAAAAGACATCTGCCTAGAAATATGGGGCATGCAGCAGGTGCTAAGACAGTAGAACAGATATGTGAAGATGCTTGGGATTTAGGTATTAAGTACTTAACTGTTTATGCGTTTTCAACAGAAAACTGGAATAGACCTGATGATGAAGTAAAAGCACTTATGAAACTTTTAAGAAATTATCTTAAGAACTGTGAAAAAAGAGCAAATGATAATGATATGAGAGTTAGAGTCATTGGTGATTTATCACGCCTTGATGAAGATATTAGAGATACTATTCTTCATCTTGAGGAAGTTACTGCAAAGAACGGTGGCCTTAATTTTACAATTGCCATTAACTATGGAAGCAGGGATGAGATTATTAGAGCCATAAAGAGAATAAGTGCAGATGGTAAGGATGGCAAAATCAATATTGATGATATTGATGAAAAGATGTTTAGTTCATATCTTGATACAGATGATATGCCAGATCCAGACTTACTTATTAGAACCAGTGGAGAAGAAAGATTATCTAATTACCTATTATGGCAGTTAGCATATACTGAGTTTTATTTTACTGATTGTTTATGGCCTGATTTTAATAAGAAAGAGCTTGAAAAAGCAATAGAAATTTATTCGTCTAGAAACAGACGATTCGGAAAGGTATAAGGTAATTCTTATGTCTGCAATTGGAAAACTTTTTAGCAAGTCCACTATGGTAAGACTATTTAGTGGAATTATACTTGTTTTAATTGCAATACTTACAGTTCACTTAGGTGGAGATGTTTTATATGTAACAACACTTTGCGTTTCATTAGTAGGTTTGTTTGAATTATATAGAGCATTTTCAATTGAAAAAAAGAAGATTGCATTTGCTGGATATGCAGCAGCAATTATGTATTATTTTTTAATTAGGGATAATGCGTACAATGAATATACAATGATTCTAATGGTATTATCTCTTATGTTTGTATGTGTGTTATATGTTTTAACGTATCCAGAATTTAAACCAGCTGAGATAGCATTTGTTATGTTTGGTCTTTTATATGTACCTGTTATGCTTTCGTACGTATATAAGGTTAGAATAGCAAATGGTGGAAGATATATCGTATGGCTTATTTATTTATGTTCATGGGGATGTGATACCTTTGCATACATATTTGGTGTTATGTTTGGAAAGCATAAGATGGCACCAGTATTAAGTCCAAAGAAAACAGTTGAAGGAGCAATAGGTGGTGTGTTTGGAAGCTGCTTATGTGGATTCTTATATGCTTTATATGTAGGAGATAAGATTAATTCAACTGTTGATATTAGAATTATGTTTGTTGTTGTATGTTTCTTTGGATCATTCATCTCAATGGTTGGAGATTTAGCTGCATCAGCTATTAAGAGACATATGCAAATCAAGGATTATGGTACATTAATCCCTGGACATGGTGGAATTATGGATAGATTTGATAGTGTCATTTTTACAGCTCCACTTATTTGGATATTAGTGGAATTTATGAAATAATTCTTAGTTGCAAAATGATACTAAGTTAGTGTGGAATTATAATAAGTTTAGTATATAAACATAATGGTGGAACAATGAATATTAAGAAGAATATTTCAATCTTAGGAAGCACTGGTTCAATAGGAACTCAGTGCTTAGAGATTGTTGATGATAATGATGATTTAAATGTGGTAGCTCTATCAGCAGGTAGTAACGTTACATTGCTATGTGAGCAGGCCGTTAAGTATAAACCTGAAATTGTTTGTATTTATGATGATAGTAAGGTTACAGATGTAAAGGATAAATTAAAAGATACTGATATTAAGGTTGTATCTGGAATGGATGGTTTAATTGAAATTGCAACGGTTGAAAGTGCAGATGTTGTACTTACATCTGTTGTTGGAATGATTGGAATTAAACCAACAATCGCAGCTATTAATGCAGGTAAGGACATAGCTCTCGCTAATAAGGAAACTTTAGTTTGCGCAGGGCATATTATTATGCCTTTAGCTAGAAAAAAGGGTGTTAAGATTTTACCAGTTGATAGTGAACATAGTGCTATTTTCCAGTCGTTAAATGGAGAAAGCAATGAGAAAATAGATAAAATTTTACTTACAGCTTCAGGTGGACCATTTAGGGGTTATACAAGAGAACAGATGAAAAATGTTACACTTGCAGATGCGCTTAATCATCCAAACTGGAGTATGGGTAAAAAAATTACCATTGATTCTTCTACAATGGTAAACAAGGGTCTAGAAGTCATGGAGGCTAGATGGTTGTTTGATGTTTCTATTGATGACATAGAAGTTGTAATTCAGCCACAAAGTTTAATTCATTCCATGGTTCAATATGTTGATGGTGCCATAATAGCACAGCTTGGTACACCGGATATGAGATTACCAATTCAATATGCGCTTTTCTATCCAGAAAGAAGATTTTTAAAAGGTGATAGGGTAGATTTTAAGACTTTAAAATCAATAACATTTGATACACCTGATCTTGATAATTTCAAAGGATTATATTTAGCACTTGCTGCGGCAAGACGTGGTGGAAATATTCCAACTGCATTTAATGCAGCGAATGAACTTGCAGTTAGTAAGTTTTTAAATGAAGAGATTAAATATCTAGAGATTGTTGATCTTATTGAATATGTTATGAATAATATTGAGTTTATAGATAATCCAGATGTTGATCAGATACTTGATACAGAGAAGAAGGCATATGAATTGATTAATGAGAAATTAGATAACGATAGGAAATGATTAATAAATGAAAAAAATGAAAATTAGGATTAAAGAGGAGATTTAATGCTAAAGTAAGGAGCAATGATGCAAAGAATAATTAGTATACTAATAGCAATTTTGATTTTTAGTATTCTTGTAATATTCCATGAATTTGGTCATTTTATTGTGGCTAAAAAAAGTGGGATAAAGGTACTTGAGTTTTCGGTCGGAATGGGACCAAGAATTTTTTCAAAACAGAAAGGTGAAACACTTTATAGCATAAAGGCATTACCACTTGGTGGTTCTTGTATGATGTATGGTGAAGATGAGGATGAGGAAAAATTGGATTCCGAGAAAGACCGGGCATTTGGTAGTAAGTCCGTATGGGCAAGAATAGCAGTAGTTGCAGCAGGACCTGTATTTAATTTTATTTTAGCTCTTGTTGTTGCTATTGGACTTGTTATTGCAGGCGGAGTTGCAAAACCTTATGTTGTTGATGTTGAAAAAGATAGTCCAACATACGAAGCTGGAATTCGTAATGGTGATGTTGTTTTAAGATATGATGGAGCTAAAATTTTTACTAGTGATGATGTTATGTTAAGACAGTATACAACTACAACAAAACAATCTGAAAATATTAAAGTTGTATATAAGAGAAAAGGTAAAAAGCATACAGCTACAATTAAACCAAAAGAGAAACAAAGAATATTATTAGGTATTTCATATTCACCAACTGATTTACCTGTAACTGCACTTGAACCTGTATTAGAGGATGGCGCATTTGCTAAGGCTGGTGGTAAAGCAGGAGATACTATCCTTAGTATTGATGGCGTTGAAATGAAAAATGGAAAAGAATTTGCAAAATATACATCAAATCATCCATTTACAGAAGGTAAAAAACTATCAATTGTTATTAAACGAGGAAATAAGGAAAAAACTATTGAAGTTGCGCCTAAGATGATGACAGTATATGAAACTGGATTTGATGTTAATGGTATTAGAAAGAAAGTAGGTCCACTTGGATGCGTTAAATATGGTTACGCTACTTTTAGATATAACATTAACATGGTAGTTCAAAGTCTTAAGTTGATTTTTACAGGCTCGGTTAAGAAAGAAGAAGTTTCAGGACCAATCGGAATAGTTGGAGCTATTGGAGATACATATGAGCAAAGCTTAATACAGGGTATTAAGGTTGTTATTATGAATTTAGCAAGTTTACTTGTTATGCTTAGTGCAAACTTAGGTGTTATGAATCTTTTACCGATTCCAGCACTTGATGGTGGACGACTAGTATTCTTATTTTTTGAGGCAGTAAGAGGTAAGCCTGTTGATAGAGAAAAAGAAGGATTTGTTCATCTTGTAGGATTTGCGTTACTTATGGTATTAATGGTATTTTTATTCTATAATGATATTTCAAAAATCATAGCTGGTATGTAAAGAGGTGATTTTATGCATAGAGACAGTACGAAAGTAATTAAAATTGGAAATAAGGTTATAGGTGGAGGTAATCCAATACTTATTCAGTCTATGACAAATACAAAAACTGAGGATGTTGAAAGTACAGTAGCTCAGATTAAGGAATTAGAAAAAGAAGGTTGTGAAATTATAAGAGTTGCCGTTCCAACTATGGAGGCTGCTGAAGCTATTTCAAAAATCAAACCACAGATTAATATTCCTTTAGTTGCTGACATACATTTTGATTATAAACTTGCAATTGCTGCAATGGATAATGGAGCGGATAAAATTAGAATTAACCCTGGTAACATTGGTTCAATAGAGAATTTAAGAGCAGTAGTTGAAAGAGCAAAAATAGACAATATTCCAATTAGAATAGGTGTAAACAGTGGTTCGCTTGAAAAGGATATCTTGGATAAGTACGGTAAGGTTACACCAGAAGGTATTGTTGAAAGTGCTTTATTAAAGATTAAGATTATTGAAGGACTTGGTTATGATAATCTTGTAATTAGTCTTAAGTCATCAGATGTAATGATGTGTCTTAAAGCGCATGAGATGATAGCTGAAAAAATAAATTATCCATTACATATTGGAATAACTGAATCTGGAACTTTACGTACAGGAACAGTTAAATCATCAGTTGGACTTGGTATTTTAATTCATGAAGGAATTGGAGATACCATGAGAGTTTCACTTACTGGTGATCCTGTTCATGAAGTTAGAGTTGCAAAGGATATTTTAAAGAGTTTAGGACATAGACAGGATGGTATTACTGTTGTATCATGTCCTACTTGTGGAAGAACAAAGATTGATTTAATAAACCTTGCTAATAAAGTTGAAGAGGCTGTTAGAGAGTTTGAAGATTTAGATATTAAGGTTGCAGTAATGGGTTGCGTGGTTAACGGACCTGGTGAAGCTAGAGAAGCAGACATAGGAATTGCTGGTGGAGATGGCAAGGGTGTACTTATAAAAAAAGGCGAAATTATTAGAACGATGGATGAGAGTGAATTATTAAATGCACTTATTGAAGAACTAAGAAATTGGAATAATAATTAGGAGAGTTAGTTGTGGGAAGACGTAAGTTTTATGATGTATTTCCAGGAATAAAACTTAAAGATAATTATAAAGATGTTTTCAATGAAGTTGAAGTTGAAAGAGCCACAGTGAACAAGGAAAGAACTAAGTATAACATTTATATTGTTACGCATCGATTAATTGGAAGAAAGATATTCGATGAAGTTGAAGAAACAATTAATGAGCAATTCTTTCCAAATGTAGTGGTAGATGTTAACATCATTGAAAACTATGAATTATCAAGTCAGTATAATTTAGGGATTATATTTACTGAATATAAGGATAGCCTTGCACATATTTATGCGCAAGGAGGTCAGCTGGATAAAGCTTTTTTTGATAGAATCAAGTTTGATGTTGAGGGAGATGTAATTAAAGCATCAGTTGCTGATAATTTAATAGCCAGGGACAAGGCACCTAAACTTGAATCAATTATAAAAAGTGTTTTTTTAACCAAGTTTAGAATTGCTGTTAATATGGAGTGGAATTTCTTAAGTGAAAAAGATGAAAATAATGACAGTGAATTAATATATGAAAGCTTGGTTAAGACAATTAATAAAAATATTGTGGCATTAAGAAGTAAGGCTGAAAGTGAGAAGGCATCTAGTGAGGAAGAAAGTGCTACAAGTTCAGATTCTTCTAATGGAGGTGAAGGTACAAAGGCTAAAGAAGTAGTTAGTGCGCCTAAGGAAGAAGTTAAGAAGGAAAATAAGGAAGATGGTAGGGCGAAATTTAATGATGGAGGAAGATATAAAAAGAGACTTCCTGATGATCCATCAGTTATATTTGGTAGAAATTTCGCTGATGAAGAAGCTCTTCCTATATGTGAAATACAAAGTGAAATCGGCGTTGTAATAGTTAGAGGACAAATCATTAATTTTGAGGAACGTGAGATAAGAGGTGAGAAGTCCATTGTTACAATTACAATGACTGATTTTACAGATACAATATGTGTAAAAATATTTATTAGAAATGAACAACTTGATGAAATCAGGGATAGACTAGGTAAGGGTACATTCATAAAAGTAAACGGTGTATGTATCATGGATACATATGATAGAATGCTTGAAATATCATCGGTTACTGGTATAAAGGAGATTCCTGATTTTAGAGTAAAAAGACAGGATAATAGTTTAAAGAAAAGAGTTGAACTTCACTGCCATACAAAGATGAGTGAAATGGATGGTGTAAGTGATACTGGCGCGATTGTAAAGCGTGCATATTCATGGGGGCATAGAGCCATTGCCATTACAGATCATGGTGTTGTACAGGGATTCCCTGATGCAAGACATGCTTATGATGACATTGTTGATGGATATAAGAAGAGTCATGATGGCAGCACAGAAGGTCTTGACTTTAAAGTATTATATGGAGTTGAAGCATATCTTGTTGATGATGAGAAGCAAATGGTTACTAACGACAAGGGGCAAAGCCTTGAGGGTACATTTGTTGTATTTGATATAGAAACAACAGGTTTTTGTGCAAAGACGGATAAGATTATTGAAATTGGTGCAGTTAAGATTGTTGATGGTGAAATTAAGGAAAGATTTTCAACATTTATTAATCCAGAGATTCCAATTCCATATAGAATTGAAGTATTAACGAGTATAAATGACGAAATGGTAAAGGATGCAGATACAATTGATGTAGTCCTTCCGAAGTTCTTAGACTTCTGTGGCGATGCAGTTTTAGTTGCACATAATGCAGATTTTGATACTTCATTTATTTGTGCAAAGGCAGAGGAACTTGGTATTGAAACTGATTTTACATATATGGATACAGTTATAATGGCAAGATTTCTAATTCCTGAACTATCAAGATTTAAGTTAGATACAGTTGCTAAGAATTTGAAAATTCCGCTTAATAATCATCATAGAGCAGTTGATGATGCAGAATGTACTGCACTTATATTCCAAAAACTTATTGGAAGATTGCAGGATAGAAATATTAATACATTAAAAGAGGCAAATGAAAAGAGTGCTTCAGATATTGAAATTATTAAGAAAGCACCAACATATCATGCCATTATTTTAGTTAAGAATAATATTGGACGAGTTAATTTATATAAATTAATTTCAAATTCGCATATAGAATTCTTTAATAAGAGACCAAGAATTCCAAAGAGTGATTATCATAAACTTAGTGAAGGCCTTATGATAGGAAGTGCCTGTGAAGCAGGTGAACTATATCAGGCGATTATTCATGAAAGACCCGAGGCAGAAATTGCAAGATTATGTAATTTCTATGATTATTATGAAATTCAGCCTCTTGGAAATAATGAGTTTATGTTAAAGACGGGTAATCCTGAAATAGATGATAAGAAGAAATTCTTAGTTGATGATATTGAAGTTTTAAAAGATTATAATAGAAAGATTGTTGCGCTAGGAGAGAAGTTTAATAAACCTGTAGTTGCAACTTGTGATGTTCATTTTCTAGATCCAGAAGATGAAATATACAGAAGAATAATTCAGGCAGGTAAGGGATTTAAGGATGCTGATAATCAGGCTCCATTATTCTTAAGAACTACAGAAGAGATGCTTGAAGAATTCGATTATTTAGGATATGAAAAAGCAGAAGAAGTAGTAATAACAAATACTAATAAAATTGCTGATATGATTGAAAATATATCACCTATACATCCTGATAAGTGTCCACCTGAAATTGAAAATTCAGATGTTATGCTTAGAGAAATTTGCTATAAAAAGGCTCATGAGATGTATGGTGAAGAGTTGCCAACAATAGTTAAAGAAAGACTTGATAAGGAACTAAACTCTATTATTGGTAATGGATATGCAGTTATGTATATTATGGCTCAGAAACTTGTTTGGAAGTCAAATGAAGATGGATACTTAGTTGGTTCTAGAGGATCAGTAGGTTCATCATTTGTTGCCACCATGTCTGGTATTACTGAGGTTAACCCATTAAGACCACATTATTATTGTAAGCATTGTAAGTATTCTGATTTTGAATCAGAAGAAGTTAAAGCTAATGCCGGTGGTTGTGGATTTGACCTTCCAGATAAGGATTGTCCTGTATGTGGTAATAAACTTACTAAGGATGGATTTGATATTCCGTTTGAAACATTTCTTGGTTTCTATGGAGATAAGGAACCGGATATCGACCTTAACTTCTCAGGTGATTATCAGGCAAATGCTCATGCATACACTGAAGTTATGTTTGGTAAGGGACATTCATTTAGAGCTGGAACAATTACAGGTGTGGCTGAAAAAACTGCATATGGATATGTTAGAAAGTATTTTGAAGAACGAGGCATTAATAAACGTAATTGTGAAATAGAAAGACTTGCAAAGGGATGTGAAGGAATTAGAAGAAGTTCCGGTCAGCATCCAGGCGGTATGGTTATTGTACCTGCGGATAAGGAAATATATGATTTTACACCAGTACAGAAACCAGCAAATGATATGACAACTGATACAATTACAACTCATTTTGAATATCATGCCATTGATGCGAACCTTTTAAAACTTGATATTCTTGGACACGATGATCCTACGATTATCAGAATGCTTGAGGATTTGACAGATACAAATGCGCAGGAGATTCCACTTGATGATCCTACGGTAATGTCTTTATTTGCTAATACTGATGCACTTGGAATAAAACCTGAAGATATAGCAGGAACACCACTTGGAAGTTTAGGTATTCCTGAATTTGGTACAGACTTTGTTATAGGAATGCTTCAGGATACAAAGCCTACTAAGTTCGCTGATTTGGTTAGAATATCCGGACTTTCTCAT
>ODAJ012193102.1_pt1 | contig 31373 bp, 20 predicted proteins | sample 1539241 | NCBI WGS metagenome assembly ODAJ01 (sample SAMN02144231, study PRJEB22623) | gut metagenome | biome: sheep rumen | host: Ovis aries | place: New Zealand
CTTTTTCTTGGATATTGGAAAAACATCCTTAACTTTGCGGTGTATTACTGAACTAGTACACAAAACAAACGAAAGATAAGTCATGAAAACCAGATTCCTCCCTCTGCTGCTTGCGAGCCTCGTGGCGATGGTCTCCTGCAGCCCGAAGTACTACGCCAGCCGGAACCGTGTCGCCGACGAACTGCCCGACGGGGGCAGCTACACCGAACGGGTCGTGCCCGTGGTGACCCAGATCGCCCCGGACGGACAAGTTACGCTTCGCTTCTATGACAGCATGCCGAATGTCGCCTACATCTCGGCGGCGGACTTCCAGTCCATCGTCCTTCCCGGCTCCACGATGACCGTCACGCACACCGGCGCGGGTCAATACACATTGACCAACGCAGACGCTACAGCGACCGTCAATATCAATGACGACGTGTTCGTGACCGACGGGTTCGAGGCGTTCACGAACCAGATGGGCCTCCTGCAACCCGGCATGGCCAATGTCTATTATGACGGCATGCCGTTCGTCCGCTACAAGAAAGTCTCCTACTTCCCGCTCAAGGCGACCACGACGCTCGATATGGGTGCCTACGGAATCGACCTCCACGCCGACGGCAAGGGCGCGGTCTACTTCCCCTTCGCCACGCTCGCGGATATGTACACGGACCTCTACTACCACCACGCCGGCTTCAACGGCGAGAAGGTGGTGGCCAACCTGTCGGTCAACGAGGTGGAACTCTCGGAAATCGACCCCGACTACAACAAACCCCTCGTGGCCCGGACCACCCGCCCGGCCGACCTGGCGGACTTCAACTACAAGGAACTGTGCTTCGCGATGGACCATTTCTACGGCTATCCCGGCCGGATCAAGTACAATGACGCGCTCAAGGCCAAGGGGCTGGACAAAGTCCTCGAAGAGGATATCGAATGCGGTCCTTCCATCAAGAAACTCCTGCTCTCGGAGAAACTCTCCGATTACCTGATTGGCATGATGGGCCTGACGGGCGTCTATTTCGACGGTCACACGGCGATGACCATTACCTCGGCCCTCGGAAAGGCCACAGACTATCCTGAATTATACCAGGAATACCAGACGGGCTTGATGGCGCACCAGGACGTCCTGGCCCTGCTCATGACCGCAATCGTATCGATGCAGTCGATGGTGGCGGACGGGCAGGCCGTCGAGGCGCTGCGACCGAAGGTGTATGGCGAGGGCGTGACCTATGTCAAGAAGGGCGATACCGCCGTCTGCGTGTTCGACTCGTTCAACGAGCGGAATGAGCAAGCCTGGAAAGACTACTATGCAGGGAAGGGCCCGATGCCTACCGTCGAAAACGCGCCGAACGACGACATGGTCATCTTCCTGGACGCGCTGAAGAAGGCGGCGGCCGATCCCGAGGTGAAGAACTTCGTCATCGACATCACCGCCAACGGCGGCGGCTCCGCGGACATCGTCCTGGCGATGACCTCCCTGATCCTGGACAAGAGCTACATCAGCCAGGACAACTCCCTCACCGGCCAGCGGTCGATCGTGGAGTATGAGGTGGACCGCAACTTCAACGGCCTGTTCGACGCGACGGACAAGGACGTCCGCTACGACCTCAACTTCGCCGTCCTTACGTCCCCGATGTCTTTCTCCTGCGGCAACCTGTTCCCGTCCATCCTCAAGGACAACGGCGTCCCCGTGCTGGGCGCGACCTCGGGCGGCGGCGCCTGCGCCATCCAGGCCATGTGCACGGCCGACGGCTTCTGTTTCCAGATTTCCTCCTTCCGTGCCCGGCTGAACTCGCTGGACGGCGACAACATCGACGGCGGCGTCACCCCGGACATCCCGATCGACAACGAAGGGAGGGTCGAGGTGAAACTCTCTGAAGAGAACTCCCTGATGGTCAAGGATTACTCGAAGTATTTCGACATCGACTACCTGCGCTCCCTGCTGGAGAGCAGGTAGTCTCCTCCCCTACCGGAACAGCATCGGGGCGAACTGGTGGAGGGAGCGGCGCCAGGTGAGCCATTCGTGGCCCGTGCCCGGGGACTCGTAGTAGAAGTGCTTGACGCCCAGCTTGTCCAGGGCGAGGTGCAGGTCGCGGATGCCGGCGTACATCTGGGCGGGTTCGTCCGTACCGATGCTGATGTACAGCAGGTGGTAGTCCTCGTTCAGGGACTGCGGATACATCTCGGCGTCGCGGCGGTCGCCCGGGCCGCGGCCGGAGCCGCTGAAGCCGCCGATCCAGCCGAACAGTTCCGGATGGTCCAGGCCGATGGTATAGGCCTGGAAACCGCCCAGTGACAGGCCGCAGATGGCGCGGTGGTCCCGGTCTGTGAGCGTGCGGAAGCGGGCGTCGAAGGTCGGGAGGGTTTCCTCGACCGTCACTTTCTCGAAGGCGTCGAAATTGAACAGGTTGAAGCCGCCTGCGGGCTGGGCGCCGGCGAGCGTCGCAACGGCGTGCTCGCAGACGATGATCATCGGCTCGCAGGCCCCTTCCGCAATCAGGTTGTCCATAATGTCCCGCATCATCCCCTGGGTGGCCCAGCCGGTCTCGTCCTCGCCGGCCCCGTGCATCAGGTACAGCACCGGGAAGCGGCGCGCCGGATCGGACGCGTACTGCGGCGGCAGATAGACATAGCAGGTGCGCTCCGCCCCCGTCAGAGCGGAGTCGTACTTTTCAATGCGGATCTCACCGTGCGGGACGTCCCGCTCCAGGTAGTAATCCACCCCTGCCTCCGGAATCTCGATGCCGCTGGACCAGAAGCCGGAGCCGAAGAACAGCCGGCTGTTCGGGTCGGAAACCCGCTTCCCGTCCACATTCAGCGTGTAGTAGTGGAAACCGGGCACGAGGGGCTCCGTCTTGGCTTCCCAAACTCCGTCCGCACCCTTCACCATCGGATAGTTCTTGCCGCCCACGTTCACGGAGACGGACTGGGCCTCGGGATAGTTGTTGCGGAAAACGGCAGTCAGGTCCGGATTGACCTTCGGGAATTCCTGACCGGGCTGGTTCGTGGTCGCGGGCGTCGGCTCGGTGAGGACGCCGACGGTTTCCTTCTCGATCAGATACGACCGAAGGCGCGCGATTTCCTCCGGGGTGAGCGGGTCCACGCTGGCGGAATGCCGGGTGGTCGCCCAGTTATAGATGAGCTGGTGGATGTCAGTCACTTCCGGCCAGCCGAACTTACGCAGATGCTGGACGGCTTCGTACAGGATATGCGTCTCTTTCCCGTCGTCGCGGAAATCCCGCAGGCGGGTGTTCGGCCCGGCGAAGGTCGTGATTTCATAGTCCTTGGACATATCACTTTCGGAGACGCCCAGGAGCCCTTCGATCAGGAAGGCCAAAGTACCCGTGCGGTCCGCGCCGCCGGCGCAGTGGAAAAAGACGGACCGGCCTTCACCCAGATAGCCGATGATGGCCCGGATCGCCTGCTGGTACAGCTCCTGCGTGTTGCCGGTTCCGCGGCCGAGGTTCTTTTCCACGGGGAACTTGATATATTCCACGCCTTCCACGACCGGACCCACATTCGCTTCGCTCTCCTTGATGCCCCGGAGGTCCAGGTCGACGGAAATGCCCAGGTCGTTCTTGAAGATCTCCTTGGCGCGGTCCGTCGTCCGGCGGCTGCTGAGCGCGGCGCCGCGGTACAGTTTCCCGTAGGCGATGTGCCCGCCGTCGGCCTTCCAGCCGCCCAGGTCGCGCATGTTCGAGACCACCCCGGCAATCATGCGCATCGGGCCGACCGGCGTGAAGCTGGCCGTGGCCAGGACCTTCCCGTCGCCGTCCTGCACCTTGTAGTAGTATTTCACGCCCGGGACCAGGTTATAGATCTCGGCGACATTCGCTTCGACCGGAACCTCGACCGCCGCCTCGAAGAGCGGAGACGGGGACACCAGCACCTTGGCGGCGTTCCCTTCCGGCCAGGCGACCGTCACCGGCTTCGGCCAGTCCGTCGCGTGCAGGTTCTTCCGGTATTCCCGGGCGAAGGAAACGACATACGCGGTATCGGCGGAGTAATCCACCTCCTCCAGGAACCGCCGGGTCCCTTCATTGACCATACCGATTTTGACCTCCTGCGCGGCGGCGCAGACAGTCAGGGCCGCGAAGGCGGCCAGGAGCAGGAATCTTCTTTTCATGCCAGGGGTTGTTTTCATATCACAGTTCCTCCCCGCTGTTCAGGCGGGAAAGGAGAGCACGGGTATCATCGAGGGTCTTGGGGAGGGAGTGGGACTTGAGCCAGGCGTCCAGCTCGTCCTTGCGCTGCGGAAAGCGCTTCCGGAGGCTGCGCTTGTTGATGGGGGTGACGCTGCCGGCCTGATACAGGAAACAGGACTCGGTCACGTTGTAAGGATAGCTCTTGGAGGACTGCAGGGTGTACATCATGCCATCGGCCTGCAGCGAGCCCACCTCCCGGATGGAACTGGTGCGGGACTGGATCCCATAGGCGCCCGTCTTGACGTCGCGGAGAATCTCCACGTCGCGCCGGAAGGCCAGCGTCAGGTCGTCGGTGATGGGATAGAGCCGGTAGAAGGCACCGTCGATCCGGACGAAGACGAGGTCGTCCACGACGACGCGGTTGATATTGTCGGCGCCGGACGAGAGCTCCTGGTCCTTGTCCATGAACCGCAGCGTCTGGTCCACGGCACAGATGTTCAGCGTCCCCTGGGCGGGGCCCTGGTCGGAGAAATAGACCATCCCCTGCCGGAATTCGGGCAGCAGGTAGAAGACGTCGGCGGGGATGTCGCCCCGGGCCTCCTGGCCGAGGGCGGAAAGGCCCGCGAAGAGCAAGAGCAGCAGTAAGATACGTTTCATCACTTGTGGAGACCGACCGCTATCCGGTCCATCTTCACAAAGATAGAACTTTTCGGGAAAAGATGAAATTACTTCCGGGCCGCTTCGGCGAGTCCGGCGCGGAGGTTCTCGATGACGGCCTCCGAGCTGTAGGTGGCGCCGGAGACGGCGTCAAGCTGCATTTTGGCGGCATCGCTCACCTTCTTGCCCACCACGGCCTTCAGGAGGCCGCCCTGGATGACGCGCTCGAAGTAGCTGGGCGATTCGGTGTTCGGAAGCGCCTCGACCTTGGCGACAACGCCATTGACCACCTTGATGACGAGGGGCGTGGGGCCGTCATAGCCGATGACGTCCTTGCAGAGTTCGGTCGTATTGATGACCAAGGTATCGGCCGGGACCGCCTGCGCGGGACGGGTGCCGCGGGCGCTGCTCACCAGGCAGACGGAAACGAGGAGGGCGGCGAGGGCCGCCAGGAGTATCGATTTCTTCATGTTTGTCATAGTTTGGAAGGCAAAGATAGGGAATTTTCCGGGAAAAATGCCGATATTTGTCCAAATGCTGACCACTATGAAACGGATCCTTCTTTCCCTGGCGGGCCTCCTGGCGGCCGCCGCCCTCTTCGCCCAGAACAGTTTTGTCCACGAACAGTCCGACGGTTACGTCTGGCCGGACGACCCGGCCGTCCTCGAGAAACTGGACCAGTGGCAGGACCTCAAGTTCGGCGTCCTGATGCACTGGGGCCTGTACAGCGTCCCCGGCATCGTGGAATCCTGGAACCTGTGCAACGAGGACTGGATCGTCCGTCCGGAAGGAAGCACCTACGAGGGCTACAAGCAGTGGTACTGGGGCCTGTCCAAGGTGTTCAACCCGGTCCGCTTCAACCCGGAGCAGTGGGCCGACGTCTTCGAGGACGCGGGCATGAAGTACATGATCTTCACGACCAAGCACCACGACGGCTTCTGCATGTTCGACACGGACTATACGGATTTCTCCGTGGCCAAGGCCGGTCCCTTCTCCGGCAATCCCAAGAAGGACATCGCCAAGTACGTCTTTGACGCCTTCCGCCCGAAGGGATTCATGATCGGCGCGTATTTCTCCAAGCCCGACTGGCACTGCGAGTGGTTCTGGAACCCCTACTACGCCACCCCGCGCCGTGGCATCAACTACAAGGTGGACCAGCACCCCGACTGGTGGCAGAACTACGTGGACTTCACGAAGAACCAGCTGGGCGAGCTCACCGGCGGCCGCTACGGGAAGCTGGACATCCTCTGGCTGGACGGCGGCTGGATCACCGGCGACCAGGTGGGCCTGAACGAGGTCCTGCCCCAGGCCCGGAAAGTGAGTCCCGGCCTCATCTGCGTGGACCGCACCATCCAGGGCCCGAACGAGAACTACCAGACCCCGGAGCAGTCCGTCCCGAAGACGCAGCTCAAGCACCCCTGGGAGTCCTGCATGACCCTCGGCACCGACTGGGGATGGACCCCGAACCCGCGCTTCAAGACCGCGCGCCGGGTCATCGGCACCCTGGCTGAAATTACCGCGAAGGGTGGCTGCCTCGCGCTCGGCGTGGGCCCGACCCCGGACGGCGTCATCGAAGACAAGGCCATCGTCATCCTGCAGGAGATCGGCGCCTGGCTGCGCCGCTGCGGCGAGGCCATCTACAGCACCCGCATCACGGACCACTACAACGACGGCAACATCTGGTTCAACGCCTCCAAGGACGGCAAGACGCTCTACGCGGTCTATGCCCTTCCCGACGACGAGAACCTCCCGGCCGAACTGACCTGGACCGGCAATCTCCCGAAGGGAAAAGTAACCGTCCTCAACAACGGCAAGAAAGTGAAAGCCGTGGTCAAGGACGGTCAAGTGACGGTCAAACTCCCGAAGGGCCTCGTCAACGAGCCTATTGCCCTGAAGTTCAGCCTATAGTTTCACTTCCACCATGCAGGGGAAGGAGTAGGAGAGGTCGTTGCGGGTGTAGAGGGTTCTCTTGCGGAGGGCGTCGGAGGGAGTCAGTTTGCCCTCGAAAAGGGTCTTGCCCTCGTGGACGACCTTGACGGGCTTGCTGAGGTCCACCATCTTCTCGTTCAGGTAAATCCGGACGGAGGAATAGTCGCAATCGCCGATGGTGACGGTATTTCCGTCGATATCGGCATAGAGGACACTGCCCTTCTTGGCTTCCTTGACCGGAACGCCCAGCCAGTAGAAGTATTCCTTGTTGACGTCGCCCTGGACCCATACCACCTTGTTCGGATAGGGGTTGCGGGTGTATTTCGCCATCCACGGAACGGCGGCCCGGTCCTCGCCGTCCATCCAGTGGGGCTTTCCGGCGACGATGTGACCGGAGTGGATGTAACCTTCCGGATCCTTCGCCTGCAGCTCATCCATCTCCTTGATGCGGGCCTCGCATTCCTTGTTCCGGTTATAAGCGTCATCCAGGGCGCCGCACCAGATCATGAACGGAAGATTCCGCAGCGGCAGGAGCGACACGTCGCCCGGGTGGCCCGCCATCATGGACGCGGCGGCCCAGTGGTCCGCCATGCGCGGAGCGATCCGCCACACACCGTCGCCACCGGCGGAATAGCCCATGATGTACACCTTGTTGGGGTTCACGTCCAGGAAAACCACGGCCATCTGGATGATCTGCTCATAGAAGCCGTCCGATTCCGGACGGAAATGCAGGTCCCAGGTATCCGTGATCGCCCGGGGGCACAGATACACACCTTCCTTGGGCTCGTAGAGCCTTTTCTGGTTCTCCCACTGCTGGTTGTTCGTCGATGCCGGAGCACCGCCGCCACCATGCAGGGAAATGTACAGGGAGCGCCCGTCCGCGGGCTTGTTGCCAAAGACTTTCCACCAGATGGGCATCTTGTACTGGCCGATCTTGAGGACTTCATCCTGATAGGCATACGAGAGCGCGGTGTGGACGGAATCCCGCCACTGCCCCTCGAGCGTGGTCAAGTCCGCCTTGAACGGATCGGGCTTGGGCTGTTTTTCCGGGTTCTCCGGATTCTCCCGATATTCAGGGTGGCCGTCATCCTTGGGCTGACAGGCATGGGACATCGCCAGGGTCGGAATCAGACACAGGACGACAAAGGTGAAAAGGCGTTTCATAGATCAGTCGTGATTGTTTCTTTATTCGCCGAGCAGGCGGAAGAGTTCGGAAAAGAGCTTGAAGGAGTCCTCCGCGGAGGTCATCAGGAGGTGGTTCTCCTTGGCATAGGCCTTGAGCGCCGGCGCCTGGGCCGGGAAGGCCTTGTACAGGTCCTTGAGCTTCTTGGCCTTGATATCCTGGCCGTTTACCGTGAGGAAATAGGTGTTCTCGCAGCGGATGGACCAGATGTCCAGCGAATGCTCGCCGGTGCGGTCGTCCGCCGTGGCATGGCTCCCGGCCGTCCAGAGGACGTCCACCCGGTTCTGCGTGGTGGCGCCCATCGCGCCCTTGGAACCCTTGTTCACGTTCCGGAACTTCCAGTTTACCAGGACCTTGTTCCCCTGGAGGTCATAGACTTCGCACAGGAGCCCGTCATGCATGACGAACGTCCGGTCCCCGATCGTGAGCGTGCGCATGTCCTGCAGGTTCGTCAGTTCCATGACGTCATTCCCCCGGATGTAGTACAGCGTCTGGCGGATGGTGTCGAAGTCCACTTCCGCGTCGGCGGAGGTGCCGTTGGCGAACACCAGATGACCCCGGACGAAATCGGGGAAGAGGAACGACTCCTGCTTCTGGCTCTGGGCCGAGACCGGCAGGAGGACGGATACAAGGGCTATCAGGGTAATGATAAAGCGTTTCATAAGCAATAAAAAGCGGGGCGGTGTCCCAATGACACCCCCCGCCTTTCTATCAAAAATCAAGCCAGCGGACTACTTTCCGGAACCCCACTGCGGGGCGTTCTTGTCCTGCCACAGGCGCTCGGTGTTGAGCACGGTGGTGGTGGCGAAGCCCATGCCGGACTGGTTCTTGCCCGGAGTCAGGCCCTGTTCCTTCAGGCTCTCCATGCGGATGTCGTGCATGATGTCGGTCGGAGCCGGCTCGGAGAACTCGAAGCGGCGCGGGATGGCCGCGAGCTCCGCCTTCTGGAACTTCACGAACGGAAGATAATCGGATCCCACCTTCGGGTAACCGGAGCGGCGGGCCGTGACGTACATCTCGTCCGCGAGCATCGTGAAGTTCATCAGCTGCTGGAGATAGATCTTCTCCATGGAGCCGTCCCACTTCACGGCGTCGGTCGCGAGCATGGCCTCGATTTCGCCATCCTTCAGCTCGATGCTCTCTTCAAGCGGGTCGTAGCCGTAGGTGGTACCGTAGTACGGGATCTTGTTTTTGCCGGCGACCTTGTCCCACTCCTGGACGGAGAGGGTCACGCCGCGCTCGTAGTAGTTCTGCGCGGAGCCGGTGCTGATGACGCCCAGCTGACGCAGCTCGGCCAGGTACAGGTTGGTCTCACCGGCGCCGAGGTACATGCCCCACCAGGGAACGTCATCGTTGTCACGGATGGTCGGACCGCCGGGAACAGTCGGGAGCGTGAAGTCCACGCGGCCGCGGATCATCTCTTCGGTCAGGGAGGAGAAGATGCTGTAGGACTTCTTCGCCTCGCCCACGGTGAGCTGGTAACGGTCGGTGTAGTCGAAGTAGATGCCCTTCATGGCTTCATACTCGTCGGACATCTCCCACACGACGGGACGGCCCTGATAGCGGTTCCAAGGCTCGCCGAGCTTGTAGGACTCGAAGTTGCCGTCGGCGTCCAGGTTGATGTTCTCCTGCACGAACGGAGGAAGATTGTCATAGAGACCTTCGGTGATGAACTCCTGGATGATCTTGGAGTTGAAACCGTTCTTGGTGTAGAAGAAGCGCACGCGCGGGTCGCGGGAATCGATCATGAAGTCGATCACGTTCTGGCTGGCGCCCATCATGGAGACGGAGTTGCCGGTCTGGTAGGCGAGGTCCCCGCCCGTTCCGGCATCGGCCTTGTGGAAGATGAAGGCGTCATCGACGCTGTCGATGTAACCGGCGCTGTTGGAGAGCACGCCCTGGGCGATCTGCCCGGCCTTGGCGGAGTTGTTCGCCAGGAGGCGGACGGCGACCTTCAGCTTGAGGGTGTTCGCGAGCTTGGCCCACTTCTTCATGTCACCGTTGTAGATGATGTCCTGCTTCGCGACGACGACCTGGGTGTCATCCTGGAAGATCTTGATGTACTCGTCCAGTTCCTCGACGAAGAGGTCGAACAGGTCCTCGACGTGGTCGTACTTCGGGGTCAGCGGACCGCCGTAGCGGTACTTGGAGGCCTCGGTGTACTGGATGTCGCCGGTGATGTCGATGGCGTAGATGGCGCCGTAGACGGCCAGGACACCGCACATCGCGGCATAGGCCTTGGCATCCTGGCGGTCGTTCGCCTCGATGAAACTTTCGATGTCGTTCTTGTAGGAGAGCATCGTGATGTAGCCGGTCTGGCGGTGCACCACGCTGGCGTCCATGCCGTAGGAACCCTCGGAGAAGACACCGGAGTTGCCCATCTGGGTCCACCGGTAGTAGTAACTCTGGTTATAGAACCAGAAGAGATAGTCGTTGATCTCGAACAGCGTCATCGCGCGGGTGGCCAGGAAGGACGGCTCGGCCGTGGTCACGGCGTCCGGCTTCATGTTCAGCTCGGCGAACTTGTCACGGCAGGAGGTCAGGCCCACCACCGCGAACAGGGACAATGCAATGAATATTTTGGTAGCTTTCATGGTACTTTCCCGGATTAGAATCTTGCGTTGATGGTGAAGGTGAAGTACGTGGTCACGCCCTGGAGGTTACGGATACGGAACTCGGCGGCCGCGGTACCGCGGACGGCTTCCGGATTCTCCTTGTTGGGCAGGGAATTCATGAGGTAGCCCAGGTTGTGGGCGTTGGCCTGCAGGGTGACACCCTGGCACTTGACGGCGTTGGCCCACTTGTCGGGAATCGCCCAGGAGACGGAGAGGTCACGGAAGGCGATGTAGTTGAGCTTCGTGAACCAGGAGTCACGCAGGGTGAAGTTGCTCCAGCTGTGAGTGAAATAGGTCCAGGAGGAAGCGTGGCAGGGATCCACACCACCCTTTTCGTACACCTCGCGGAAGGTCTCGCCGGTGCCCCACTGGCCCTCGCCGACCACGTAAGGATCGCCGCTGGGCTGCGGGATTTTGGTTCCCGCCGGGAAGATACCCTCGGGGATGACACCGTCATCATAGGAGATGCCGTCCCAGCGGGAGGTGTAGCTGACACCGCCGTGAGCGGCGTCGGCACCTTCGAGGGCGGTATACATGTAACCGTAGGCGGTACCGTAGTGGGCCGGGTAGGAGGCCACGTAGCCGCCGAAGCGGGCGTCGAAGGAAGCGCGGATCTGGAAGCGCTTGAAGCGGAGGCCGGTGTTGATGGAACCGAGGAAGTCCGGGACGGAGTTGCCCACTTCCTCCACCTTGCCGCTGCGGCGGTACAGGGTCGTACCGTAGTTGGACTGCCAGTTGTAGAGGACCGGGAGGCCGGAACCGCCGGTGATGTTGCCGTCCTCGTCGTAGGTGTAGTCCTTCAGCGGAGCGGCGTCGGACATCAGGATACCGTAGGTGCCGCCCACCTTGGCGACGGAACCGACGCGGTAGTTACCATAGTCGGCATCGCCCTGGAGCTTGATGTAGTTCGCGACGAGGTCGGAAAGCTCGATGATCTTGGACCAGTTCTTCGTCCAGGTGAAGTTGAGGTCCCAGGCGAAGTTGCGGGTCTCGATCGGGGTGGTGTTGAGCGCCACCTCGAAGCCCATGTTCTGGATGTTACCGGCATTGATGAATGCGCTGGAGACGCCGGAGGCGCCCGGCAGCGTCACGCTCATGATCTGGTCGCGGGTGTTCTCCTTGTAGAAGGTGGCGTCCAGGCCGAGGCGGTTGTTCAGCACGCGGAAGTCTGTACCGAGTTCCCAGGAGGTCTTGCGCTCAGGACGCAGGTTCTGGTCGTAGACGGACCCCGGAATGCTCATGTAGTTGGTACCGGACTCGCTGTCATGCAGGAAGTTGCTGATGGAGTAGGCCGTATTGATGGTGTACGGGCTGGTGTCGTTACCGACCTGGGCGATGGAAGCGCGGAGTTTCCAGAAGGAGATGGCCTTGGGCATGTCGAACGTCTCGTGGATCAGCCAGGAGGCGCTGAAGGACGGATAGAAGTAGGAATAGTTACCGTGCTTGTCGGCATACACGAGAGCGGAGGACCAGTCGTTACGGGCGGTCGCTTCCAGGAAGAGGAGGTCGCGGAAGGAAGCGGTGAACTGACCCGCGAGGGAGAGCATGCGCTTGGTGCCGCTGACGGAACCGGAACCCTTGACGGGGTTCTTGGAGTTGGACAGGAAGTAGCGGTTCGGGACCACGAGGCCGCCGTCGGTCCAGGCTGCGGTCGCCTCCTGATAGTTGTTGAAGTATTCACCGCGGATGAAACCGCCCAGCTGCCAGTCTTCGTTCACGTGGAAGTCGAACAGGAAGTTGGTGTTCAGGTTCGTCTGCTCCTGGGTGCTGTTCTCGAGGCGGTAGCCACCGCCGCCGCCGGCATTCGCATAGCTGGAATCCGGGGTCTTCTGCTCCCTGCGGGTGTAGTAGTAGTTGTAGCTGCCGTCGGTGACCCACTTGAGCCAGGGGGCGAGCTGGATGGTGACCTTCAGGTTCGGACGGACCACGGTCTCCTTCTGGACGGTCTCGTTCTCCCAGATGCTCCACCACACGCCGCGGCCGGGGATGCTGCCCCACTTGTCGCCGTGGGCGGTGCTGGCGATACCGCCGTGGTCGCCCTTGTACTTGTCGCGGAAGTACTTGGCGTCATAGGTGCGGTCGAATTCGCCTTCGCCGATGAACTGCGAGCCGATGTTCGGCTGGGCGTTGCGGGGCTCGGAGTTCGTGAAGGTCACGGAGCTCTCCACCTCGATGGCGTCGTTCAGCTTGTGGCTGGCCTTGAGCAGGGTGCTGAAGCGGTTGAAGCTGTTGTTCGGGAGGGTACCGGTGGAATACTTCTCGGAGATGGAAGCATAGATGGAGCTGCGGTCGTTGCCGCCGGAGAGGGTGATGTTGGTGTTCGTGTTGAAGCCGGCGTTGAACGCGTCCACGAAGTTGTTCTCCTTCGCCTGGAACGGAACGAGGTTGCCGTCCACCCACTCGACCTGGTCATAGGCGTCGAAGCGGGCGCCGAAAGACATGCCGAAGCCGGCGATGTCGCGGTAGATCTTCAGCAGGGAAGGAACCGTTCCCTCATGGCCGTCGGCCCACACATTCATGCGGTGGACATCCCAGCGGGACTCGCAGTCGAAGTACTGGCCATAGCCGGCGGGATAACCCTCGGAGAAGACGTTCTGGAACTTCGGACCGGAGGTCACCTTGTCGATACCGATGGTCTGCGTCACGGAGACGCCGAGGCCGTGGGAGCCCTTGCCGCTCTTGGTGGTGATGATGATGGCGCCGTTCAGACCGCGGGAACCGTACAGGGCCGTAGCGGCCGCACCCTTCAGGATGGACACGGACTCGAAGTCGTCCGGGTTCAGGTTCTTCAGGGAGTTACCGTAGTCCAGGTTGTCGGCATCCCAGTCAGCGGACGGGTCCACGACGTCGTTGTCGAGGATGATGCCGTCCACGACGAAGATCGGCTGGTTGTTCTTGCCGAGGGTGGAGGCGCCGCGGATGAGGATCTTGTTACGGCCGAACATACCACCGTCGGAGGCGTTGATTTCGACACCGGCGACCTTGCCCTGTAGGGCGGAAACCGGGTTGATCAGGTTCGGGTTGAGCTGGTCGCTCTTGATTTCGGTCACCGCATAGCCCAGGGCCTTCTGGTCGCGGCGGATACCGAGGGCGGTGACGACCGTTCCCTCCAGCATCTCAGCGTCCTCGGTGAGGACCACGTTGACGGGGCCGCCCGTCCACGTGATGTTCTGGGTTGCGTAACCGATGCAGGACACGACGAGAACGTCGCCGGACTTCACGCCCGGGAGGGCGAAGGAGCCGTCCATGTCGACGATGGCGCCGTTCTGGGTCCCCTGCACGAACACGGAGGCTCCGATAACACCGTTACCGGCCGCATCCTTCACAGTTCCCCGGACCGTCGACTGCGCGAAGGCCGTCAAGCCGGCCGCCAGCAGCGCGAGCACCAGGGAAAGTCTGATAAACAGATTCTTCATGTGCGTTGGTTTTGTTGGTTAATGAAATAGGTTTGGTTATGATTTAGGTTTTAAAAATCCTGTATGGTTGCACAATCGGTTGAGTCGCCGTATTTTTGTTCCGATTTGTTGACAAATAGGATACTGATTCTTAAATTCTTTAATTTTTACATAATAATAAGCGAAGATAAAGAAATATTCTTGATTTTCGCGACTCTTCTATAAAAAATCGTCATTTTCTTTTAAAAATGGCCCATTCCCAGGACTGAATTCAGGAAAAGACAGGCGTGAACGCACTTCCGAGGTCAGCGTGGGCAACAGGAAGGTCGCATAGACTTTTTCGGTCACCGTCACGGACGAGTGGCCCAGCAGGCGGCTGATCAGGTGGACGTCCAGCCGGGAGGAATTGAGCGCTTTCACGGCGAAGGTGTGCCGGGCGACATGCATCCCCAGCGGGAAAGGAAAGCCCAGCTTGCGCCCCACGTCGTTCAAGGTGGTCCGGATGGTCCGGTTCCGATTGTCAATGGCTTTCTCCAGGGAACCGTCGTCCCGGAACACGAAATCCGACGGCAGCAGGTCGAAGACGAAGCGGTCATTGACCCTTTTCCGTTTCCATCGGTCCAGGATTTCCAGGGCCGGAGCCGACAGCGGGATCGCCAGCCGCGTCCGTGTTTTTACCAGCACCTTCGACAGGATGCCCTTCTCCCGGTCCACCTGTTTCCATTCCAGGGTGACGAGGTCCGAAATCCGCAGTCCGCAGGCGTGGAAGGAGAATAGGAACAGGTCCAGATAGTCCTTCCGGGGCCCTTCAGGCAGTTTTTGGTAGTAGGCGACGAGTTGAGCCATCTGCCCGTCGGTCAGGAACCGGACCGGCATGTTCCCTTCTGCCCCTTCTTCCGACAGGAATCCCTTTCCCTTGCCTGCGGGGACGGCCCAGACGGCCGTTCCCGGTCGCACCAGCCCTTCCTCTTCCGCCCGCCGGAGGGCGAGCCGGAGCGGGTGGAGCTTCCGGTCGACGGTCGATGCCCGGTTGCCGGCCTCGAGCAGAAGGCGCCGGTATTCCTGCAGGATGCCGGGGCCCACCTCGGAGAGGGGCAAGGAGCCGGTCCGACCCGTCTCCCGGAGGAAACGGGCGAACCCCCGCACATGGGACCGGGCGCTTTTCCACGTGTGGAAAGCAATCTCTCCGGAGCGGTAACGCAAGTCGAAATACGCGTCCGCATAGGTGGGGAAATCCAAGTTCTTCATAGGACTTTTCGTTGCTTCCTATTTGTCAACAAATAGTGTTAAATGTTAACAATTTGATTTGAATTTGCCAACATTTACGACAAACCTAAACTAACTACCTCATAATTAACCATTAACCAACTAAACCAACGCACATGAAAAATCTGTTTATCAGACTTTCCCTGGTCATCGCGTTGCTTGGGGCAGGACTTTTCTCCTACGCCCAGACAACGGTCCGGGGAACTGTGAAGGATGCGGCCGGTAACGGCGTTATCGGCGCTTCCGTCTTGGTGCAGGGTACCCAGAACGGCGCCATCGTCAACATGGACGGCAGCTACAGCCTGTCGAATGTTAAGGTCGGTGACGTCCTCGTCGTGTCCTGCATCGGTTACGCCTCCCAGACTGTCACGTGGACGGGTGGTCCCGTCAACGTGGTCCTCGCCGAAGACACCGAGATGCTGGAGGGAACCGTGGTCACCGCTCTCGGTATCCGCCGTGACCAGAAGGCCGTCGGCTATGCCGTTACCGAACTTAAAAGCGACCAGTTGAACCCGAACCTGATCAACCCGGTCTCCGCCCTGCAGGGTAAGGTCGCCGGTGTCGAGATCAACCAGTCCGATGGTGGTATGTTCGGCCGCAACAAGATCCTCATCCGTGGCGCCTCTACCCTCGGCAAGAACAACCAGCCGATCTTCGTCGTGGACGGCATCATCCTCGACAACGATGTCGTGGACCCGTCCGCCGACTGGGACTCTAACAACCTGGACTATGGTAACCAGTTGAAAAACCTGAACCCGGACGACTTCGAGTCCGTGTCCATCCTGAAGGGCGCTGCCGCTACGGCCCTGTACGGCTCCCGCGGTCTGAACGGCGCCATCATCATCACCACCAAGAGCGGCAAGGGCTCCCGCGGTCTCGGCGTTTCCGTGACCCAGACTTTCGGCTTCGACAAGGTGACCTCCGGCCCGGACTTCCAGAACGTGTTCATGGAAGGTCTTTGGGCCCAGTATTGCCAGTATGAGGAAACCACGCCCGGTGATCCCCACCATGCCCAGATTTGGGCGGACGGCCAGGAAGGTAAGGTTCCTTCCCTGCTCAAGCTGTACCGTGATTATGATTGCACGGGTGTTGCTTATGGCTGGCGTTTCGACGAGTATGACAAGGTGGAATGGTACGACGGCAACCTGATCGATTCCAAGGCCTTTGAGAACAACTTCGTGGATGCCTACAACACGGGCTTCAACACCAACACGAACATCACCCTTTCCGGCGGTAACGAGCGCAGCTCCATCTACGCTTCCCTGTCCGAGAAGTACTCCACCGGTACCCTCCCGAACAACAGTTTCAACCGTTTCAGCACCCTCCTCAAGGCCAGCCACAAACTGAACGACTACATCGAGGTGGAAGGCTCCGTGAACTTCACGAACTCCGAGCCGCGCAACGCGCAGCCGAACATCGGTGAGAACTTCATCAGCGGTACTTGGGACCGTACTTACGACGCCAAGTATTTCCGCGACAAGTACAAGGGCGACCATGGCGGTCTGGCTGATTCCGGTCATGGCGACAAGTGGGGCAACATCCCCGGCCGCAGCGTTTGGTGGAGCATCTGGGAGAACGAAACCTTCCAGAAGGAAACAGTCGTCCGTCCGAACCTGAAACTCACCGTCCAGCTCGCCCCTTGGCTCAAGTGGGTCACTGACGGAAGCTTCAACTACTACTACACTCGTTTTGAGGAGAAGCGTCCGGATTCCAGCTATGCCAATGCCGGCAGCGGTGGCTATTACGGCATGTCCGAGACAACCCGCGAGCAGACCAACCTGAATACCAACCTCATTTTCGACTTCCGTCCGAACGAGGATTGGCAGTTCGGCGGCTTTCTCCGCGGTGAGTATTTCAACAATTTCGTCTTCGGCGTAAGCACGCATACCAACAGCGGCCTCATCGTTCCGAACCGTTACTTCATCTCGAACTCCAGGGGTACCGTCTCCGGTTCCGGCAACATCAGCGGCACCAAGACCATGCTTTCCCTGGTCGGCCAGGCGACGGCTTCCTACCGCGACCTTCTCTTCCTGGAAGTCACCGGACGTAACGACTGGACCTCCGCCCTCGTCTACACCGACGGTCACGGTAACTATTCCTACTTCTACCCGTCCTTCAGCGCCTCCTGGCTGCTGCACGAGACCTTCAACCTTCCCAAGGCGATTTCTTTCTGGAAGCTCCGCGCCTCCATCGCCCAGGTCGGTAACGACACCGAGCCGTACAAGATCAACACGGCCTACGAAGTGAAGCAGTTGAAGAACAATGGCAGCGACAAGTACTACATGAACATCCCCGGTTCTGTCTATGACCAGAACCTGAAGCCGGAACGCAAGACCTCCTGGGAACTGGGTACCGACTTCCGCGTGCTCCAGAATCGTATCGGCCTGGACTTCACCTTCTACAAGGAGAACACCCGCGACCAGATCATGAGTGTTTCCCTGCCGGGCGCTTCCGGCGTCAGCAGCGCGTTCATCAATGCCGGTAATATCCAGAACATGGGCTTCGAGGTTGCCCTCAACACAACACCGGTCGAGACCCGCAACTTCGCGTGGGACGTCAACTTCACCTGGACGAAGAACTATTCCAAGATCGTGGAACTGAGCGACCTCGTCGCGAACTACATCAAGCTCCAGGGCGATCCGGACTATGGTAACTACCGCATCGGTTCCGTCGCCAAGGTGAACGGCACCTATGGTATGCTGATGTCCGATGCCATGCCTCAGAAGGATTATACGTACGATGAGGATGGCAACATCACCGGCGGCTCCGGTCTCACGGTCCTTGGTTATGCGAACAACGTGGCTTACAACACTCCTTTCATCCGCCGTTCTGGCAAGGTGGAGGAGATTGGCAACTCCGTGCCCGACTTCCTCGGTTCCATGAACACCGGCATCCGCTACAAGAGATTCACCGTGCGTGCTTCCTTTGACGCCCGCTTCGGTGGTTATGTGGCCTCCTATCCCTCCCACTACGGTGTCGCTTACGGTTATCTTGCCCAGGCCCTTCGCGGTGCCGATGCCGCCCATGGCGGTGTCACCTTCACCTCCCGCTGGGATGGCAAGACCTATGACGATGGCGTGATTCCTGAGGGTATCTTCAAAACCGGCACTAACATCCCGCAGCCGGATGGTACCACCTATACCGTCGGCACCGGCCAGTACTCCACGGGTGAAACCTTCAAGGAGCTGATGGACAAGGACAAGATTGAGCCCACGCACCAGTCTGGCTGGAACTACCTGACCCACAACTGGGGCAATGGTATCATCGACGATACCTGGTTCACCAAGTTGAACTACATCGCCTTCCGTGACCTTTCCATCGCTTGGGCCATTCCCGACAGTTGGGCCCGCGCCGTCAAGTGCCAGGGGGTCACTTTCCAGGCCAACGCCCACAACTTGGGCTACCTTCTGAACACCATGCCGAACCACGAGAATCCGGAATCCGTCCGTGGTACCGCAGCCTCCGAGTTCCGCGTGCGTAACCTCCAGGGCGTGACGACCTACTTCACCTTCACGATCAATGCTAAGTTCTAAAAAGGGAAATACCATGAAAGCAAATAGAATACTGATTGCCCTCTCCCTTCTCACCGTTGTCGGCCTGACTTCCTGCCGGAAAGAGTTCGCGCAGCTCAACATGAAACCGGATGCGGTGACAACCGCCGAGCCTTCTTACCTGGCGACGCGCGCCATGACGCTTTTCGAGGCGAATGACTACCTATACTGGTTCTACAACCAGACGCTCTATACCCGTTGGAGCCAGATGGGCGCTTCCGGCGCATTCAGCGATGCGTCTTACGGCCATGGCGCTGTGCACTGGCAGAACAGCCATATCAACATGCTAACCTACCGCAACGACATCAACAAGTACATCGAGGATTTCAATCATCCCGAGATGAAGGCGTATGCCGCCATGGTGGGTGTCCTCGCGGTCTATGGCGGTATCTATGCCAGCGACATCAACGGTGACATCCAGTACACCGAGGCCGGCCAGTACCGCAATGGCGGTCCTCTGACCCCGAAGTACGATACGGTGGAAGAACTGTATAATGTCTGGGTCGAAGAACTGGACGAGTATATCAAGATCTTCCAGGACGACTCCCAGGTGGTATCTGCCGGGCAGGACATCATCTACAACGGAAACATGGACAAGTGGGCGAAGCTCGCCAACTCCCTGAAGTTGAAGATCGCCGTCCGTCTGTACAATAACAACGCCTCCAAGGCTGGTGAAATCGCCAAGGCGGTGGTCGGTTCTTCTGTCGGTTACATCAACAGCCTGGAAGATGCCTTCATTTTCCACAAGGCGGATGCCTCCACCGGTGGTGACATGGCCTACCAGACGAACAATGACGTCGGTGGGTGGATGTCCTCTGCCAGCGGCAACGTCATCAACTTCATGCGGGCCGGATTCGATCCGCGCGTCCGTTTCTTCTACAACAAGAATTCCTACAACTCCGAGATCGTCAAGGAGTTCATCAAGGAAGGCAAGTTCGAGGACCTGCCCGGTCATATCCGGGAGAGTGTCGTCCTGGATGGAGACGGCAACTTCGTGTCTTGGAAGGAAGGCGCCGGCGAGCCTTGGGTCCGTTACTACGGCTATCCTGTCGTGGAATACGATTCTGCGGAGTACAAGGCCTATGAAGGGGAGTTCTTCAATGTCAACGGTACCCGTTACCAGCTGAAGATCGGCGACGCCAACAAGAGCTACGGTTCCGGTGTTTGCGGTTTCAGTGAGGAGATGGTCCGCGGCCGCGTGGACTTCACGCTCCCGACCATCCCCGGCGGTCCTTCCATCCGCGACACCGAGGACGTTCCTTGGTGGGGCATGTACATGGGTGCCGGTGAGACGAACCTCTACCTGGCCGAATTCGCTCAGTTGGGCGTCATCTCCGGCAGCGCAAAGTCCTTCTATGAGCGTGGCGTGACCCTCTCCGTCCAGGAGTGGGATTACATCGCCGGCAAGAACAAGATCCCTTACTATGGCACCAACTACGGCTATGCTGCCGATGAGGCCAGCATCGAGCTGAAGGACGGCGAGATTGAGAAGATGCTCGCTACCGATGCCGTGAAGTGGGACGGTTCCATCGAGAAGATATACCTTCAGCAGCTGATGAACTTCACGATGCTCCCGATCGAGCAGTTCGTGACGGCCCGCCGTTCCGGTTATCCGAAGATCGGCTCCAGCCTGCTTCCGTTCGTGAAGTTCAGCAAGATCGCCTTGGAGGCCATTCCGCGCCGTTTCGAGTTCACCGAGCCGCTGAAGACCGACATCATGTACGAGATCCGCAAGGCTGATCTGGAGGCCCAGGGCTTCACCACGGGCAGCAGTCAGTCCGGCATCGGCTTCGCCTCTGGCACCGTGCTCAACACCGAGCGCCTGTGGCAGGACAAGAACGCCCCGCAGTGGGGTTCCGGCAAGTAATGACTTCCCTCTGATAACGAAATCGGGCGGCCCGGATGGGTCGCCCGAATTCTTTTATGCGATGAGGAATTACTTCAGCTCCTTCGCCCAGAAGAGGACGGTGCTGTTGTCATCCTTGAGGGTGTTGGCCTCGTAGTTGGCCTTGTTGTTGGTCTTCTCCACGATCGGATAGAGGACGCGCTGGATGATGGTCCGGTTGGTCTGGGACTGGGAATCCTCCGGATAGGTCAGGGCCGGGAAGCCGGTACGGCGGATGTCGGTCCAGGACTCGTGCGCGTTCATCAGGCCCATGTGGACCCACTTCTGGGTCATGATGGCCTCGAGCTTGTTGCTGTACTTGCCCCAGACGGCGCTGGCGTAAGCCTCGATCTCGGAATCGGAAGGAACCGCGGTGGCCTTGAAGTGCGTGAACGGGTTCATGTTGTGGGCCTTGCTGGTCATGTTGCGGTCGTACCATTCGAGGATGGACTGCTTGACGCCGTTCTTGAACGCCTGCTCGGCGCTGCCGCTCAGACCGTAGGCCTGACGGGCCTCGGCGAGGAGGAACCAGGTCTCGGCCGGGGAGACCACCGGGTTCTTCATGCAGCTGTTGGTCATGAAGGTCACGGAGTCGAGGGTCGCATACACGCGGTCGCTCCAGCCCTTGGTGTCGGCGGCGTCCTGGTCGGCCTTCTTCTCACCCACGTGCTTGCCGACGAACTTGCCGGCGGCGTTCGGGTTGTAGATGACCTTCAGGCGCGGGTCGTCGCTGCCCGTGATCTGCATGGCGTCGATGAGCTTCTGGGAAGCCGTCACGTTCTTGCCGTCACCGGCGAAGCCGTCGCGGTACCACTCCCAGAACATGCCGGAGTTGTTGGTGAGGACATCGACCGCACCGAAGATGCCGTTCTCCATGGAGTCGGCCAGTTTGCGGCCGGCGCATTCGGCGATGACGGTCTTGGCCTTGCCGGTCAGGCTGCCCTGGGCGGCGACATGGGTCGCGAGGCGCAGGCGCAGGGAGTTGGCATAGCGGAGCCACTTGTCCAGGTCACCCTTGTTCAGGAAATCCTGGGCCTTCATCTTGGCGGAGACGATGGCGCTGGGGCTGGCAGCATAGCCGTTGATGGTGTTGTAGAGCTCTCCGAGACGGTCCAGCATCATGCTGTACAGTTCCTCGTCATTGTCATAAGCAGGATAGGAGGAGGAGAGGTCACCGGTGATGCCCAGGTAACCGGCCTTGGAATAAGGCACAGGACCGAAGACGTCCACCAGCTGGGAGAGCTGGTCGAGGACGAACACCTCGGCGCAGGCGACGAAGATTCCGTCAGTTTCCTGGTCGGAGCTCTTCTCATAGGCGTCCTGCAGGAGACGGAACTGGGCCAGCGTCTCATAGAAGTTGTTCCAACGGTCGGTCGCCCAACCGTCCTGGATGAAGTACACGCCGCCGGAGTTGTTGTTGAAACCTCTCTGCTGGGTCAGCTGGGCGAAGAAACCCTCCCAGGTATAAAGACGCCAGTACGTATTGTAGCCGAAGCTCTTGTACTGTTCGCATCCCACATACAGGACACCGGAGAGGAGCTTGTCGCAAGTGACGGTCGTCGTCTTGGACGGATTATAGTATTTGCTGTCAAAGTCTTCCTTGGAGCAGGAGAACAGGGACATCAGGACCGTGATACCAAGCGTCAGTGCAAATATCTTTTTCATTGTCATTATCCTTTAAAAGTTCACGATCGGTTAGAAGTTGGCACGGAGCGAGAAGCCGAACGTGCGGGTCGCATTGGTGGAACCCTCGAGGAAGGCCTGGTTGGTCCAACCGGTGGAGTCGGAAGCCTCGGCATCCCAGATCGGGAGGTTCTTGTAGATGTAGAACGGGTTGCGGGCGAACACGGACACCTTGAGGCCGCTGCACCAGCCCTTGGTCAAGCTCTCGGGCAGGGCGTAGGTGAGGGTGAGTTCGCGGCACTTCAGGTAGGTGTTCTTGAAGATTGCATGGGAGTAGTAGGTCGGATCGCCGACACCCCAGTTGTAGGTCCAGTTGTACCAGACATCGGAGCTGATGATCTGGTCGTTCACGGAACCGTCTTCCTTGACTCCTTCCACGATCATACCGTTGTGCCAGATCTTCTGGCCGGCAGGACCGGCGGCGTCGGAGTGGTTCGCAGGAACGCAGAAGCCGTTGGCGTCGAAGTAGTAGGCCAGACCGCCGTGGGCCTCGTCACGATACTTCATGGAATCCTCGAGGGTACCGCGGCCCATCATGTACTCATAAGGGGTATTGACCACGTCACCGCCGATCTGGTAGTTGAAGTTGGCGTCCAGGGTGAGGCGCTTGTAGCTCACGGAGAAGGAGAAGCCGCCGATCAGGTCAGGAAGGGCGTTGCCCACCTTCACGGGCTCCGGGGTCAGCTTGGCAAAGCCGTCGCCGAGCGGATCGCCGAGGGTGGAGTAGACGATGACCTGGCCCTTGTCGTTGGTCAGCGGGGCATAGGCATAGAGGTCGCCCATCTTCTGGCCCACGTCGGAGTACAGATAGACGGCGCCGCCATCCAGGCTGCGGTGCTGCAGGCGGTCGAGGCCGTCAGCGAGCTTGACCACCTTGCTGGTGTTCCAGGCCACGTTGCCGGAGATGTCGACTCTCCAGTCGCGGTTCTCGACGACGGTGGCGTAGGCGTTGAACTCGACACCCTTGTTGTTGAGCTCACCGACATTCATCCAGATGGAGGAACCGCCGGCGGACATCGGGGCCGTGGTCTGCAGGATCTGGTCCTTGATGTTCTTGTTGTAGAAGGAGAGGTCGAAACCGAGGCGGTTCTTGAAGAACTTGCCCTCGAGACCGGCCTCGAACTCGTAGGTCGTCTCAGGACGGAGCGCGTCGTTGTTCAGGCCCGTCTCCATCTTGTTGTAGGTGTAGTTCTGGCTGTCGATGGTGAAGGACTTCTGGGTGTAGGTCATCGCGGCGGTGTAGGCGGCGGGAGCGTTACCCACGACACCGTAGGACAGGCGGCCCTTGAAGAAATCCACGGCGGCCGGCATGTCGAACAGCTCGGAGAAGACGATGGAACCGTTCACGGACGGATACCAGTAGGAGTTGTTCGGGGTCTTCAGGGAAGACACGGTCTCGTTGCGGATCGTACCCTCGAGGAAAGCCCAGTTGTCATAGGAAAGGGACAGGGTGCCGAAGACTGCCTGCTTGAGGAACTCGGACTTACCCATGTTACCCTTCGGCGTGTTGGCGCCGGCGTTCAGGTGGAACCAGTTCTCCACGGTAAGACCGCCCTCCGTGTTGGCGGAGGAGTTGAGCATCTGCTCGTTGCGGGCGGAGTAGCCGACGACGGCGTCCAGGCCGAACTTGTCGGTGATCTGGGTGCTGTAGGTGAGCATCGCATCACCGTAGATGGTGGTGTAAGTGTTGTTGGACACGCTGTAACCGCCGGAATAGCTGCCGAAAGCGTTGGAGGTCTTGGTGGGATCCATGTTCTCGATCTTCTGGCCGGTGTAGTCGGTCGCGATGTTGCCCTTCAGGGTGAGGCCCTTGACGATCTCCCAGCTGGGGGTCACGCTGGCGATGAGGCGCTGGTTGTTCTCCAGCTGCGTGCGGGCCAGGATGTTCCACAGGTACTCGTCCACGATGGAACCGAAGGAGAGGCCGTAAGCCCAGCCCTCGGCCGGATTCTCGTGCGTGCTGCTATTGTAGTTGCGGTTCTGGTAACCGGCGGCGGTGATGGTGTGCTCCCGGACGTAGGCCACGTCGTCGAAGGCACCGAACATACCGGAGAAGTTGTTGGTCAGACGGGAGATACGGTAAGGACGGTTCTTCACGTTCTGGTTCATGTAGTTGATGGAGTAGCCGAGCTTCAGGGCGCCGTTGGCGCTGAGGTTCTGGCTGCCGGAGAGCGCGAAGTTATGCTTGCCCAGGTGAGAATTGTACTGGTTGGGCATATTGTCGAAGAACGTGTAGGAGAAACGCATGCTGCCCTTGTCTGTACCGGCGGTGACAGCCATGTTGTACTGCTGGGTGAGACCGGTGCGGAACAGGTCGCTCCAAGGGTTGGCGTTGATCGGGTTGAACTTGCGCATGGTACCGTCGAAGTAGTACACGTCGCGACCGTCGTACTTCGCGCCGAAGTAAGCGGTAGCGGACGGGACACCGAGGACCTTGTTGCCGTTCTTGTCGTCACGATAGTAGAAACCTTCGTCGGTGTAGCCGTTGGAAGCCCACGCGCCGTTGCGGGCGCCGGGACCGTAGGTGGTCTGGTACTTCGGCATGTAGGCGACGAAGTCACCCTGCACGGAAGCGCCGAATTCGACATGGACACCGCTATTACGCTTGCCCTGCTTCATGGTGATGAGGACGACACCGTTAGCACCTTCGGAACCATAGAGGGAGGTCGCGGAAGCGCCCTTCAGGATGGTGAGGTTCTCGATATCCTCCACGTTGATGTCGGTCAGGCCGTTGGACTGGATGCGCTGCATGGACCAGTAGTCGCCGTTGTTGGCTTCGCCGTTGCGGATCGGAACACCGTCCACGACGATGAGCGGCTGGTTGGAACCGGTGATGGAGCTGAGACCGCGGACCTGGATGGAGATAGCGCCCGTGGCGCCACCGGGAGCGGTGCTGATGCGGACACCGGAGGCCTTGCCGTAGAGGGCGGAACCCAGGGACGGGGCCACGGTGTTGTTCAGGGTCTCGGCGGAGATGGAACTCACGGCGTAACCGACCTTCTTCTCATCCTTGCGGATACCGAGGGCGGTAACGACGGTGCCTTCCAGCATTTCAGAGTCCTCGTCGAGGACGACGTTCAGCGTACCACCGTTCCAGGTGATGACCTGAGAGGCATAGCCGATGCAGGAGAACTCGATCTTGTCTCCCACGTTGGCATTGGTGAGGGTGTAGGAACCGTCCAGGTCGGCAACTGTGCCGTTATGGGTTCCCTGCACAAAGACAGATGCGCCGACAACGCCGTTGCCGGCCGCATCCTTCACAGTACCCTTGACGGTCGTCTGTGCATAGGACATGAGTCCGGTTGCAAGGAGGGCGGCCACGAGGGAAAGTCTGATGAACAGATTCTTCATGTGCTGTTTGGTTAAATTAAAAAATGGTTTGGTTGGTATAAGTATTCTTGTACTCATTTCCCCTGTATCATGCACGCGCCTAAACTTCCAAAACGGTTGAAAATCTGTCGATTCGTAACCAGATTGGCGGTTTAAGGCGCGTACACGAAGCGCAAAGATACGATTTTTTAAGGAAAATGAACGATTTTTTAAAACTTTCTTTGGAATCGAAAGCTTATCGCCGGCCTTCTTCGCGCAGCATCCGGCGCACCGTGATCTTCTTTTTATGGTCGGTCCGGTGCCAGAGCCAGCCGAGGCCGATGACCGCTACCGGGATGATCGGGGAGACCCAGGACAGCAACTCCAGGGTCCCGAAATCGGCGGAACTGTTCTGGATGGTCAGGGAGCTCTGGAGGTCAGTGAGGGACGGGAAGTAGGCCGTACCGTTGAAGCCGGCGAGGAAGAAGATGCCCATCACCACGAAGACGGTGCCGGCAGCGGTGAGCCAGAACCCTTTCCGGCGGGACTTCGTAAAGACGCCGAAATACAGGCCTCCGGCGAAGAGGAGGGCGCCCAGGAAGAACATCGCCTGTACCGGACGGTAATGCAGGACGGTCATGAGGTACTTGTACTTTTCCATCGACACGACTCCGTCGGAATTCACGGAGAAACCCGCGCGCAGCATCAGGAAGACGACCCAGACGACGGACAGGACCAGGAGCGGGACCGACAGGATATGGACGGTGCGGCGCATCTGCTTCCGGACGGCATGGTCGTCCACGACACGGATGACGTACAGGGCGCCGAGTAGGAAGGACAGGCACACGTGGACAAGGCCCAGGAGGACCGCCTGTGGATGGCGGAGCATTTCCAGGCCGTGCCAGGGGCCGTTCCAGAGGCCCTCCGCAGGAGTGACCGACCGGTCCACGGTGAACTCGGCGCCGGTGAAGAAGGTGCCGATGGTCGTCCCCAGGAAGAAAGGTGCCAGGAAACCGATGATCATCAGGAAGATGCGGAATATCGTACTGCCCAGCAGCTTCCCGTCGATCCAGCAGCAGAGGGCGTAGGCGGCCCATTGAGCGGCCAATGTGCCTACCAGGACCATCCAGACCCGGGAGCCGCTGAGGAAAGCGGTTTCGAAGAACAACGGGAAGGCCAGGAACAGCGTTAAGCCGAAAGCCAGCAGGGAGAGGACGGCATATCCGCATTTTCGGCCCGTCGCCTTCAAGACCGCCCGCTTCCGGAGGAGGTCCAGATTAAAACTGCCCAACAGAAGGTTGGCGCCCATCACGAACATCAGGGCGACCAGCAGTCCGCCGAGCAGGGATACAAGCACCCACCCGTAGTTCTGCAGGAAGGTTTCGGTCATCGTTTCGTGTCAGTTATTCGCGGTTATCGTGCAAATATAGCAATTGTTTATGGAATCTAGTATTTGTGCCTCGTCTTCTCGATCTCCTCCCGGGTAATCTTCCGATGGTCCATCGCGCGCCAGGCAAAGGCGATATAGGCCACGACAAACGGGATGAGGAGGGATACCCAGGACATCACCTTCAACGTGAAGTAGCTGGAGGAACTGTTCCGGATGGTCAGGGAGCTCTGGAGGTCGGTCAGGGAAGGATAGTAGGCCGTCCCGTTGAAACCGGCCAGGAAGAAGACGGTCATCACCACGAGGACCGTGCCGGGGAAGGCGAACCAGAAGCCTCGGCGAAGTTTCGTGAACACACCGATGTACAGTCCCGCCAGGACGAGCAGAAGGCCGACGACGAACAGAGCGGACAGCCACCACTGGTGCAGCAGATTCTGCAGGTACTTGTAGGGTTCCATCGACACGACGCCGTCCGTGCCCACGGAAAAGCCGTCCTTCAGCATCAGGATCACGAACCAGGCCACAAAGAAGAGCAGGAACGGGACCGCGGCGATCTTCAGGGTACCGCGCATCTGCCTCCGCACGTCGTGGTCATCCACATTGTTCAGGATGTACAGGGCGCCCAGGATGACCGCGAGGAAAACCACCGTGAGGCCCAGCAGGACGGCATGTCCCTGTCCGAGGGCCTCCATGCCGTGCCAGGGACTCTGCCAGGTACTGATCACCGGGGAAGCCGGGTTTGCGATGGCGGCTTTGTCCACGGTGAACGGGGAGCCCGTGAAGAAGGTGCCGACGGCCGTGCCCACGAGGAACGGGGCCAGAACGCCGTTGGCGAACAGCGCAATGCGGAAGCCCTTCACGCCCAGCAGGTTGCCTTTCTTGTTCTGGAACTCGTAAGAGACCGCCTGGAAGACAAAGGTCACCAGGAGGAGCACCCACACCCAGTAGGCGCCGCCGAAGCTGGTGCTGTAGAACAGCGGGAAAGAGGCGAAGAACGCGCCGCCGAAAGTCACGAGCGTCGTGAAGGTCAGCTCCCACTTGCGGCCCGTGGAATTGAGGACCATACGTTTCTGGACATCGTCCAGCCGGTGGTTCAACAGATGGATATTGGCGCCCTGGACAAACATCAGGGCCACGAGCAGACCGCCCAGCAGGGCGACGAGGATCCACCAGTAGTTTTGCAGGAATTCGTATGTCATGGATTAACCCTCCGTAATTTGCGGTCCTTTCCGGATAGCGCCCAGCATGATGCGGATCTCGATCACGAGGAAGAGCGCGAAGATGGCGAGGAACAGGAAGAAGGTCGTCTTCACGGCTCCGGCGCTGAGGCTGGAGATGGCGACGTTCACGGGCAGCAGGCCCTGGATGGTCCAGGGCTGGCGGCCCACCTCGGCGACGATCCAGCCGCATTGCCCGCAGAGGAACACGAGCGGGATGCAGCAGAGCGCTGCGATGTAGAACCAGTTCTTCTTCTCCAGCTTGTCTTTCCAGGCAAACCAGAGCGCGAGAAGGAGCAGCAGGGCCATGAGCATCCCCAGGCCGATCATCAGGCGGAAGGCCCAGAACACCACGGGGACGGGCGGAATCACGTCCTCCGGTTTCTCCAGATGGCCGTAGCCCATGTACTCGACGTTCTCGTCCAGGACGGCGCGGGCGACGGCGGCGGAGTCGGGATCGCTTTCCCGGAGCTCCCGATAGACGGCCAGGGCGTCCAGCGCCTTGCGGCCGCGCGCCATCTTTTCGGCGACGGGAGGAACGACCTTCCCCTCATTGTCTGTGTAGCCGTTCAGGATGTCGTTGATGCCGGGAACCACGCCGTCAAGGTCGTGGGTGGCGAGGATGGACAACATGCCGGGGACTTGGACGCCCGGGACGATGGAGAAGGGCGCGCGCGGGCCGCCGTCCCGGAGACCTTCGGCCGCCGCCAGCTTCATGGGCTGGTACTTGGCCGCATGGACGCCGGAGGAGTCGCCGGACAGCATCACGGCGCCGGTGCCGACGAGGCCCACGATCGCGCCGATGAGCATGCTCTTCCGCGCGAAATCCTTCTCGCGGCCCTTCAGCAGGTACCAGCCGCTCACCGCGACGACGAAGACGCCGCCGGTGACCCAGCCGCTGGTGACGCTGTGGAAGAACTTGGACACGGCCACGGGGTTCGAGACGACTTCCCAGAAAGCCTGGGCCGACGCCATCTCGCTGCGGACGGTGTCCGGGTTGAAAGTCGTGCCCACCGGATTCTGCATCCAGCCGTTCGCGACGAGGATCCAGTACGCGGAGATGGTGGCGCCGATCCCGGTGAGCCAGGTCGATGCCAGATGGAACCGCTTGGAGACCTTGTTCCAGCCGAAGAACATCACGGCGAAGAAGGTCGCCTCCATGAAGAAGGCCAGGATGCCTTCGATGGCGAGCGGCGCGCCGAACATGTCGCCCACGAACCAGGAGTAGTTGCTCCAGTTCGTGCCGAACTCGAACTCGAGGATGATGCCGGTGGCGATGCCCACGGCGAAATTGATGGCAAAGACCTTGATCCAGAACTGGGCGGTCTTTTTCCAGAAGTCGTCTTTCTTGACGACATACAGGGTTTCCATGATGGCCATGACGAGCGCCAGGCCCAACGTCAAGGGGACGAAGAGCCAGTGGTAGGCGGCGGTCACGGCAAACTGGAGCCGGGACCAGAAGATTGTGTCCATGGTTGTTCAGTCAGGTTAATAGTTTCGGTGTGTCGGTGGTTGCGGGTCAGGTTCTCCCCCACCGTCTCGCTCTTTTCCGCATCGGTTTTCCCGCCCAGGACGGGCCGGAAGAAGAAGAGCCGGAGGATGGCGAAGAGGATGAAGAATTTCAGGACGACCAGCCAGATGAGCGGACGGCCCCAGGTCTGGTTCTTGAAGCCATCCCGGTAGAAAAGCCAAACTTTTCTCAGAAAAGCCGCCATCGTCGTGTCGTTTCCCACAAAGATAGCAATTTTTTTTCGCGTTTTTTTACTATCTTGTCCCCGTTGCACAAAACTATGACCCGATGAGCAAACTCCTGAACAAACTCAACGACCTCTCCAAGATCACCCGCCGTGCCGCGTTCTCCGACATGGAGCACCAGATCAAGAAATACAAGTACGGCTCCGACGCCTTCATGCAGATCCTGGAAAGCCGCTATTCCTGCCACGCCTTTACCCACCATCCCGTCTCCGACGCCAAGCTGCAGATGATCCTGGACGCCGGCCGGATGGCGCCGTCGGCCGCGAACCTGCAGCCCACCCGCATCTGGGTGGTCAAGAGCGAGGAGGCCCTGGCCAAGCTGCACCAGGTGCATCCCTGCTACGGCGCGCCGGTCGTCCTCATCGTCGGCTGCCGGAACGAGGAAGCCTGGGTGCGCCCGTACGACGGCATCAACGCCGCGAAGACGGACGCCGCCGTCGTCCTCACGCACCTGATGCTCACCGCGACGGACGTGGGCCTCGCGAACATGTGGATCTGGGATTTCGACCCGAGCAAGATCCGGGAAGTCCTGCCCGAGACCCGGGAGCATGGCATCTACGGCCTCCTCGCCATCGGCCATCCCGCCGCCGGCGAAGGCAAGCCCACGGAACTGCACGACCAGCGCAAGCCCCTCGCGGACCTGGTCATCGACCTGTAATCCCTTGAAACGGATCGAAGTCGTCGCGGCCCTCATCGTCAAGGAGGGCCGCGTTTTCGCCACCCAGCGGGGCTATGGGCCCTGGAAAGACTGGTGGGAGTTCCCCGGCGGGAAAATGGAGCCCGGCGAAAGCCGGGAGGACGCCCTGCGCCGGGAAATCTCCGAGGAGCTCTCCTGCTCCATCCTCGTGGGCGACCTCCTGGATACGGTCGAATGGGACTACCCCGAGTTCCACCTCACGATGCATTGCTTCCTGTGCGCGCTGGACGGGGAGGCGCCGCACCTGAATGAACATGAAGCGGCGCGCTGGCTCTCCGCCGGCGAGCTGGCCTCCGTCCACTGGCTCCCGGCCGACTACGGCCTGCTGCCGAAACTCGCCGAACATCTATGAGAGTCGTCATCCAACGCGTCCTGGAGGCCTCCGTGTCCATTTCCGGCACGGTGACGGCCGCCATCGGCCCGGGCCTCCTCGTGCTCCTGGGCATCGGCTATGAGGACGGGGCCGAAGACATCGACTGGCTCGTGAAGAAGATCGCGGGCCTGCGCATCTTCGACGATGCGGACGGGGTGATGAATGTCGATGTGCGCGACGCCGGCGGCGACGTCCTCGTCGTCAGCCAGTTCACGCTCCTGGCGTCCACGAAGAAGGGCAACCGCCCCGCCTACATCCGCGCCGCCCGGCCCGAAGTGGCGGTTCCCCTGTACGAGCGCTTCTGCGCCGCCCTGTCGGAGGCGCTGGGCAAGCCGGTCCCGACCGGC
>ODAJ012125767.1_pt1 | contig 31370 bp, 43 predicted proteins | sample 1539241 | NCBI WGS metagenome assembly ODAJ01 (sample SAMN02144231, study PRJEB22623) | gut metagenome | biome: sheep rumen | host: Ovis aries | place: New Zealand
CGAGGTTATTTTGCTCCCTTCCTTACGGTTTAGGGCATCCTTTTCATTTTGCCCACAAAGGTAATAAGATTAATTGAAATATGCAAGCGATTAAAAGAAAAATGGTGCTACCCACTGAGGAATAGCACCAAAAGTATGGTTTAATCTTGCTCATTTAGTGGTAGCGTTCTTTTTCCACATAGAGAGTGCCATTTATAGTTATGCTAGCACTGCTTGATTTGCTAGCCTTATAATGATTAAACTCTAAAGTGAAGCTCTTTCCATCGTTATTTGTTACTTTGATTGAGCCAGAATCATAGTCATATTCATTCTCATAGCTTCTAATTATTCCAAAAGAAATCGTAGGTTCTCCCAAGTCATATCCCTTTGGAAAATCGCTTATGGACATCTGTTTACCAAGCAAAATGTGAACGTACTGCGGACTCCAAGAGTCTTGTGGTGTCATGTACCAAAAGATTGTGGCATCATCAGCAAGATTACCATTGATGTTGTCACCTTCACTTACGAATGCTTGGTGATAGGACAATAAAACATATTTTGTCCCTTCTGCGGTTGTAAGGGTCAATGAGCTATTGCCTTTCGCTCCACCACCATTATCACTGCCATTGTCATCACTACTGCTGCTACATGCAGAAAAGTTGAATGCTGCAAGCATCATTGCAAGCATCATAATCTTTGAATAAATCTTCTTCATATTGTCCTATTTGTATAATTCTTTAAAATATTGTTCTGGTGTTATAGTCTGTATGTTAGATTTGTCAACTTTGGTAACTTTAGTTTTATTTCTTCCTACTAAACCTATATTAATAGTGTTAGGAGTCCAGAAACGTGACAAAACAAATGCCACACCTTTATTGGGTGTCTGAAATTCTACTGACAAGCCATTAAAGTAATGCGCTATGAGGGTCTTTTCATGCTTTGTGAAGTAAAAAGGATAACCTATAGAAGAAATGACATCTTCGTATTTCATGCCTTCTGTGATTGATTCTATTGCATCCGTAGTTGGGATGTTGACTTTTGACCTTTGACCATCAGCAACACATGCCACTCCGATATGAAATACATAATCGATATTTTTATCGTTAAGTCTGATTGGAACAATAATCCTACTGAATTGCTCTCCAATTTTTTTAATTTTATCAATATCCCACCAATCCCCTATAGAAGAATCATCTATTGCCTTTTTGGGAATGAGATAGTTATGAGTTGAACTGTTATTTGGGAATATAACTTCATCAGATTTGGGCTCGTCCATTTTTAACCTTCTATCTGTATCAAATGCAATTGCACTATCGTCAATTCTGAAATTCTCCCATTCCAAGTACATTCTATTTTTAGTCTTGTTGTAGATTTTTAGATAAAGAGCCTTTTCACTGACATCAAAATACAGTTTAACGATGCTGTCTTCATACTCATTCGATATATCCTCTGTGTATGGATATAATACTCTTAACGATAATGATAGCTTTTCCTTGCTCGAAAGATTGATACTAAAGAATATAGTAAGTAGTAAAAAAAAGAACTTTTTCATTTTTGATACTGTTTTAAGTTAATAAATCTGCCACAAAAATACAAATAAACCATGATTTTTAAACGCTTTTATCCATTTTTCTTCAATTTCTCCCTCCTTTTTTGAACTTTACAGTCACAAATGCCACCAAAAACGTTGCCTAGCTTCTCTTATGTAGATTCTTCGCACTAACGGTTATCCCCAAGCCAAACTCCTTATTAAGCTTCCTCATCATCCGTCTGTACCTAAATCCGTGACGAAAGAAGATGTATTCATTCTTTCCTTCGATGGTCTTAACATAATGATGAATCATTTCGTGTACAAGCACCTCCCTTAATGTTTCCTCAGTCCAATCAACATCGTTGGTTATCCATATCTTGCCCTTGCCGTTCTGATTGGTATAGCGACCAAAGGCATCAAGCTTGATGTAATGGCAGTCACATAAAGGCAATACACCACTGAAGTACAGCGCATTGTACTTCTTATATAAGTCCTTTATGATTGCCTTGTTAACTTCCATATTGTGCGCAAAGGTAGCAAAAGCCAGTGAAACGACCAAGGGAAATGATTGAAATCCAGAGAAAAGGCTTGTTTTCTCGGAATAAATGTCTACCTTTGTGCCGACAAACTACATTATTATATAATATGGAAAGGAAGGAACTAGATGCTTATATCGACACTCACAGAAGAATCTATGACTTTTGCAATAAGGTGCTTCTTAAAATTGAAGCTAATTATGAGGGTGTATTAGATGGGACTGACTGTTGCCTAGAGGATGTTATCTACTGTGATAGTTTCTTCGAGGTTGAATATTCTTATGAAGGTGATAATATATCATCATTAGTCATGCCCTATGAAGCCCTTCTGAGTGAGGATGTGGATGCTTGCGCTGAACAGATTGCCGATGAAATCTATTCCATAATTGATGAAATGTCAGAGGAAATACTGCTGACAGAACCCATCAAGACCGACAATTATATGAACTAAAATAATAACACATCACAAATTGATACATGGCGTTGTATCAAATATATTATTACCAAGGGGCGTGTTTGCTATTCCAATTATCGTTGAGTTTGTCGGACTCATTGGCATGGTTAAACGCTAAACGACTTCCTACAACATGTCTTTGAACGGTGTGAATCGTGAGATTTGCACCGTTACTTTTTATACCATATTATATTTATAGGTAGAAAGACAATTGAATTGGTCTATTTATATATTATCAGACGGTGCAAGTTATAAGGGGCTTGTGCCGTCTTTTTTTCCCTTATTTGAACCACTTTAGCCCTTGAAGTGTTATGAAATCATAAAAGTGAACCCCTTCAAGCCCTATAATTTGGATTCCTCGATAATTGTCTATATCGTTGCACTGTAGGAATCAGTAATACTAAGTCAAACATTTTTAAAAAAAGAAGCTTATGAAAAATGAAATCGTGAATTTTAATCAGTCTATTAACCCTTTAAATCATTAATACGTATGCCATACCCAAAAAGAACTGAGTTTGAGAAGAGAGAATTTATAGCAAAGGTCTATAATCTCTTAGAGTCCAAAGACGAAACAAAGAAGGTCAACCACCTTGACAGCCTCCTTGATATTGATAAACAGTACCAAGTGGCACAGAGATACTGTAGGGAAATGGGCGAAACCTTTGATAGTGTGTCCAAAGCTCCCAATTCCGACTTTGAATCACTGATTGCTCCCACTGAGGAAACCGATGATGAAGAGGGCTTCACAGAGTATGTAGAAGTCGATGATACCGAGGAAGAGGATTACACTGAGGATGCAGAGGAAGAGGAAACCACCGAAGATACTGAGGAAACAGACTTCAAACTGAACTCCATGACAGCCGATGATGAGCAAGAACACATCCAAGATGACACTTCAAGAGTTCATTATAAGCGCAAATGGAAGAAGGAAATCAATAAGAAGAAGAGTGAACGAAAGAATGAACTCTTTGGAAGGTATAATGAGATTCTTGATTGGTTGCAGTGCATCGATGATGGCATCATCAAGGGTGACGTGTTTGAAGCAAGGAAGATGATAGACACCCTATCTGGTTATGCTGATAAACTGAATCATCTGCTTGATAAGGTCTATGTTGAAAGGACTGAGAAAGTCCTAAAACAGCTTGCAGAGCTTGAATCGGTGCTTGGTAAGGAAGAGATAATGAGAATCAATGATAGCATCGGTGCTTATGTCCCAATAACGGAATGAATGAAGGTGGGGAACGTTGGTTCTCCCATCTTTTTGTTTCTATGCCATTCCAAGGGTCATTTTAGCTTGATTATGTCGCTCCATCTTGTAGTGGGATTCTTGCTCTTGAAGTCATGTTTGATGGCATTGGCAAACACTTCAGCCTTTCCTTTGCCATCTTTCTGAGTGTACTGCTGTGAGCCTATAACGATGGTCTCAGAGCCATAGCATCGGTTAATCCTATCAATCACCTTGTCCAAGCGGTTGAACTTCTCAATCTGCTCCGCATTAACGTCAAATAAATCTTGCTGAATAGGGCTGTTTGGACTTATCCCCATGACAATAACACCTCCACGCTTATACTGTACACCTTGAATGAAAATCTTATCCAACACCTCTGCTGCTGCCTTTGCAATGGGGATTGTGGAACTTGTAGGAGTGATTAACCGCTTCTCGTCATACTTCCAATATTGTAGCAAGTCCTCTCTAAAAGGGTTGGAAGAGACGAATACACCAACGATTGATGCCACTGTATTCTGCTTTCTAAGTTTCTCCGCACATCTGCTAGCATAGTTGGCTATGTGGGTTCTGAGAGTGTCTTTGTCGGCAATCATGCCATTGAATGACCTACTTGTACAGATGGACTTTTTCTTTGCTAGTTCTTCATTGGGCACAATATCCTCACCATTCAGCTCTTGCCATGTCCTTACAATGTTGATGTTATTGAAGGTGGCTCTGACCCAATCCTTATGATGGATGGAAAAATCATAGGCTGTCTTGCACCCAAGGGAATGAAGCTTCTCAGCGTATCTTTTGCCGATTCCCCATACATCTTCGATGGGTAGCCACTTTATGGCTGCAATGCGGTTTTCGTCATTGTCGATGATGCAGCAATGCCTATACACCTCGAACTTCTTGGCTAGCTTGGAGGCAATCTTGGCTAGGGTCTTATTGGGTGCAAGACCTATGCTTACTGGCATTCCAACCGACTTCTTTATCCTCTTATGAAGGTTCTCCCCCCACTTCTGAAGGTTGATGTTCTCCATCCCATCAAGGTACACAAAGCACTCGTCAATGGAATAGCGGAAATAACTTGGGGCTTCTTGGCTTATGATGCTGACCACCCTAGATGTCAGCTCTCCATATAGTTCATAGTTGGAAGAGAATACGGCTATCTTCTGATTGGGGAATTGCTCCGCAAGTTGGAAATACGGTGTACCTTCCTTGATTCCAAGTGCCTTTGCCTCATTGGAACGTGCAACTACACATCCATCGTTATTGCTTAATACTACGACAATTTTCCCTTCCAAGTCTGGACGGAAAACCCTCTCACATGAGACGTAGCAATTATCACAGTCAACTATTCCGTACATTGATTATGGTTTTAATCCTAATCTAATATCGTTGTGTACTCCTAAATTATGATAAGAATAATTGGGACAACGGCTATATGCGAGAATTTTTACTCCTTCATTTAATTTCTTGTTCTCAAAACCATCCCCCTTCCTTACGAGTATGGCTGTATAATGTATTTCAGAGTGTTCTGTGGTCTGAAAAGAATAACCAGAAAGTAAGAAGTCAAACCTTTCTTCCAAGTCAACGCTAATCCCTTGCTTCATCGTGTAAGCAAAAACGTAGATTGAATCCTCTTTAGCTTTCTCTGTTTTGTCAAAAGCAAACCATCGCTTATTGTCTATTTCTGTATAGAAAGGGATGTAGTGATAGGCTAAAAGGTCTATTAATTCAAATTCGCAACGGTTTAACAGATACAAACCTACTTCATAGCTATACAGACCAAAATCCACGTTTTTGTCAGCCATAAAAGCCACAGCATAAATTCCATCCTTTTCAATAGGTATATTCTCTTCAAAGATGAAATCCCACATAAGTTGCATTTCCTTGATTCTCTCTATCTTGAAGGTCAACTCTTTGTCAGAGTTGATAGGGCAACCGCAAATGAATTTTTTACCATATTCTTCAGAATATCGTATGTTGCAGAGCTGATAAAACTTGTATGATTCCCCATCTTTGGAATAATCAAATTCAATGATTCCTTCTTCTCTGATAGCCTTGTCAATTATATCTTTAAACTCCATGTCTATCATGATTGCCGCCTCCCAAGCTTCAGTATTTCCTAGGATAACAGCTTCACAGGCTTTAAGAACCTTCGTCTTTCCTAAAGAATTGGGATTGGTCAGTTTCCCTTCCTCATGGTCTAGCATTGATAGATATATCGTTGCGAAGAATGCTGAACATATCATTTCTTCGCCCTCAAAATATTTGCCAAAGGTGTCAAGGAAGCCCTTGTTTAAGATACTATCATCATATTCAGTACCGACCTTATCATGCAGTTCCTTCAATTCGTTATACAGCTGTTGACGTTGGCTTTCGTTCCTTACGCACGCAATTGACCACAATATATTCAAATAGTAATGCTTGTCTGCTATAAACTTCCTTTGTTGCTTTCTGTACCACTCTTCAACATTTGGGTCTTTCTTCAATTGTTCCCTTTGATATGGCGAATAGGCATACTCAATAAATCTTCGAGTAATACCATTCACTTCTCTGTAGAAGATATGTGACCCATCCATGAATACGATTTCTTGCTGTACCATATCATTCCGTTCAAATCTATTTCTTATTCTACTTTCCTCACTATCATAGTATTCTAATCAACATTCCATGTGGCTTTAGAATGTCCGTCAAAAGCATCATCAATAGTATCATCGTCATATCCGTTGTACCCATTTTATTTCTCATAACGTGAATAATACTCTGGATAATCATAGTCGTTGGATATGTTCCTTTTCTTCTTCTCAAACATAGTTGCTGCCTCTTTTGGGTCTTTTCCACCTAAGATGACAGCCTCACAACTTTTAAGTACCATTGTCTTTCCTAACGAGTTGGGATAATCCTTTTTCCCATCCTCCAAATCCAACATAGCTAGATATATAGTCATAAAGAATGCTGCGCATTGCAAATTGTTGTTCTCCCAATATTTCCCAAATGTAGCAAGGAATTGTTTACTTCTTATATTGGGGTCATATTCTTGCCCCACTTTGTCATGCAACTCCTTCAACTCGTTATATAACTGTTGTCTTTGGCTTTCGTTCAAGTCAGAAACAATACTAGACAGCATCGGCAAATAATAATACTTACCACAGTTCCATTTCCTAACCTTTCTGTCAAAGGCACTCTTGATTTGTGGGTTATTCTTGATTTGTTCCACTTCTTTTGGACTGTAGACATACTCAATATACCTATCTACTTTTCCGTTCTTATCCTCATAGAAGATTCGAGTCCCATCATTGAATGTTATTTCTTTCTGTACCATATCTGTATTTGTTACTATCTATTTCCACTTCTTGATTGTCCATACTACCACGCCCCACACCCTAAAGTCATCATATTCATTGATACGGAAATTGGGCGCATGTGGGTTTTCTGACTTCAATTCAATATATCCATCCTTTTTATGGGAAAGGTCTAACCGCTTAATGTTGAACTCATCACCGATGGCTGCAACAACAATATCCCCATCTTCTGCCTCTATGCTCCTATCTATCACGGCAATATCACCCTCATTAATGCCGATTCCAATCATGCTGTCCCCTTCTACCTCACCGTAAAACGTGGCTTCAGGATGCTTAATCATGTCACGGTTGAAGTCTAGGCTGTCTGACAGATAATCTTCAGCAGGAGAGGGAAATCCAGCCCTTATGGACGGTGCAAACAGCAAGTCTAGCTTCTCCTTAAATTCTCCCTTAATAATTTTCATAAATAACACCTCCTATTCATATCAAATCTTGATGGACTCCTTATTTAGTTCAATACATCATCGTCAATGGTGTTAAGAATCATGTCCTTCTCATGCTTCAAAGAATCAAACTCTCTTTCACACTTTGCCACCTTCTTCTCGTATTCTGCAAGCTTAATCTCGTTTTCAGCCAACATCCTCTCAATATCTTCACGCTCATTCTTGATTTTCTGAATCCGCTTATCCTTGCCCATGACCTTCATCAGCCCTTTCACACATTCAAGGAAATCGTCTTCAGCATTGAAATTATAGGTTTCCTCTTGCACTGCGAGCAAGATGCCAGCCGTGAACTTTGCAGCAACATACAGCATGAGTGTGTCACTAACTTCATCATCTTCATCATCAGCATACAGAGCCTTGGTAAGCCTTGCCACCATCTTCTCGGCTCTCTCAATCAAAGCCTTTCCTTCCTTATCGTTCATATTTAATACTCTATTTGTTTTGTGGTAAATAACTTGCTATCTCAGTTAGTTTGTTATCCCATTTAGGACAATCTAAAGTAACCTCTTGAAGCATATCGTTGTATCTAGTATTCAATTCATATTCTTCCTTCTTGAGAGTTGAAAGTTCATTTTCCAATGATGCTATCTTATCTTGAAGAGCTTCATCATTATTGCCTATATGCACTCCGCCATTGTTTTTCTTGCCACGATATGAGATTGCTAAAAAGGCTATTGAGACAACAAAAAGGATAATGCCGCCCTTAGTTGCTTCAAAGTCTTTGGTGGCAATTGTACCAATAATCACAAGCAGAATTAAGGCTGTAATCACACACATAGCAATGAAACATCCTTTATAAGACTTCGCATTAAGATTTGCTTCCTTGCATTTACGCTCCTTTTCTTCTATCGCTTGCTGTATCTCTTTCTCCTTTTTCGCCATTTCTACTGTAGTCAATTTCCCAATCTTTTCTTTCAAAGGAATCATCTTCGCCCATGAGGTTCCTTGGTAATCAGCTAGATATGCTTTATCACTCTCCATAAGTGAAATACTCTTTTGGACAATAGCGTTGGCATACTCTTTATCTGCTATTTCTTCGAGTGCTTCGGTTGATTCTTTAGCTAGTTCTCGAATGATTGGAAGGAATAGATTGGAGGCAAAGACACGAAAATTCGTATTTGTCTCATTTTCAAGCAAACCAATAGCTTGTGATAGATTGAATGACAACTTCTTAAAATAACGACATTTTTCTTGTCGCTCAATCTCCTTAATCTGATTATTTAGTATCTGTTGGTTAACGCTATTGGACTTAGCTAACTCCTTATTAAGCTTACTCAATTGCTCATTCTGTGCGTAAAGTGCTATCAAATTCTGTTTATTCAAAGCACTTATCTTCGCCAATGAGTAGGACTGATAAATATTAAATAACGTATCGGCTTTCATATCCTTTCTGACTTTATTTAGTTAAACAACGTTGAATCGCAATACCTGTGTAGTTAGCACCGATATACTTACCAAAGAAGGGGCTGCTTTCATCATCCACCCTAAGAACTCCTGCCTTAACTTTAGGTTTGGTGGGGATATACTCACAGAAATACTTATCTTTATTGGCATCCACATACTTCCTAAACTCTGGGCAATAATCATACTTTACCTTTATGGCTGCACTAGATATAACCCAATCGTTCAAGTCCCATTTCTCTTCACCAATGGCTGCAATGGTCTCTTTTCTAACCGTTGTATAGAGTTTCTGAATCTCCTTATTGTTCTTTACTTCCAAGCCATCCTTGCACTTGTGTATCAAGTCCAACACCTTAATCATTTCATCGTGATACTTAGGATTACAATTGTCCTCGATGTAGGAAGAGATAATCATCTGCTCAACTGAGTTATATTCCTTTCCCCTCCAAGGCAATGGCACACTGCTAGCCCACATATTACTCAGCATCTTGGCATCACCTTTGGATTTGTATCTGAAAAGAATGATGTCCTTTTCATCATAGACCCTAAGATATTGTCTCAGATAGCCAACCTTGGCTAATAACTCGTCAACGTTCTTAATCGAATTGAAGAATCCCATAATTTCCTACTGCTTTAATAAATCATCCAATAAGTCACCACTCTTGATAGACAGCATTTCCTTCTTTGATGCCTTGTTTTGCTCTGTCAATTCAAAGTTGGTTTCAACAGTCTGACCATCATTTTGTGATTTTGCTTGTTTCCTGACCTCCTTAGAGGCTTTCTTTTTCTCGGTTACAGTTACCTTGGTTCTCGCTAGTTTTGGCATCAGAGGCTTCTGGATTACTTCTTGTAGCTTGTCTTGTGTATCAATGGGCTTTGCTTCAACAGTAACACTACCGTCTTTCTGCTCAGTGAACACCAATACATCACCGAACCAACATATCTTGGCATCATTGAGCATCTTCGCATTGATGGGCATCTGAACCCCTTCATTAAGGGCTAACTTTGCCATTGTCAATATCTGCCCCATTGCATTCTCACCGACCCACTTTGAATCACAGTTCACTTGAAACTCAGCGTTTTTGGCTTTTGGTGACTTATAGCTTATTCCGTTCTCTATTGCATAAGAAAGCCTTAATAAATCTCTTTCCTTTTCCAATTCATCATTGATGCAGCCCCACATCAAATCCGTCTTATGTTGTGCTTGTTCGATAATCACAGCATTCTTGGGAATAGCTAGCAATATGTCTCTGAATCCCTTATTCTGTTTAACCTTCTGCCAAACCACAAATTTCATCCACTCGTAACACCACATTTCCTTGCCGTTCTCAAATTGGGTGTCCCTTCTGTATGGCGCATACCTACTGTCCCTAATATATGTGCGCTTCATTGTCAGTCCATTGGAGAAATGAGGGTTGGAAGGGTCTGAGATTTCCTTTTGAACCGCTACAGAAGCTTCATCGCTCTTGAAAATTGCCAATTGGTAGGGCACTTCTGAGTTCTTAAAGTTGATGCCTAAGATGTTGACACCAAACCCATTGCTCATGTTTCCGACATTAAGGCTAATGCCATTCCTTTCATCTGTATTATTGTTGAAGCTCCAACAATCCACCTCACTTGTATCATAGGTGTGTTTCTTGCGGAAACTGAAATCATCCCAAGTTAAGGGCTTGGCATTGGCATAGCTCTCTCTGCACTTTGCGACTCTCTCCTTTTCCTTCTCCAAAATGGCATCCCTCCGCTCATAAAGCTCTTCAAGCGACTTAATCTTTGCCCTCTTTAGCTTCTTTCTCAGCTCTTCATCAACCCCTTCGAGAGAATCAGATGATTTCTTGACCTCCTGAGAGGCTATCTTTTTCCTTGTGGGTGTTTCCTTGGGTTTCGACTCCTGAAGCTCTGTAGCCTCTGGAATTGCCGTTTCCTGTGAATCCTTGACCACAGCACCATACTTGAACTTCAAATTTAAGTCCCAAGCCTTTCCTTTGAGCTTGTTTCTGAGCTTGGAAAGCGTATCGCTCTCAGTAGCCCTACCAACCTTACCTTCTGCCGTTTCAATAGGTGGGGTTTTCATTTCGAGATACAGTTTCAAGGTATTCTCTGAAATATCCAATGCTCTAGCTATAGAAGCCCTTGAACGCTCGGAATCCTTAATGTACTCTTCCCATACCCTATTATAGAGAATCATCTTGGCATCCCTCTGACGGTCAATATTGTGCTCCTTTATGTACTTCTGAATGGTAGGCTCTTTCACCTTATTCTTCTTTGCAAGCTCTGGAATACTCAGCTTTGGGTCATATATGATTTGCTTTTTTCTGTTAACACCCTTCAACGTACCATCTGTGCCTTGAAGCACTTCACCCTTGATTGAGCCAATTTCCAAAAGATTCTTGAATCCCATATTTATGAGTGCCCCCTTGGGGATGTTCATCTTGTTTTGGGGATTGCATGGGTTCTCACCGTGTGCTTGTGCTATTTCACCAAGCAACACCTTGGTCTTTATCACAAGGTCAATGGTAGCCAAAGGCGAATCATGTTCTGTCTCGACAATGATTATTGGCAGATTTGGAGGGAAAACCTCTTTCTGTCCATACTCATAGAAAGTGGCATTGATGATGAAGTAATCGATAAATTCTTTCTCCCTTGGTGTCACGAAAAGGACAAAGGCACAGTCCTCGAAGTGATTGGATAGGTATATAAAGCGTCCGTGTCCATAATTGCGATAGTTGCTTAATTGGACATTAGCTAGCCCTCCCTCAATCATAGTATTCTCAAAGTTATATGCAACTGGCTCACTCCATCCACCATACAGCGTTATGAAGGTCTTTATATCCTTCAATGGTGGGATTTTGCCCTCTTTCCTTGGACTGTAGGAGAAACAACTGCGAGGGTTCAAGTCCACTTTCAGCTTGCTTGAAATGTCATTTTTTCCTGTGAATGCCCTATAGAAAAGGGACATCACGGCAATTCCTGAGACTGGAGAAACGAAACCCTTATAACCTGGCCACCTGTATTGAAACCAATTTTCTGAACCTGTTTTCTTGATAAAGGTCTTTATCAGATAGTTATCTTCATCATTGTCCCTTGATAATACAGCTAGACCATTGGGATTAACCGCCAATGCTCTGTTTAGCACATATCTAGCGTCAACACCTCCACCGCTTGTGGAAAAGATGAATATCTTGGAGTTCTTTAATGTATCATCTGATACGGAAGCCATCATTAAGGGGTTAAGAGGCTTTGCCATTCCTCTATTCGTCTCATATAGCAATGCTGCATAGTGAATAGCCGAAGAAGCACCGCCTGAAGCAAACAGATACATTGGCACATTGGGAGCTTGGACAAAGAACCTTGTCATTCGAGACACATCTTGTTTCTCAACCCATTCAAGTATTGAAGGTATTGTCTCTATCCCTTCCTTAAATTGTGATTTGTTATATTGTCCCATATCAAATTTTGTTATTTACAGTGTCATTTATTCATATCAATCATTTATAATCACTCCTTCACCACCACATTTGAAACATCTTCCATGCTCAACATGACTGTATTGAGGCAGATAACCACTTCCACCGCACCTTGGGCAAACAGTTGCATATCCAATTAACGCCTTTTGGCTAGTGTAAATTGGTGTCTTTGCCTTTTCATGCCTCTTTTTATGGCAGTTCTCACATAGAGTTACAAGTGCGTCATCCTCATATTCCCAAGGCTTGTGGCCTCTAATATAGTAAGTATGATGGATGTTTAACCCCTTCATTTTGAAATTCCATGTGCTATATCTCAAAGAAAGCACCCTATTCCCACTTGTAATATTGATTATATTTCTATCATAGCGTATTCCATCAATCATGAAGGGTAATGAATACTCAATATTTACATAAATTTCATCTGAAATAATACATGGAAACTCGAACAAATAAGCCGAACCTACAGCATCTTGTGAATTAACATTCATAGATATGCTTCTGAATGAATAGGCGGTTGCATCAAGATGCTCAATTCTTTCTTTTGATACGGCTATTACTTTTTCAGGAGTTGACCAAATATCCTTGAAAAGGCTGTTCCTAGTGACAAAGAGATTCAAAGTATATACAGTCAAATCTTCTTCATTACATTCTGCTTTAAAAGGTATGTTTCTTATGGGATAAGGTGTGTTGTATGGAATACTAGACCAGAAATGTGAGAATAATGTACCATTGAAAAGCCATCCTTTGAGAATTGAGTCCAATTCCTCAATATGGTCTAGTTTAATGAAACTACCCCCATTATGAAAGCCCAAACACCCACAATCCTTGCAAGTGTAGTGGTCACGTCCAAGTATCTCATTGCACTTGCTCCACCATTCCTTTTGATTCAACAGCTCGTTATAGGTCATGCAATATAATGATAAATCCGTTCAAAAGATATACATTAAAATTTGATGGCAAAGATAGCAATTATTATTTGAATCGCCAAATAATTGCCATATAAAAATAATAGCCCTCCTTTCGAGAGAGCTATTAGGTTAGAATCAAATACCGTATAAATTGTTTTGCTTTTAAGAGAGGTTATTCATCTACTTGCTCTTTGTAATGCGGTTATATTCATCAATGAACTTTTGACCAATGGCGTTGGGATGTCTATTGATTTGTTTATTGAAGTTGATATATTGTTTAATAATATTTTGAAGATATGAATGTTCTTTAATATCAGAAACATCATATAGTGCAACGTATTCCTCCAACTTTATTGCCATTTTTTCCATTATTTCTCTCTTGTTGTTAGAAAGGGCTGGGATATTACTGATTTCTTCCATTTCTTTCAGGATTTCTTTCGTTCTTTCGTTTCTTTTTGTTATCTTTTGTAGTTCTTCTTCGAGCTTCCGTGTACTTTTACGTAGTTGAAAATTTACATCGCTTGCAATTTCGTTTGCGATTCCATTAATTAAATCTTCCCCTTCTGAGGAATCAATCTCTTTCTTGCTATCTCGGAAAGTTCTTTTTGTCACTAATATTTCTAAAGATGTAAGAATGGTAGCGCACTTGTCTCTATCTGTAGCTATCTCCTCTTCAAATATTTCCAAATTCTCTTGAATCTTGCCATTGAGAATATTTAGTGTAGTAGCACTTAATTTATTATAATCCGCAAATATCGGCTCAAAGTAGTCTTTGAATTGGGGATAATATTGATTCAGTCCAACCTTGGCTTTCTGTACATAGTCTGGAGTTGATGACTGAGCAAAGCTTGTTGTCACTCCGAATACCAACAATAGGATGCTTACTAATATCTTCATAACTTGACGATTTTAATGTTGCAAAGATAGCTATTATTCTTTGAACCAACAAATAATTGCCACATAAAAATAATAGCCCTCGATGTGGAGAGCTATTCATTTAGATTCAGAAATGAATATATGATAATTAAAAGTAAATCAATATTCACTATCGTAGGAATAACATATCTTCTCAATTTCCTTCAATGAATATTCACAAGGTGTAAACTTTCTACCACACAAACAGCCCCACATGTCACCTTTTCTCATTTCATAAAGAAATTCATACACAACTTTGATTTCATCATATTCAAACTCTAGAATGATTCTACCATTTTTATCTATAACACCCCACTTACCATTTTTATGCTGCGATGGCTCGTTTTCTATTCCATATTTATTAGGTTCCCACCATTCGTCACCGCCACCTAATTTTATATATTCACAAGGTATTATTTGCTCTCCATTTCTAACACACCCCCATAGTCCTTGATATTTAACTCTACCACGAGAACGAATTTCATCATATATTATTGGTAAAATGATATTTCCATCACAGTCTATCTTACCACACAAGTCATTTGAATACACAGTAATTTCACCTTTTCCACTATCATAATCTTCTTCTAGCATGGAAATATCGTCATAGATGAAATCACATATTATAATCCCTTTTAATGGATTTACTAAGCCCCACTTACCATTCTTTTTAACCAAAACAGAATCAACGTTCTCTCTACCTTGGATAATAATATCTTCAAATATGGTATCAATAACCAACTTTTTCTTATCTTTGTCAAGAATCACAAATCCAACTCCCAAATTACCAATTAAGTACTCGCCACTTTTAGAATAACATAGAACCGTATAAGCGTTTATATCGTCATTATGAAAGGAGTTATTGAAAACAACACCACTTATTGGGTTTACTCTTTTCCCACAATGCCAACAAAAAACGTAATTTTTATCTATTTCACTTCCACAATGCTTGCAATACATAATACCAATTATTTGTTTAATCACTTTAATCTGCCACAAAAATACCAAATAATCCTTGAACTGCCAAACTTTAATTGGTTTTTCTTGTTTAATTCGGATATTATGCTTAACTTTGCAACGACATCAAGAGCAGTCGCTAATTATTAGCGGACTCACCAACCGAGCTTGAACTTTAGTCACGGTGGTACAGTACGATGTGGGAGAATAATATAAACTTCAAAAAATTAAAGTTATGCAAAATCACATTTATTACATCAAGTATGCATTGCGATTTGCTGATATGCAAATCCAAGAGTTAGTAACAGTATTTAATTCCCAAGTTCATAATAGAGGTTGGAGTAGTATGCGTGCCTACCACGACCAATCTCTAATCGATGAGTTTAAACATCGTGGCATCGATACCTCTGTTATCAAAGATGGCAGTAATATCTCATTTGCCCATCCTATAGCATTTGATATTGAGACCAACAAAATTGTTGTCATCTAATAAATAAAGGAATCCGCTTTTGCAGTCTGCTCTTGCAAAAGCGGATTTTATTATGGAATAATAGTATGGTCTTGCCACAAAGATAAGCTTTTTGTTTCACTTAATCACTAAAAAAATATAAAAGTGAAAGTTTTTTTGAGCTTTTATTCCTGAGGGCCACTTTTTTTTCCGATATTTGCCAAGGAATAACTAAAAAAACGCTTATGGAAGTTTCATTTATAGGTCAAGGATTTGAACCTGAATCAAGAAATGCCGTTGGTAATATTCTTAAAACGAAGTTGGAAGATAACCGCTATTCGCATATCTTCATCATTTCCGCTTTCGCTAGTTCCTTTACAATGGATTTTCTACATGACAAAATACAATCCAACCCAAGCAGACCTCACAAGAACTATACGGTTATTGTAGGTGTTGACCAAGAAGGAACTTCACGAGAAGCATTAGAGAAACTACTTCAGCTACGTATTAACAGCTTCGTTTTCTACCAAAAGGAATCCCCAATATTTCATCCCAAAATCTATCTTTGTGAAGGTAATAATGATACAGCCTTAATAGTAGGTTCATCAAATCTTACAGGCCAAGGACTCTTCAACAACATTGAGAGTTCAATTTTGATTGAGTTTAAATCTGATGATGAACAAGGAAAGAATGTGGTAAATCAACTGAAAGAGTATTTTAAGCCCTTATTCGATTTTACTGACCCCAACCTATTTAAGCTAACTGCCAAATTAATACAATCCTTGATTGACAATAAGATTGTACCGACCAAGAAAATATGGGAAAAGAGATATTCAAAAAATGGTTCTAAGGCAGATAATAATGATGAAGACACATTGACCATCCCTCAAAGACAGACAGCGAGGATTCCTAAAGCATTTAAAGGCAAATATAGAACAAATAAAGTCGTTTCTGAACTTATTGAAGAAATCGAATACAAGCACAATGTTGATTTAACAGTGGATAAGGCTCATAAGATGCTTTGGAGTTGCAGTGGACTTACTAGGAGAGATTTGAATATTCCTACTAGTGGAAATACCCACCCAACAGGTTCAATGACATTAAGAAAAGGCAATTTTACAGATATAGACCAAAGACATTATTTCTATGATACTGTCTTTTCTAGTTTGAAATGGCAAAGAATAGGTCAATCTAAGCATAGGTTTGTAGCTGATTGTGATTTTAGAATGGTAATCCTTGGTATTGACTATGGGGTTTACCATTTAAAGATTACACATAATACAGATACAGAGTCTGAAACCTATAAGCAGAACAACTCTATGTCCCATTTACGTTGGGAAGAGGCAAAACGATTAGTTGCACAAGAAGAATTACTCCAAAAGAGCCTATACATATTAAAAAATATTAATACTGGCGAGTTTGTCATTGAGATAAAGTAAGCAATTTGGGTATTTATTAGTAACTTTGTGCCCAAAAAAACGACATGCAGCTTATAACAGATGCTTCTGAGGATAAATTAAGAGGTGGGTTTTATAGCCCAATGGAGCTAGCTCAATTCATTCTTCGAGGGGTTTTTGCCAAGAAAAGAAGAAGGAATATGTTAGAGCCTAGTTGTGGCGATGGAGTCTTTATCAAAGCACTTCAACAAGGTAGATGGAACTATTCTTCCATGACCGCTATTGAATTAGATGATAAAGAGGCTGCAAAAGCGATGGCCATCAATATTGCTAATTGTAAAGTCCTTAATCGAGATTTCCTAGAATATTGTCTAACCACTAATGATAGGTATGACACTATTGTTGGTAATCCACCTTTCATAAGGTATCAGTTTATCAACAAAGAGCAACAAGAAATGGCGAGACAAATATTTGAACGCTCTGGATTAAAATATTCCAAGTTGACTAATATTTGGGTCTCTTTTGTTGTGGGAGCATCACAGTTGTTAACTGATGATGGTATTTTAGGCATGGTGATTCCTGCTGAATTGCTTCAAGTTGGATATGCTAAAGTCCTAAGAGATTATCTTGCAAAGACCTTTAATAAGGTTAGTTTCATATCATTTAAGAAGCTCGTGTTCCCTGTTATTCAGCAAGAGGTTATACTGTTATTTTGTGAGAAAGATGGCAGTAAAAAACATCTGATTGGACACATTGAGCTGAATGATGAAAATGATTTGAAGAACTTCATGTTCGATAATCTTGATGGAGTTTATAATGAAATGGATTTCAAGTCTAGCAAATGGACTACATACTTCTTGAATAAAGAAGAGGTTGATTTTCTTACTGACATCCGTACTAAACTTAACTTAAAACAAATAAGGGATTATGCGAAGGTTGAAGTGGGAATGACCACTGGCTCAAATCCTTATTTCACTGTTTCGTCTGCTGTTGTTAATGAGTATAGTTTGCAGCCTTATGCAAAAAGACTTGTAGGTAGAAGTGTACAAGTCCCAAGTGCTATCTTTACAGAAAAGGATTGGGCTTTAAATAACACAAAAGAGGATATTAGGTCGAACATCTTATTATTCCCTACTTTATCCAAAATAAAAAGTCCAAAGGTTAAGCAATACCTCCAAAAAGGTATTGATGAAAAGATTAATGAGGGTTATAAATGTGGTATCAGAGACGAATGGCAAATTATTCCTTCTGCATGGGTGCCTGATGCTCTCTTTATTAGAAGGAATAATCTATTTCCTAAGTTAATAATAAATGAAGCATGTGCTTATACAACTGATACTATGCACCGTGTTTCAGTGAACGAAGGGGTAAATATTCGAGCTTTTGTTGCAAGTTACTATAATTCCATTTCTCTTGCTTTTTCTGAAATCTGTGGAAGAAGTCATGGTGGAGGTGTGTTAGAACTTATGCCAAATGAAGTTGAGGATATTCCACTTCCTTATCATGAAGATAACGAATCATTGATTGACGAAATTGATTCTATGTTAAGAGCTAAGAGACCTATCTCGGAAATATTAGACCACACGAATAGTATTATATTAAAGAAGAATTATAATATCGAGGATAGTGACATTAAAATAGCCAATTCCATCTGGAACAAGCTTCAAAAACGTAGGCTTGGAAGAGGTGGTAAAGAATGATTGAGTTTTCTGAAGAAATTAAACTCTACTGTCATAAAGATAGAATATCACCCAATGAATAACATATTGCATCTGGATCCTGCGGATTCAGATGCAATTTATTAGGTTAAATACATTCCCCATTCTCAATCATCTTATACACCGCTTCAAGCAAGGGGGCATTGCTTACGTAGGGAATCCATGAAAGCCTCTCAACCCTTGGCATATTGACAAACAGCACCATACAGCCAATCGTGGCAATCTGAATGTGGATGTCGGTGCTGAATCGCTTCATCATTTCTTCATCGATGTCCCTTTCACGCTTCAAGATAAACTCAAAGGTGTAATTTGGTCTAACAACCTTAAACACTTTGTCGAAGGTGACATCAAAGCTCTTCCCCATGTAGTTCTCCTTTGTTCTCATGTCCTAGAATGATAAGAGGTCATACGCTTCAAGAATCTCTTCTTGCTTCAACCCTAGATAACGTCTCGTAATCTGAGTATTGGAATGACCAAAAACCTCTGAGAGCTTGATAAGTGCCATTTCACTGTTTTCCTCGGACTTCTCAAAGATGGCACGCCCCATCGTCTTACGAAGTGAGTGACAACTTATGTTCTTGCATGGAACTCTGTATTTGTTCCGTATCTGCTTTAGCAAGCGGTTAAACCACTGAGTAGAGATAACCGTTTTCTTCTGAGAGAGGAAACAATGCTCATTGGGATTCTTGATGCCCATTGCCTCATAGCACTGCTTCACATGTTCAACAAAGTCTGGATTCAGCTTAATCTTCCTTTCCTTCTTTGTCTTATGCTCGATGATGGTCATAACACCGCCTTGAAGCAACTGATTCCACCTCAAATCTCTCAAATCGTGGACTCTAAGACCTGTAAAGATGCCTGTTGCGACAAACAGACTCATAACATAGTTCTTATCCTTGAATAGACGATGAACCAAATTTATAGCCGCATCAAATGGAATATAATCGGCTGTTGTTTTCGTGTTTCGTAAACTCATAATACTTTCAAATTTGATATTTTTGACTGTTATTACAATTATTATTTTTTGATGGATTGAAGAATCTCCCATTTTAGGGGCTTTTATCACTTCCTACAATAGTGAAACCGATTCTTACTTAAATAAGTTCACCAATGACCTCCTTACATCTTGCTCATAGTTCTTTGTCTTTTCAACTGCTTCATCAATGACTGAAACCAACATATCTAGATAGATGCCATTCTCAACCTTCTGAGTTTCCATGTTATTGTTCAAAAAGAAGATGTCAAAAAGGTCTCGACCCTCATTATAAACAATCTTGCACCACCCAACATGCTTGAAGCCCTTCACATAGAAGATAATGCCCTCATTATTGGGTAAAGCTCTGAAATCACTCACTCCCCAACTCAGCATCACCCACATTTGACTCCTTAAAATCCTCAAAATATACTTAGCCATTTCCATAATCCTACTTAATAAAGTACATATCTACTAAATAATCCAATACCAAAGGTGACTGTCCCACCATTTTACTTATCTCATTAACCAATTCTACTTCACTGACCCCATTCTGCCGTTTGACCTCTCCTTTGCCACTTGGGATATAGATGATGTTATATATGTCCGCTTGGTCATATCGCACTTTAATAAGTCCACTGAAGCGGTTCCCACTAACCCTAAACATCAAGCCCCTATTCTTTGGAAGTGGACGGAAGTAAATGATGCCCCATGCCGTTACAGCCAAACTCTGCCTTTCCAATAATCTCATGATATATCTTGCCCTATTCATACTGATTAAAGTCCCAACTTGCGTTTGTAGTACATCTTCCAAATCTTCTTCCAACTGTCGCTTCCATCGATGTTTGCCCTCAGAATGGTTATCAGCTCTTCTTCCTTCACATGGTCAACACACTTCACTTGCTCGTTTCTGAGGTTATGGAAGTAGATTGTGTACCAATCATTATCTCCGTGTTGTCGGATTGTCACTGACCCTTGGAATGCTGCACCTCTGCACTTGAATCCGAATCCGTCTGGCTTCTCGAATGGGGCATAATAGCCCCACTCATAAGCCAAAAGCACCTTGGATTTCAGCATAAAGTATATCTTCAGAGAAATCTTCATATCCGTAACGTTTAGTCGATGATACCTATGAAGTTCTGAATCTTGAAGCTGCGCCATGCAAGGCGTTGTGTATCGAGGTACGCAAACTGTCCATACAGACGCTTGGGGAGTCCTCTGCCGTTGATATTGGCTTCCACACTGTCCTCTTGGAGTGTTCCAACTGCGACTCTAAGTGTAACTCCGTCAGCTTTGAGGTAGCAGAACCTAACTACTTCACCTCGCATCATTCTCTTGCGAAGCACTTCAAGCTCTTGCGATTTGGTGATTGAAGTTGCCATGTCTGACTTCTGATTGAATCTCACTGCATCCTTAATGATGTTGTTCTCACTGATAACGATTGGTTTCATAACTCTAATCTCCTATTAATTAATTGATACTACTCTTATAATGTCTTGAAACGCTCATATACCTTTTCCATGAGGAACTCATGACCCATATCGGTAACTTCATTGTCACCATCAATGAGTTCAACAATCTGTTGGTTGCTCAACTGATAATCCTCATACTCTCTGCCATCAATTTCAAACTTCATATCTGAATCGAATTAAAATTTAACTTAACCTCCTGAGTATCAAACTCTTAACTTCGATGCAAAGGTACAAAAACATTCCGAATCCTGCAAATTTGAAACAATCTTTTAACTGGGTTTAACCGCCTGAGCATCAGGATGTTACAACTGACAGGATTCGTTAACAGCCTGAAGCCAAATGTCAGGATTTGTTAACGACAAGAAACAGAAAGGGTTGAGACTCAATGTATGAAATCCCAACCCAATAATATTAATGGAAGTAGTTGTAAATCTGATATGGATATAAATATCAATTATTGAGGCATTGTTCTGCTCTTCTTCAATTCCCTTAATGCAATCTTGCGCTTTATTGTCTTTTCCAATTCTACCCTAAAGACATGAGAGGCTTCAATCAACCTCACTTGATGGATATTGTACAGCTGCATTGGTGCATATCTTGGCTTAATGGGATTTATCTCTTCCTTAGAGGGTATGGGAAAGAACCTCTCAATCAATCCCAATGACCACCTCTTTGCCAATTCTGTTTTGGTTAAATATTGACTACTCATTATCAAATAATAAAGCTACATTAGATAATATATCCTTTTTGGTTATGTCAGAGCCATCATGATTGCTGAAAGCCCCAACAAATTCATACCTTCCATCTTCAAGATAAAACAAATTGCATACCTTCTTATCTCCGCAAACAGCAGCTACCTTGAAATCAAAACCTTCTCTCTCATAAATGGACAATGACAGCTCTTGCTCCATTAAGTCCATAACATAATATTTATCTTTCATTCTTCAAATCGAAAATGTGGCTATGCCCTAAGTCACATAGCCGATAATAATTATCCCCACTTAGGAAGGGCTTTCTTCAACCGAAAACTACAGATACTATACTGTCTATATTCTCTTTGATATTATCAATATCTTCATATTCGGACATATCTTCCAACCTCTTCCTAAATTCATCAATGTCACCTATATCTTCCTTGATGAACTTTGTGAGTTTGGTCAAATCCTCATTGGTAATCGTACCTTCTTCATACTCATCAATCGTATCACTGAGAGTATTGAGATTGTCGATGAAATCAACATACTCTCTAATGAGAGAGGTTTCACAATAACTATTTTCCAAGTACAACTCTTCATCGATATTGCTCCTGACGGCATCATAAAAATTCCTTATCATCATCCGCCATGTTTCTATCAATGATTTATCCATTTCTATAATGTTTTAATAAAGTGGCTGTAGCCTAACACCTACAGTCATTATTCGTTTATTGACAGCCACTGTTAGGATAGGCTGTGATATAGTTAGTTGTTGGACGTAACCTTTTGAACCCCTTCAAAATGGAACTTTTTATATAATTCCATTAAGCTGTAAAAATTGGCATCAATCATATTCACCTTATTTGTCCCATGAATATGAACACACATTGCCAATGCAGATGCAAAATTATCTTCCTCAACATCAGTGACTCTAAAGATTGGATGGAAATGTTTACCATCCTCGCTATAGCCGCCAAACATTGTTTTGGTTTGAGGGTTATAGTCAGCTCCCCATTTATCCTCAAAGAGAATGTCGTTTGTGAAATCCTCGATTTCCTTAACCCTAGGCTTGTTTATCGTCTCATAGAAACCAAGTTGGACAATATTTCCTCCTTCTGCACTCTTCAAGGCTTGGATATAGCACTCATCTTCAAAGTTTGGAAATGACTGATTACACTCCCAAAAGATTTGCTTAATATTCTCTACGTTGGCATTGGCGATGCCAAGCTTTCTGCTAACACTTTTGATAACTCTATCCAAGGCTTTGTCCGTCAACCTTCTCATTTGTCTCTTTGAAAGACCATAGGGCAACTTGTCAAGCTCTCTGTCAAGACTCTCTTCAAATAATTCAGAAATTTTTCTCTTCATATTTAATAATAAATTATGTTTTACATAATATCTTTGCTAAAGTATGATTGAAATCCCTAAAGGTTCCTTTATGTGCTAGCAAATTGGATTTCAACCAACCAATGCAAAGATATATTCTTTTTATGACAATTCCAAATTTTTGAGCAACTATTTTCATTTTTCTTTCAAAATGGGCATGGATTGGGGTTCTCAGTGAAGATGTCAAGCTCCGATTCCTCGATGGTTGGTGTCGGCATCAGCATCCTAATAACCTCCATCTTAAGTAGTTCCCTACGTTCTTTATTGCATGGAATTATAACCACATTACTCATATATTTGGAAGAATCACACATATTACAACTTGATTAAGTAGAATGAGACAAGACAAACTCTTCTGCTAACATTTTCTGTTTTATGTTATTTGCATCTTCTTTGTACATAAAGATACGCTTTTCTAGAATCCTCCTATTATTCTCAGTGAGGTCACTGCATTTATTTAGCATTCTCTTTAAGTACTTCACAAAAGTCCCATCAATATCAATAATGCAGCAGCTACGCCTAAGCTTGTCAAACAATTGAAAGATTTCTTCAATCGTATATGTCCTCAGTAGTTGTGCGTAACTGTCTCTTGGGATTCCGTGCTTCTTCTCCAAGTAATAACCGCTGAAATCAATGTAATAACGCACACCGTCTACTATGATACTGTTGAAAGCGTGTACGTAGCACCCCTCGTTTATCCCTTCACAGTATTCTATTGTTGGATATTTGAACTTCATCAGAAAGGCAAACAGCCCATTGTTCCTATAGCACTGATTCGGTTGTGGGTTAATCGCCATCAACATCTGATTCAACTCACTTTCTGTAAAAAACTTTTCAATCGGAGTCAGCTTAACCATTTCGTCTCTATCCTTCATACTATCATTTACTTATAATGCCTCTTGCAGCTTCGGCAATTGCTTTATTGTGTCTCAAATAGGGCACTTCATTCTTGTATATTCTCTGCCCAAAGGCATCCATACCAATGGGGGTTAATGAATCTGCCGAATCATCGAACACTTCCTTCTTATCGCCCCTAGAGAGCGTTTCCTTGTCAATGTACGTAAGCCATGCTGTTATTTTGGTGCTTCCACAGTGATAGCCACAACAAACTCCTATATTGGTAGCCCCATAGACACTGTTCTTATGTCTCGGATTCTCCTTAATCAGACAATTGGTAAAGTAATCGGTTTCCTTGAAATACTGCCTCACAGTATCAATAGATACCTTACTTTTATCTTTCAAGTGACGCTCTATATAGCGTTTGAAGAAGTGCTGATTATAGAGATTCACAGTACGGTTATCATCACAAAGAAGGGCATACCAATTCGTTCCCTTATAGAAGAAATGGGCAAACAGACCATACGTAAGACTGTGCATCTTATAGTCTCGTTTACTAAGGGAAAAAGGACACAGATAGAATGTGATACCTTCTGCCTCTGTGCGGATGGGCTTGAAGTCGATTCTCTTGTCACCACCTTTAAGAATCGCTCTCCTATAGAGTTTGTCCTTCCTTAGCATGGGGCTTGCAATCTTCATTAAGTTGACTTGAACCGCTTTAATAATAGCCTCCCCAACCTCTTTCATCGTCATTGTATCTACTATCATACCTAATTCTTTTTAATCCCCCAAGGGGCTACATAACGTAACCCCAAGGGAGTGATATACACTTAAAACCTTTTGTAATCCCTTTGGAGGGGATAATGCCCCCCTCAAAGAGTCTTGTAAATTTTTTGCAATTCTTCAAGCTGTTTTCTTTTTGCTCTTATCTTATACTCTATCTTTTTCTTTTCATGGAAGTTATGCAATGTACTATCCATTATACTTCGGACTTTATCAATGTCATCAATTGTTGCATTTTTTAGAAAAACACGAAAATCCTCTAGGTCTATCTTACGCTTTTCATCGGCTTTCTTCCTAAGTGAAAGTCCATTGGCTTTGCATGCATCAGACAATCTGAAATACTTTGAATGAAGTGAAAGATTTTCATAGACCTCTTTAGAAACACCCAAAACGTCATAAACCTTTTTACCAAGACATTTTTCAATAAGTTCTTCCTTTTTCTTGTTGATAGAAAGATAATAAATTTTTAAACCTTCTTTCATAATAACAAATTATTTTCGGTACATCTGACGGTTCTCCCATACAGCAACGGCAATGGCAATATCCTTCTCTGTTAGACCAAGCGAGAATCCAATCTTTTTCTCATACTCGCTTATCCGATGAGGATTCAGCTCACCCCTACGAAGTTGTAAGGTGATTTTTGATGCCAATGTCTTTGCGATATTTGAAGCCGTCATACGTATTAACATTTTAATTAAATACTAGGCACACGATTCCCCTACAACGGTTTTTGACCGCTGCCACTCCCTATGTGCCATAAGGCTGATTTTGAGGGGTTTACACCTATTTCTGCTATGTTGCAGAGAGGTGCTGCCGTTGGCTACAGAGCGTAGTTGAGAGGGATAGGTATTTGCAACTACCTACCAAAAACTAGTATTCCCCTAAACTAGCCTATTGCCGATGTAACAAAAGCTCTGACAATCTTGGAAGGTCATGGGTTAAGAGCTTGATTCCCAAAGCGTTCCTTGATTTTTGCTACGATGTAAAGATACGAAATTATTCTGAGATAGCCAAGAATATTAACGTATTTTTACATACATGGCAAATATATCCAAAAGAATCGAAAAAACCAAATATGGGAGGCTCTAATTGCTAGAGTCCCCCATATTTTTAAGTTTTCCTTGCATTTCATGACATATCCTAACTGCTCTTGGATAGCCGACATGCTCACTCTGCATGAAGCACCATACACCAACGCTACCCTTTTCATTGAAGATGCGGATGTACGCTTGTCGAAGCTCTTCATCACGTTCCTTGCCCTTGCTAGCCTCCATCATGACCCTATCGAACTTCCCCTTATCCAAGCTGTTTGCCTTTCTGTAGTTTTCAATGGACATTGGATTGTTGCAATTGGATTTATGCGATACAGCTCTTAGGTTCTCTGCCTTATTGTTCAAGCGGTTGCCATCGATGTGGTCAATCTCGTACTTGTTGGGTATATCTCCGATGAAGGTTTGGTACATCAAGCGGTGAATGTACTGAGACTTCTTCTGCCCATGCCCATTGAAGAGATAGACCATATAATAGCCGTTCTTTCCCTTGTAGGGCTTCAACTGCTTGCGCCTGATTGGAATGCCATCGTAGCCGATTCTTTCCTTCCTATACACGTCACCATCACTTGAAATCTCATAGTTTGGATAGTCTTTGATTGTCTTGTTTTCCATCGTATATCTGTTTAAAGTCATTATTTTGGAGTCTAGGCTATCCCTTCACTGCAAATGGATGGGATAAACTAGGCTCTTTGATAATAAATACACCGATATACAATAAAAGTTACTTCTGTTGAAAAAAAGTTGCTATAGGACTTGATTTTTCTCTGAAAATCATTATATTTTAAATAGTTACAGAACTAACATCTATAACTTTCTATTGGGTAGGAGGGCTTTCTTCGAGCGGTTTATTTCACCTTCCTACCCTTACTTGAAAAACCGCTTGAACAGAAGAAATAAGAATAATAAACCGAAGAAGAATGGAAAAATACACCAAAAAGGAACTACTAGGTGTCTTACCAATGGAATTAAGGAAATCCAAGATTCTGACACCCAAACAACAGTTGGTATTGGGTCAATTGATAATGTTAAGTGGACTTGACCAATATAAGGATAAGGGGTACTGCTACAGAAGCAATAAGGACTTTTGTAATGACGTTGGAATCAGTGAGCCATCATTAATCATAGCTGTGAATAAGTTGGAACGATTAGGATTTATCAAGAGACGTAGAGGGAAAAGAGGTGAAGGAGCATCTGAGTATGAGCTTTTCATGGATGCGATTGAAAGCTATAATACTAAAAAAGAAAACTTTAGTAATCAGAACAGCATGGAACTGCTTGAACTGACTGAAAGAGTTGACACTTTGCAAAGCTTGGTCATACAGTTGTTAGCTAAAATCAACCGACTTGAATCAAGATTCTTTAGTACAGATACAGAATCAGAAACAGAACTAGATACAGACTTAGAATATAAGAACCTATATAATAAAGAACTTATAGATAAAGAACATAATAAAATATTATATTATAAAAATAATAATATATTAGAATATAATAAGAATAAATTAGAGAAAGAAAAAACTAATAAATTAGGAAAAAAGAAAGAAGATAAGGACTTTTACAGAAAGAACCTTGAAGAAGAAAGTACCGATGGCGACAGTACTGACTCTAAAGAAAACAACACTTCCAACTGTCTTGACTCCCTCTTCATCAATCCAACCGACTTTGAGGAAGATACGGACTTCATAATGGACTTGGACAAGAGGGTAGCCTACAACAGATGGGACAGTGAAGATGAAGAGACTGCGGTAACGGAAAGCCGTTTTTGAGAGGCTTTCCTTGCAGTCTCAACTGACAAATAACAAACTAAAGACTTACACACATGGACATACAAACAATTCTAGGAACTTACAAGAGATACCTACAGACCTTCAAGGATAAGGACTCTGACCTATTCCACAACTACAGAAAGATAAGGGACTTCATAGATTCCAACTGCCGTGACAAGCTCCTATCCGACTCGCTCACTAGACACTGCATAGGTAAGAACGTTAGGGAAATCGCAAAGAGGAACTTCAAGATAAAGGACGATTGTACCGATGGTTGGTCTAGTGCTGTGACAATGGAATGCTACCAACTGCTATCCAACATCCGCAAGATTGAGAGGAACTATGACGATGCAGCCTACAAACTCAACCTCTACAAGTTCTTCAAGTTGGCAGAGAATCAGCCACCTCACCTCCAACTCTATCTCTACTACTGCTTCTGCAACAGAATCGGTGAAGGACTCTTTAGGGTCTCAATGGAAGAGATTGAAGATGCTGCTGCCAAGGCAGAGCAAGAGACAGCAGATTGATGTGGCATTGAGCAAGACAAATGGGGCTTTAAAGTAAGAAAACTTTACAGGAAGCCCCACAGCGCTCTCAAACCGACTCAGCTTGATAGTTGTCCACAGAAGGGGTGGAAACGGCTCAGAACGTCAGGAAACCATCAGGATTCAAACCCCACGTGCTGCACCAACATTGCAAGAGGCAAAAAAGGCATCAAGCCCTTTTCCAACTGCAAAGCTAGAGCAAGTTATCCAACCCTCGACTTGGATAATCAGCTACCATGAACACATGCACCCATACCCCTCCCCACTAGACTAGCGAGGTATGTCTCCCCCTCCCCCTAGGGGGAATTTGGGGGGTACTTAAATGACAACAGTTGGCTTTTTCTAGGAACTATAAAAAATATTTTTCTAAGGTGATGGCCCTTATTTTTCATCATGGGGGAGTTTTGAAAAAAATTCCAGAAAATTCCAGAGCAAATTTTATAGGACCACCTCAATAAACAGAAAAAAATAGAACTAACCTTGATACTTTTCGATTCAATCATATATTTATATTAAGAAGTTGCTTCTATAATGACTCAGATAATAATATGAATGACAAAAAGATATATACCAATGAAGAGAGTAATTAGATTAACCGAATCAGAATTGAATGACATCGTGGAAAGGAGTGCAAAGAGATTGGTCAAAGAGCATAATTATGACAGAGAGATTCAACTTGCACAAAAGGAACTGTACAATATGGGAAAGAACCTCAGTTCAATTGGAATGAGACTTGAAGGTACAGCATTCCACAATCAATACAGAAAGATAGCAGATGCAATGATTCAACTCAATAATGACCTCATAAAGCATTTGAAGGGATAATGAGTTACTTCTGCATCGATACCAATATAATTAGTGAAGAAAAGGAGAATAAAGGAATGAATGAGATACCAAATAACATTGAAAAGAAGAAAAGAGACCATAGAGGCGAATTAAATCCGCATTGGGGGCATGTAATGACCAAAGAATCAAAGGATAAGATTTCAACCACTCAGAAGAATAGGTATGAAATGATTAACAAGCTCGTTAGGCGTGGGATGCATCAAATGACAGAGCAAAGAGTAAAGGAGATATGTGGTGAAGTGATTGATGATTATTTCAAGAGGAATCTCATTGAGGTGAAGCAGAATAACAATAAGAAACCAATGAACATCAACCTATGAGCAAGAAACATAATAAGCTAGACAAACTCCAAGCGGAAAATGTCTTCTTAAAGAAGGGTATAGATAGCAGAGAGGAAGCCTTTGAAAGCATCTATGATGAGAAAGAGACCCAAATGAGGCTTGTGAAGGAACTCACTTATATGTTGCTCCACATGGAAGTCATTGAGGATTTGATTAAGAATGACCATAACCATACCTCCAAGATTGTGAAGAGGGCGTTTGCCCAAATGAAGCACCAACTTGTAAACGGCTTCTATGCCGATGGTACTATTAATAACATATTAAACGATTCAACCGATGAAGAATAACTATAATAAGATAAAGAAACAGCTTCAAGAACTTAAAGAGGAAAACAAGTACCTTAAAGATGACAATGAGCTTCTACACAGCTTGAACAATACAACTTTTGACGCTCGATTGAAAGCGGATAATGACAATTTCAACTTGCAGAACTTGATATATCTAAACAATCAGCTTAACATCTTAATGACGGACATGTTGAACTATTGCGACCAAAACACGGTTGTTGGCACAGCGTTCAAGTGTGCAATATTGCAGTATCAGAAGGTGCTAGCAGAGAGAATGAGCTGCTTGGATAAAGATAACGATAATCAAACAAATCAATCATGGGCTTCATAGATACAGAGAAACAAACGGATAAGCTAGATATTGATATTAGAGAATACTTGGAACATCATCAGCTTCCACAGTGGTTTGTTGATGAAATCGCTGAAAAGTACCTCAATGTAACATACATAAGAAAGAGAATAAGGGAAATCTACCCAGAGTTCATTAGGGAGATTGCACCATACATAGAGTTTCACAAGCAATGAGCAAAAAGAAGAATCATAATAAGACGTTCATCCATGATGGAGAACCGTTATTCGACCCTTATCAGTTCCACCTTTACTTTCAAAGGAGAATTGATGACCTCATAAAAATTGAGCTGTCCGCCATGTTCCAAAAGATATATTGGGAACAGCCATTTTAAGCGGTTAGCACAAACGTAGTGTAATATAGTTAAAATCATTAGAACAATTGAAAACCAAGCGTGGTTTTGGGGCTGAAATCTTCTCAAAACTATTTATTTTATTGGGGTTTCAGCCCATTTTAGCTACTTGAATAATATGGATTATAACCGCTTCTGAGGATGTAAATAATCAGATTCATCTTCATTGCGAAAAAATATTTGAAAATTATGAAAAGGGTGCAAATAACTGAGAATCAATATGATAATGTCCTAAAGAAATTCCTAGTTGACGATGATGACATTAAATCCATCGAAAATGACCGTTTGGAAATGGACATCGTTGATACAATGCAGAAGAGTAGGGAGCTTATCACCAAGGCATTTAGGCTTGGGATTAAGTACCATGCTCTCAGAAAGGACTTATACGCACGGAAAGAGATTAAGAAGAAGCTTGATGACATGATTAAAGTTCTTGATGATGATAAAAGGTAAGTTAATCTTATCTTCTTTGCGTACAATTAATATTCTAAGGGGGGGGTGTTGCGGAAAATGCAACACCCCTCACTATATTATATATTAATAAGGTGCAAGACGAATTATCTAATTAAATTTTGTCAGTTGATTGGAAATGCTTACCTTTGCATGCGATTCAAGATGATTAATGGTATATCAACTGTAAAATGTCCCAAAAAGGGTAGTAAATTTATATTTTCTGCCTCACTATTTGGATTTTCAAATTCTAATTTTGGATTTGAAAATGGAGAAAATTTTACTACCATAATTCTGTATATTACTGTTTATCAATTATTTAAGAGAAACAAAGTAAATAACGGATGTATAAATTCGTTTCTCGATGAACTGGCAGAATTTTCAAAATCCACTCTTGAGGTGCTCCGTCAGCCACTCGAAGACCGCAAGATCACCATCTCCAGAGCAAAGTACACGGTGGAGTACCCCTGCTCGTTTATGTTTGTGGCATCGATGAATCCCTGT
>ODAJ011973166.1_pt1 | contig 31353 bp, 24 predicted proteins | sample 1539241 | NCBI WGS metagenome assembly ODAJ01 (sample SAMN02144231, study PRJEB22623) | gut metagenome | biome: sheep rumen | host: Ovis aries | place: New Zealand
ACTCCCTAAGAATCTTCATCTCGGGAGTTTCTCTAACATTAAACTTATCTTTGGGTTGTACTTCACTCTTACCGGCATCCTTTATCAGGTCCTTCAGCTTAAAGCGCTGCAGCTTATCTAGTTTAGTTCGTGGAAGGCTTCCTCTATAAACAAAGAGGCTCATTAGTTTCTTGTAGTTCACAACGGTCAGGTTGTAGGGCTCTATCACAAGACGCTTCAGTTGTTCCTCTACTTCCTGATCAGAAAGGTTCTTGGCCCACTCTTCCTGGGGCACGATGATGGCTCGTAGCATATCACCGTCCTGAGTTACAGCAACCTCCTTCACATACTGATCGTATTTTTCCAACTTGAACTCCAGCTCAGCAGGCTGGATGTTCTTACCATTTGAGAGAACAATGATTTCCTTGGAACGACCTGTGATATGGATACGTCCCAATTCATCCAGATAACCCAGGTCGCCAGTGTGTACGTATCCGTCTTTATCTATCACCTGAGCTGTTTCTTCGGGGCGGTTGTAATAGCCTAACATCACGTTGGGACCCTTCACGCAAATCTCACCGTTTACAATCTTCACATCAACAGTTGACATGGGCAGGCCCACGCAGCCAGGAATAACATCGCCTGGGTGAGTGAAGGAGATGATAGGCGCTGTCTCCGTCATGCCGTAGCCCTCCAACATAGTAATACCAAGGGTACGCAGTCCGTTGCCTACCTCGGTATCCAAAGAGGCGCCACCGCTGACGCAGTAGGTAAGGTTGCCACCTAACTTCTGATGCACGGCCTTGAAGACAATACGTGACAGCTTGGGACTATTGACCCACTCGCAAATCTGAAAGAGGGCACGGGCTACTGGGCTGGCATCAATCTTTTTCTTGATGCCCAGATAGATGGTGGTCCACAGACGGGGCACACCCACGAAGATGGCAATTTTGCCCCTTACCAGCGTATCCATAATGTCCGGACCGGAGAGTGAAGGGCAGATAGCTACACCGCCGCCGGCCAGAATAGGCATAATAACCGTTCCCACCAGGGGCAGCACGTGATGCAGGGGTAACAGAATAAGGGTGCGGTGGGTACTGTCAAAGATATGCACATCTACCGTCACACTATGGCAATTAGCATACAGGTTGGCGTATGATATCATAACACCCTTGGGCGAACCGGTGGTTCCTGAGGTGTAGATAATAAGGGCCATATTATTGTTCTCAGCTGTAAAGATATCATCCTCTTGTATGTGCATCCTTCCCTCTCTCTTTGGACAACTTATCTGCTCGTAGTCGTCTATCAGCAGAATCTGTACGGGCAGACCGGACTCTTTTACGGCCTCCTCGGCAACGTTGCGGCATTGTCGGGAAGTCCAGATACACTGCGGCTGGCAGTCCTTCAGGATATAAACCACATCTGATACCGTAGAAGAGGCATCAACGGGTACCGCTACGCCCTTGTTCTGCCAAACAGAGAAGAAAGCATAGATCCAGCCCTCGCGATTCTCTGAGAAGATGAGCGTTTTGTCGCCCTCGTGTTGAGGGGTATATTTAGAAAAGAGGTTGATATAATCCAGCAGTTGAGTGTAAGAGATGTTACGCTCGCCAGCCATGATGGCTGTGTTCTGAAATTCCTTTATCATGCGTATAAAATAATATATTGTATCCTTAAACGTCGCAAAGGTATGCTATTTTACTGCTATGTATAAAGAAAATCCTATTTAATGATATGTTTTCACTTAATATTGCGCGTTTTGTCCTATAATAGAGGGGTAATGTACTATCTTAGCTTCTGTCTGTAATCCTGAGGGGTGAAACCTATCTTCTGGCGGAAGATGCGGATGAAGTACGAGGTATCCGCGAAGCCCACTTCGTTTGCAATGACATTGATACTATAGTTGGTTGTCATCAGTAAGCGTTGGGCACATTGTATCTTGGTACGCAGAATGTATTGCAAGGGCGTGGTGCCCAGCTTCTCGCGGAAGAGACGTTCCAGATGCGACTTTGTGACGCAGGCTATGTCTGCCAGCGCCTCTATATCCGTCTCCTTGCTGACGTTTTCCTTGATGAAGGCAATTACTTTCAGAAGTCGCTCGTCGATCTGCTCTATTTTCTGTGCCTTTGCCATAAAGAACGAAGCTACTATCCACACAAACCCTTGTAACTGCATCTTCTGTGAGCGGTCCATCTGAGCATATCGGATGGCATATTCGCGGTACGAAGGATGGGCGTAGAAATCCTCGGCACTGGCGTAGGGTAATGTCAACTGGGGATAGTAGTTGCAATAGTTCTCGAAGAGCAGGTCTATGGCCTGATTGGCTTCTACCTCGTAGGGGAAGGAATAGAGGTCGAAGATATCCGACTGCTTGCCGTATCGTTCATATACAAACAGGTAATAAAAAGAAAGCCCGCTCTGACACGTCATACTGTGCGGCATAAAACTTGGAACCAGATACATGTGTCCGGGCTTCATCTTCAGCTCTGCCTCGGGGGTGCTGACGGTTCCTTCGCCCTCCTTTACATAATACAGGCGAGCGAAGGGGGAGGAAAGTCCTTTCCCCTCCCACCGCTGACCAACTTGGGCGTACCCCGCATTCAGCACACAGATATTAACCAGTTCCAGATCTGTTTTCATCTGATCTTCTTTTTACTTGATGTATTTTACCTTAGATGCATCGCGGGGTTTGGCATCGGGTTTCTCGTCAGGATAGCCGATAGCGATGATATACAATAATTTGTAATCTGCAGGGATGTCGAGGCTCTCGCGGAAGGCTTTGGCTTTCTCGTCAGTAGTCAGGAAGCGAACGGGCCCCGTCTGAATGCAAGTTCCAAGTCCCAGAGACTGAGCAGCCAGCATCATATTCTGACCCAGAAGACCTGCATCAAGGTCGAAGTTGCCGCTTGTCGGAGCGCAGACGCAGATAAGGTTCGGTGCATTGCGGCACTTGTCTTTCACGTCGGCCATCAGTTTCTGGTCCTCAACAATTCTAATAGCCCAGTTCTGCCAGTTCCTCGCACTTGGAGCGTTAATACCGGCAAGTGCCACGATCTCCAACTTCTCATGCTCAACAGGCTTGTCCAGATACTTGCGGACAGAACGACGGGCCATGATGCTACTTAGCACGGGATTAACCTCCACACAGATGTCACCCTCGATGGTATTTATCTTATCTGTTGGCTCATAGCGCTTTATCACACGTCCGTCGCGACTGACGAGGAACTTGGTGAAGTTCCACTTGATGTCTGACTTTTTGTCGTAGTCTGCATCCTGCTTGCGAAGCATTTCATCCATCATCTTTCCACGTTGGTCGTTCACGTCAAAGCCGTTAAATCCTTTTTGAGCCTTTAGCCATGTGTAGAGTGGATGTTCACTGGAACCGTTCACCTCAATCTTATCGAACTGCGGGAACTGAATGTTGAAGTTGGCAGAGCAGAATTGGTGAATCTCTTGAATGGTGCCAGGAGCCTGCTGTCCAAACTGGTTGCAGGGGAAATCAAGAATTTCCAACCCTTCGCTATGGTACTTCTCATACAATGCTTCCAGCTCCTTATACTGGAGTGTGAATCCACATCGGGTAGCTGTGTTCACTATTAGAAGCACTTTTCCCTTGTAGTCGGAGAGTGATACGTCCTTGCCTGCATCATCCTTTACCTTGAAATCATAGATACTCTGTGCCGAAAGAGTCATGGCACATACAATTGCCATTAGGTTTAATAACATCCGTCTCATAACTGGTCGATTCTTTATGTTGTTTTCACTTTAGTCTATTTCTCTCAGGGGCTGCCTTAACAAAAATAGTCTTTTACAGACTCGATTCTAATTGCAAAGTTAAGAGTTATTTTGTGGATACGCAAATACTATAACGGGAAACTTCGGCACGAAGTAGAAGTACCGAACATAAGATTGTGTAAAGTTGTGAATTGTGAATTAAAAAGCGACGGATACTCACGTATGCGTCGCTTTATTATGAGTCAAAAAATATTCAACTCCGCAGATAGTAGTTATTTTAGGTTATTTTATCGAACCAAGAAAAGGGTAAGCCATCCCAGAATCAAGCCCGTGACACCGACACAAAGGCCGAGTTTCACCATGTCACGCTGTTCCACCAGACCGGTAGAATGGGCTATTGCATTGGGTGGAGTACTGATAGGCAGACACATGGACACAGAAGCGGCAATGGCAATACCAATCAATACGGTTTTTACACCACCAATGGAATCAATGGAGTCTCCCATACCCTTGCAGACAACAGCCAAGATGGGCACCAACAGAGCCGCTGTAGCTGTGTTGGAGATGAAGTTCGACAAACCGTAGCACACTAGCAGCGCAACAACCAGAATGACCACTGGCGACCAGGTTCCGAATGGTATGCTATTGATAGCATTCTCTGCCAAACCAGATTCATTAAGTCCTACACCAAGGGCAAAGCCACCGGCTACCATCCAGATAACACTCCAGTTGATTTGCTGCAGATCCTTGCTCGTAATAACACCTGTAGCAGCAAAAACAGCAATAGGAAGCATAGCCACCGTGTTAGCATTAACACCCGTTTGTTTGTCAGTAAGCCACAGCAGCAGGGTAACAATAAAGGTTAGAGCAACAACCACTGTACGCCAGTTATGATCCACCTCGCCCTCGATATTCAGTTCTATGCGCTTTTGTTTAAAGGGGAACATCTTTAGAAGCAACCACCAGCCAAGTAACAATAATAAAAACGTGAGCGGTATCATAAACATCATCCAATCACCAAAGCCTATATTCATATTCAGGCCATCCGGATCGTTCAGGTACTTCAGGGCAATCATATTGGGAGGAGTACCTATAGGCGTGCCCATACCACCGATATTCGCTCCTAAGGGGATGGCCAGCGTAAGGGCAATACGACCTTTACCGTCAGGTGGAAGCGATTTGAATACTGGTGTCAGAAAAGTAAGCATCATGGCTGCTGTAGCCGTGTTGGAGATGAACATCGAGAAGATGCCCGTTATGAGGATAAAGCCTAACAGCACCACCTCGGAACGTGTGCCGAAAGGTTTAAGCAGACAACGGGCCAGTACAACATCCAAGCCACTCTTTGTGGCTGCTATTGCCAAAACAAAACCACCCAGGAAAAGAATGATGATAGGATCAGCAAAGGTAGCCATCAATACTTTATGACTGAGCATTTCGGACTTTTCCAGTCCCGACGTGTAAAAGTTCAGCGCGCTATCAGACGTGGCAAAAAGCAGTAACGCAATAAGCACCACCGACGTAGCCCAGGAGGGTATGCACTCCGTGACCCACATAATGATGGCAAATACAAAGATGGCTATGATACGTCGCTGTATAATGTTAAGACCTTCTATGCCAAAGCATTCCAAAGGCAAGTTCCATACAACAGCGGTAGCTATAATAGCCAACAAGAAATAAAGCATCAGCCTAAGGCTAAAATGATGCGACAGATGGTTCCTGAACCAGTCCGTACGCAGATGACTCTTTCCGTACCTATCCAGGAAAAAGAGTCTTCGATTAAAAAACGAAACCATTTGACATATAATTTAATTACCTATATACATACAACACAGCACACCTCCACTACAGGCACACCTTCTGGCAGTATCTGCCAACTTCTTGTTTGCAGTATTCGCATCCTGCCCTTACATCGAGAGCATTCAGCAGGTTTTATGAGCCGGAGGCTGGTCTTCTGACTTTGCTCCACCCCGAAGCGCCTTCTCACCTTATAATAGGCAATGGCATTACCGCTTCAGAGTTTAAAGGGAGCTCACAGCTGCGGGACAGTCGGGGATTTTCACCCCATTCCCAATTAATTGCGGTTAAGCAAACCTCTTACTCAGTTCCCCATTCCGGATGGCGTCAGTATATTGTGGCACGGCCCATCCATTGGAAAACGGCAGTAAAGTTAGTATTTATTTCTAATATGTCCAAAGAAATCGTAGAAAAAACTTATTATTTTTCTTATTAGAATGTCACAAATGCAGTAACACTCCCCCATCGCTCTTTATGTTTATCCGGAGATAATGTAATCATAGGTGCCGTTGATGGGAATCCGACAGTACCGGCATATGCAACATCTTCTTTCCGATTGCCGTTAGCGATATAGAGCTTAGCATTAAGTCCTACAGCCATTCTTTTCAGCCGATGCTGCCACGTAACACATACTGTCATTTTATCCAGATTGGCAGTACGGAAAGCATAAGGCAATACCCAAAACAAGGTGTTTGTCAATAGTATTCGCGATGGAAAAATACAAAAATAAGGTGATAATTTTACTTTACGCTCACTTAATTGTGCTTTGAGACTTCGTCTCGAAGCTACTTCCGCTCAGATAAAGAAATAAAAAAGAACTTTTCTTTCTTTATCTCTCGCTTATTCGTACCTTTGAGAATGCGTCTCGAAGTTACTTCCGCTCGGATAAAGAAATAAAAACGAACTTTTCTTTCTTTATCTCTCGCTTATTCGTACCTTTGTCATTACGATGAAGAAGAAACACCATTTTATGCGGTTATTGGCGGGATTACCATTGGGTATCCTCTACCTGATTAGCGATGCGGCATTCCCTATTATATATTATATAATAAGGTATAGGCGACGTCTGGTCAGAGAAAACCTGAGCCGTTCCTTCCCGGAAAAGAGCCTGGAGGAGATTATCTGCATAGAGAAGGCCTTTTACCATAACCTGTGCGACGTCTTCATAGAAGCCTTTAAGTGTCTGAACATATCAGACCAGGAGATGCGTAGACGCGTGGAGGTTGTGAACAGCGAACTGCCTGAACGGATAGCTGCCCAAGGCAAGAACATCTTTATGCTAATGGGGCACTGCGGGTGTTGGGAATGGGCTCAGGAAGTGAGTATGCACTACAAAGCCCCCAAGAAGACCTGCGAGATATACAAGTATATCAAGAACAAGTACTTCTCGTCGCTGATGAACGAGATACGTAGTCGTTGGAACACAGAACAGATAGAGACCATGCAGACCGTCCGCACACTGCTGAGATGGAATGCCATGGGCGAGCCGTTCCTATGCGGATTCATTACCGACCAGCGCCCGTTTACAAAAGTAAAGGATACACTTACCTTCATGAACCAGAAAACGCGGTATGTTCCCAGTGCCGAAGAGATTGCCAAGAAGGTGAACGCAGAGTTAGTATATCTGGATGTAGAGAAACCACGTCGTGGGCACTACAGACTGACATTTTACGAGATGGAGGTTCCCGAGGACCTGAAACAACAACCCTACCCTCTTACCGCACTATTCTTCCGCATGCTGGAGGAGACTATAAAGCGACAGCCTGAGATATGGCTGTGGTCGCATAACCGTTGGCTTAGCAAAATCAGACAGAGATGAATGCACTACAGCACTTCGACATAGACGTTGTCGTCACTTGGGTAGATGGCAACGATGCCGTCCTGAATGCCAAGAGGGCTGCCTATATCCGACCAGAGGAAGCACAAGAGAAGGATATTGCAGCACCCACCCGTTATGCCGACAGGGGCGAGATACATTGGTGCATACGTTCTATCAATAAATTCATGCCTTGGGTAAACCGCATCTTCATTGTTACAGACCAACAGGATCCTAAGGTGGAGAGCAGGATTCCCGTTGAGATAGTGGATCATAAAATTATCTTTAGCGGATACGAACAATACCTGCCCACCTTCAATTCCCTAAGCATAGAAGCTCTGCTATGGAGGATTCCTAACCTGAGCGAGCACTTCATATACTTCAATGACGACCTGCTGGTATGCCGTAGCGTAGAACCTGAGGTTTTCTTTCCCTGCGAAGGACATATCAATTGCTATGGAAACAGATCCTCACTCTTCTGGACGAAAGCATGGTTCTCCCTGAAACACTTTATTGGGCATTCTTGCCAAGTGAACCATATACAGCAGATGATGGATGCAGCCGAGATAGCTGGTGAGGGACGGACGTTTATCCGTCTGGCACACACGCCTCGCCCATTGCTACGCAGCACCCTGCAACAGTTTTACGAGACGCATCCCGACCGCCTTATACAGAATATCCAGAACCGCTTCCGCAGTCGTCAGCACTTCCGTACGGATGAAATCTGTTATATTATATTATGGAAGAAAGGAAGGCTGCACTTCCAGTCTGTTCGCCCCATACTGATGCGTTATTATTCTAAAAAGGGAATGATGCAGTTGGAATGGACGCTGCGACGCGTAACCAAACCAGGTAGCCACGTTTGCTTTGGCTGCTTCTATGCTTTGGATCAAGTAAGCGATGAGGTCTTTGCTCGCATCAAAAAGTTTGTAGAGGATTTGCTGAGAGAATAAAGCCTTATAATACCTCTTCAAACCTATCAGGTATCCTAACCACAATTCTTAATTCCAGCATCGCAGGCTTATTGAGCGCATAAAAAGGACGACACAACGTCTGGCAGATACGTGCATAACGAGTCCAGCAATCAAAGTCGCGTGCCTTCTTCTCCGTAGCATATCGGATGGTACGACTACGCTTATAGATATGCTTCTCCCATCCCTGCGCTATACGGTCAGTATCCCCCAACCTTTCTTGCAGAATTTTCTTGTCGGCATAGCCGAAGTGCATCAGGTACAAGTCTTTAGCGATATGGAAGTTATGGCCCTTTACACGATGGAAACCACTACCCCACAGACAAGGCTCTGCAATAATAGAGGGTTTCGTATAACGGGTACCTATCTGGGCATAACGACGCTGACGAAGGAAAGCATCCTCCACAGATAAATCACCCTCCTCACCTAACTTCTGACCAAAGTCGAGCCCTAAGGGAGAAAGGCTTATATCAATATCCTGGGCAGAAAGATACTCCCTAAGGCTGACGCCCAACTTAGGGTCAACCACAATATACTCGTCGGCATCCACTCCAATGACCAGATCATACCCTTTAGAGAAGAGCTCTGCTGCTTTATCTGAGAGGAATCTCAGACGACCTTTCTCTGCGCTCACTACCTGCGTACCAATCTTAGGATGCACATAGGCATTGGTGCCTTGGCAGAAGTCGGCAACGACCTGATCCTCACCGTCGTAATATATATATAGGTTCTCCTTGCCCAATTCACGTCCGTAATACTCTACCCACTTACGCAGGAAGAAGTCATCGTTACGGACCATTGTGAGTACTGCTATCTTTTTCAAATTCGTCTTATTTGTTGCACAAAGGTAGGCAAAAAAAATAACAATATCACAAATATTTACATTCATTAAATGAATTGTCCATAAATTTCATTACCTTTGCATATGCTATCATCATAAATGAGTAAAGCGTAAAACCTATGAAACAGAACGAACAAGATATTTGCAACAAACTGCAAATGGAAATCAGGGAGCAGCTGACGTCGCTGATAGACTCGGACTACTGCTATTTGGACGTTCCCTATCATAGCAACATAGGTGATACGCTAATATGGTTGGGGACAGTTCATTTCTTAAAGGATATACCACATCAGTGTCTGGGACAACACAGCATAGGAACCTTCAACTTCCGCCCATTACCTAAGAATGCCATTATTTTATTGCATGGAGGCGGGAATTTTGGTGACATGTGGCGCAAGCATCAGAACTTCAGGCTAAAGGTGATAGATTCATACCCCGAAAACCGCATCATCATACTGCCGCAGACGATACATTACGAGTCGGACGATGTCTTCAACGAGGATATCCGAAGGATGAACCAGCACAAGAACCTGATTATCTGTGCCCGCGACGACAATTCGGCAGAACAGCTGACGAAACATGGATATACCGGTCAGATGCTAACACTGCCGGATATGGCATTCTGCATAGACAGAGAACAGCTATACGCCCAAAAGAGCAAAATCACCAAAGAGGCACTGCTATTACTGAGGAAAGACAAGGAGTCGCCCGTAGGTTCCCTGAATGCAGATATCGCCTCCGCTCGTATTGAGATAAAAGACTGGCCCAACCAGAAGGAGGCCTATAAGATAGCTAAGAGATATACCCGCAAGCATTCGGCCGAGGAGACAGATACTTTCTTCCAGACTTCGTTCCTGCCCGACCGTATCAGCGAAGGCGTAAGGTTTGTATCGGAATATAAGATGGTCTATTCTACACGACTGCATGTGGCCATCCTGCGACTGTTGTTAGGATTGCCCGTAAAGATGATGGACAACTCCTACGGAAAGAACCTAACCTTCTATAACACATGGCTGAAGGATTCCGAACTGGCAGGCGTGCCCAACGAAGAAGAGCAGGAACTCCTGGACATGACCATCTACGTACACCGTCAGGAACAGATACAGAAGAAGAGAGAAAAGAGAATACGCCTCCTCACATGGGCCCTTTTCCTTACCATCTTCATTCTAGCCTTGGAAATGTTAATCGCCTATCTCTCCACAAAATAATCTATTACGATATGCCAGAGACAATCATCTCCATTATCATCCCCATCTATAATGTGCAGGACTACATCATAGAATGCCTGGACTCTATTGCCTCACAGACCTATACTGCTGGTGTGGAATGTATCTTGGTAGATGACTGCGGAAATGACAACAGCATGAAGATGGTGAATGACTATCTGGACAGTTACAAGGGAGAGATAGACTTCAGGATTGTCAAGCACGAACACAACCGAGGACTATCGGCAGCCCGTAATACAGGTATCATGGATGCCAAGGGCAAGTATGTACTCTTTGTGGACAGCGACGACAGCATCTCCGACCAGTGCCTCATGTACTTCATGCAGGTTGCACAGCAATACCCCGAGGCACAGATGATAGCCGCGGGTGCCAAGACTACAAAAAGGAAAAGCTACACCATGGAGAAGCCCTTCCCCGACTATGCCGACAATCCAAAATGGATTGCCACAATGATGCTGAGCAGAGGAGGACGGAGAGGAATTCCCGTAACGGCATGGAACCGACTGGTCAGAAGAGACTTCCTGATAGAAAACCAACTCTTCTTCCGCGAAGGAGCAGTACACGAGGATGAGTTGTGGAACTTCACGTTGGCACCTAAGATTACGCGCATTGCCTTCTGCAAGCACGACACTTACTTCTACCGCATACGTCCGCAGAGTATCATGACCCGTTTCAAAAACAATGACGAGAGAGCGCTGGCCTGTCTGCCCGTATGGAAGGATATGCTAAACATGTTCATCCCCGAGTTGAAGAGAGAGCAGACAGAGTGTCTGTGGAATTTCATCAACGACATCAGGCCAACCTGCATTGACCCGGTGGTAAGAAAAGAAACATGGGGAATCCTATGGCAGCTGGTAAAGAAAGGCATCTGGCCTACTTCATACCTTATTATTCTTTACCTGATGCCGTTTATCTTCTATATCAAATTCATCCGTAATCTGATACCCAAGATTTCCAGACTGAACGCCAACCGCTACAGCTGCTGCATATCGTAAAGACGCTTGTAGTAGCCGTTCTTGGCAATGAGCTCGTCGTGCTGACCGCTCTCTACAATCTCTCCCTCATACAAGACGTGTATGATGTCGGCATTCCTGATGGTAGAAAGTCGATGGGCAATGGCTATGGTGGTACGACTCTTCATCAACCTTTCCAAAGCCTCCTGCACCAGACGTTCGCTCTCTGTATCAAGGGCTGAAGTTGCCTCGTCCAGAATAAGGATGGGCGGGTTCTTTAGTATGGCACGAGCAATAGATACACGCTGACGCTGACCACCTGACAGACGTCCGCCTCGGTCACCAATCATGGTATCGTATCCGTTTTCTGATTCCATAATAAACTCATGCGCATTGGCTATCTTGGCAGCTTCTATCACCTGCTCCATGGTGGCATTCTCCACTCCGAAGGTGATATTGTTATAGAATGTATCGTTAAAGAGGATAGCCTCCTGATTGACATTACCAATTAGTGAACGCAAGTCGCTGATACGCAATCCTTTGATATTGGTTCCATCAATAAGTACTTCACCCGTCTGCACATCGTGGTAGCGGGGAATCAGATCCACCAGCGTGGACTTGCCGGAACCCGACTGACCCACCAATGCTACCGTCTTGCCTTTGGGAACGGTTAGGTTGATATGCTTCAGCACCTCTCGTCCCTCTGTATAGCTGAACGAAACGTCACGCAACTCTATCTCCTTCTCGAAAGAGGGCATGGGTTGTGGATGTTCAGGTTCCTTGATGGGATTCTCTGCCTGCAGGATGAAATCAATGCGATCCATGGATGCCAAGCCCTGAGGTATCTGATAGGTAGCGCGGGAGAACTCCTTCAGCGGATTGATAACACTATATAGGATAACCATATAGAAGATAAAGGTAGAGGCATCTATCAGGTTCGAATCGTTCAGAATCAGCGAACCGCCAAACCATAGCACTACAGTCAATATGATAGTGCCCAGAAACTCACTCATAGGGTGAGCGGCGCTCTGACGGATAACCATGGCACTCATATCCTTACGATAGGCATCGTTAATCTGCAGGAAGCGCTTCTCCATCTTCTTCTCGGCTATGAAAGCCTTGATGATGCGCAGGCCTCCCAGTGTCTCGTCCAACTGGGCAATGATACCGCCCCACTGACGCTGCACGGTTGCCGACTGACGTTTCAGCTTCCTGCCAACCACACCCATCACCCATCCGGCAACGGGCGCTACCACCAGGACAAAGAGTGTCATCTGCCAACTAACGGCAAACAAGGTGACAAAGCATACCAGAATGGCTATGGGCTGACGTATCAGCATATCCACTGAATTGGTGATGGAGGTTTCTACCGTCTGCACATCGGCACTCATACGGGCAATGATGTCGCCCTTACGCTCCTCAGAGAAGAAACTGAGGGGCAACTTCAATACCTTATTATATACGGCAGTTCTGATATCACGAACCACACCCGTACGCAAGGGAACCATGATAGCAGAGGAGGCAAAGTATCCGGCTGTCTTCAGTCCCGTCATCACTATCAGGGCAATACCCATAAAGACAAGCGTAAGGAAGGCACCGTGAACATCTATCAGATCCTGCACCCAAGCGTAGGCATTGTTCACTATCAAGTCTTTGCTAAGCGTATCCCACGTCCACTCCTTGTATTCATATACGGTAGTGTCTATCTTGAACAGGATATTCAGGATAGGAATGAGCACCACAAAGGAGAAAACGTTGAGCCATTGTGATACAAAATTCAGCACCACCGACCATGCCAGATACTTTCTGTAGGGCTTCAGGAAGCGCGACATTATGGATAGAAATTGCTTCAGCATACTATTTACCTTTTCTTTCAGAATGCGAAGGTACGAAAAAAAGAGGGATAAACGAAAGAATAAACATTTTTTAAATCCCTATCCTAATGCAAGAAGGGGCTGTGCTATAATAAAGATACACCTTAGGTAAGTATCGTTCGCACGGGACGGACTCCGAGTCCGCACGTGACGGACAAAAAGTTCGCACGTGACGGACAAATACTTTCCACGCAGTCTCTTTATTATGACACAGCCTCTATCGTATGAATGAAAAGGCTAACGCCTATTAACGGATGATACCGTCATTCTGCAAGCGAGTCTTCAGCTGAGAACGTAGTACACGTACTGTCATCTCGTAAGCAGCACCAATCTTGTTCTTACTCTTGTTCTTAGAACCCCATCTGGTGTCCTTCAGAGAGACATAATTACGATATTCGCCGTCGTCAGCAAAGAAACGGTCAAAGTATCCCTCGTACTTCTCTCTTGCACCTGTCTCCTCTATCAGAGGACGCATGTTACAACCCTTATTGCCATCCTTAACACCCTGGAAGAGTACCACATATACAGAGTTTTTCATTGCCTGCTCCTTGGCATCCCTGCGGTTGCGGCCAAAGCCTGTAATGCGCAATGTCTCCGAACCGTCCTGCTCAACGTTCAGGCACCTCACGGTCTCCTTGTACAGAACCTTGTCCTGCGCCTTGGCTGTACCGGAAACAGCAATAAAGGTCAGCATTAAAAGAAAAAGCTTTTTCATATCTTCTGATTGATTTAATGATTCTATTTCTTATCCACATCCTTCAGCATCAGACAATAACATGTTTTCTCTGATGCGGGATCTTCTTTCTGGTTGGCATAATAGATCATCCCTATCTTGGCATCACGGTTCTCCCCCGTCCCTCTGGCAACCAGCAGACAGGCATTGTACTTGTTCATGAAATACTTCTCGAGTACGAATGTCTGATGGTCTTTATCCAGTTGAATATCAAGGATACGTCCTTGGTAACGCTGCTCTCCGTTATACATGATGCTGCATACCGGGGACTTCTGCGTTACATCGTATCTGACTTCGAGTCTGGCCAGATTAGAGGATGCTATGGTATCCATGTATTCCGACGTGTATTCAATCTCGTACGTGAACTTGTACGGATTCTGGAAGCTATCCTGTGCATACACGCTATATGCACAGGATAATAACAGTAATACTATAGTTAATGACCTATTCATTTGCATGGCAGGCAATTACCACCAAGAACGGTAATAGTTACGAACAACCACTGTACGGCGGGCATATGCCTTGGCCACATCACGACAAGCTTGAAGGCGAGCCTTCTCCAACGCGGCTTGTGTATTGATACGAGCCTTCTCGAGTGTTACGGCATCCTTGTAACGCTGATCTGTAACGTTCTGAACACGACTCTCTATCTTCTTCATCAGAGCCTGAGCCTGAGGATAGCATTTAGCGCTGGGATCAATAGTCGCCAGGATGGCCATTGCCTGATCGGCAGCAGGACCCGGATTAGGATCGGCACTCCATACAGCCTGAGCCTCGGCCAGTACCTGTGCAGCATCGTGGTTGATGTGGGCAACATAGGTACTCTCCATCATAGCCACTGCATCGCGGTAACATACACACTCTTGAGGAATGGCAGACAACTCGCACAGCGCCTCTTCCCACTTCTGAGCTGTTATCAGAGCCTTTGCTCGCTGCAGGATGGCAGCCCCATTCTTGTTGTAGTAGTCGATGATACGTTGCTTGCTGGATGCAACCAAGTCCTTCAACTGCTTGCTGGCCTTGATATTCCTGAGAGCGCTGGTCATAGCCTGTTCCTCAGTATTACCGATACCGATACATTCTGTAGTGGTAGAGCCAAAGCAGATATTACTCTCGTTATCACCCACAGCAAACGACACTTGCAGATGCTGTATCAATTTGGAATTGCTAACCTCGCGCTGCAATGCTGCTACCTTGCAGGCCAGTACGAAACGTCCGCCATAACCGCTCTCCATACCCATAGAGGAAATCAGGCTCTGTAGTCTGCCCTCCAGGATAGAGACATTATTCTCGTTCAGGCCATCAATAGCAGAATCAAATACAGGCGAAAGCATAATCTGTGCCGAGGTACTTGCCGAGCCCAGCAACAGAGATACTCCTATAAGGAAATGTTTGATTTTCATGATTCTTGATTTTTAGGTTAAATTACTCACCTACAATGAAATTAACACGGCCAAGGGTATTGCCCTGTCCTTTGCTGACCTTTATGCCAGTTTCGTCCTTAAAGGCTTTTCTTACCTTCTTTGCCCAGTCTTCTGCCTCGATAGGCTCATCCTCTTCGTTGAAGAATGGGATACGAACAGACTTGAACTCGACCATGTTTGCAGTCTTACGACCTTTCTTGCAAGCACTCTTCACAGCATGTTTCTTGACCCAGTCATACAGGAATTCGTCATAGGTGTCACCTTCGTCACCTATTTCATCCTTAATAAAATTGATGCCTGCACCCTTGGCAGCACGGAAGATTACGTTAATCTTTCTGCCGTTGTCGCGCAGATCCAGGAAGTAATCTATAATCTGCTGGCAGAAATCGTCGCAGTTACCAGCCACAGCCTTGCGGATAGCCAGGTCTATGGGATCCATTGTCATCTCGATAGTTCCTTCTATCGAAGCGCACTGCTCGGATGTATAGGCATCAACAGCCTTAATCTTGTAGCTGATATTCTTTCTAGGGCCAACGGCAGTTACACCATAGTCCAGGTCAACACGGATGTCAGGACGGGCCTGCTGCATCAGGTCATCCATAGCACCCTTCTCTGTAGCATCACCATCGGCAGCATTAGCCAGTTCCTCGGCACGCTCACGCTTCATGTCCTTCAGAAGGCTCTGCAAGTCCTCATGTTCAAACTTACGCTCCTCGAAAACCTTCTGCAACGCCTGAATGGCAGCACCCATGTCGCGCGTCTGTACAAAGGCATCATTATACCTGGGGATGTACTCTGTCTCTCCATCGTTATCGATTGTTTTCATGTAGCCATGTTCATTCATCCACTCGTCAGAGGGGAATACAATGATGGTAGGCATGGCAGCTTGCTGAGCATAAGCGGTAAGACTGATGAAGAAAGCAGTCAATATACTGAATAAATATGTCTTTTTCATCTTCTGTAGTGTTTGTTAGTTTTATGTGTAACTCCTTAGCGTGAGAAAATTCCTCTGGCTCCCTGGATGATGCCATCCTGCTCCAGACGCTTGCGCAGAGCATTCACGTTAACCTGAACCAGCAGGCCAACCTTCCACTCCTTGCTTGCAGTCTTTATGACATCGCCAGCCTGCTGAGCACCTTTGCTGGTAAGCTGGATGAACTGTCTGTAGTCTCCAGACTCGAAGAATCCGTCGAAGTACTCCTGATGTGCGTCATAGCCTTCGGGGCAGAGAGCGGGGAAATTTCCCTGAGTACCTACATCACTGGATGCCAAGCCCTTGAAGAGTAAGCCGTGTATGGCATTACGCATACAGATGTCCTGCGTAAGCAGCTCCTTCTTCTTGCCATAGCTCCATACCTTGAAGATCTTGAAGCCTGAGGTGGCTGCAACATTTTCCTTAGATAGGCTTAGCTCATAGTTATATCCTACAACAGCCTTCTTCTGTGCATGGGCAACTGTTGTGAAGGCTAGTAGCATTATACATGCGAACAAAAACTTTTTCATATTCCTATGTGTTTTTAATGGTTATTTACTTAGCCAGGCGAATCATACAGCCCTCGCCAATCTTCTTGCTTGGCTTATCAGAGAATACGGTGTATGTAAGAGCAGTGTTTGCTTCCTCTTCCTCACCATCCTCGGCAGCACCTTCAATCTTTACACCGGCACCTTCGCTATTATCCCAGACACCGTTCTTATCAACCTTGATACTACCAACCTGCTTCCATGTGACATTACCATCCTTATCCTCCTCAGGAATGAATACATTGAACTTGTCACCACCCTTGATGCTTTCCTTCTTGCCAATGTAAGCACCCAGCTTGCCGTCGATTACATGCAGAGAGCACATAGGACGGAACTCCTCGTAGTCGCGCTGCAGGGCTGCAAAGGCAGCATCCGTTGCACGCAGGGCACCACGAGCGGTCAGTGCATCCACCTTCTCGGCATCCATGGTCATACCTGCACCAGCAGCCTTGGAGGACTTGCCAACGTACTTCAACTGATAGTCGGCCTTCTCCAGGAACGTAGCGGGCTCTCCCCAGAAGTCTTTGTAGAAGGAGTCAAACTTGGTCTGATCCCAATCCAACTTAAAGAGGTAAGCATTTGTCTTAACGAAGTAGCCCTTTGTCTTCTCGGCTGCTTTCTTGGCAATTGATACGGCAGCAGAACCAGCCAACTGAGCAATGCTGGGCAGGAACTGCAAGGTAATCTCTGCCACTGCAATGGGCACAGCACTCTTCTCCTTGGCAGTAATCAGACGATAGTCATTCACGCACACATAGGTGGTGCTTATCAGTTTATTCTCTGAATTGCCACACATCTGAATCAGGTTCTCTGAAGCCTTGGCATTGGCACGTGCCTCCTCGCTCAGACCCTTCATACCCAGATCCATGATAACAGAAAGCTTATCGTCCCAGGCTGCAATATTCTTGGTGTCAGCTCCTGCTGCCACATGCCACTTAGCAACCAGCTGGTTACCGAACTTATTCTCGTTGAAGTATTTCAGGATACGTGCTGCATATTCGCGCTCAGAGATGGGGTCAACCTTTACGCCCATGTTCCGCAGCTGCTGCTTAATCATCAGATCCTTCTGTGTTTCCTTGCCAATGGCATCCATCTCTTCCTTGGTAACAGTGGGGATGGTAGCCCAGTCGATATGACGCTCGCCCAGTGAGAAATCATTGTAACGCTCGTAGCGCTTAGCAAAGTCAATTTCGTTAAAGGTGTTGTTCATCACCTCAAAGGCATGGGCATAATCCGCATTATCCGGAACCATGTCCAACTTCATCATATATAGCGAATTACGGATATACTTAGAGTCCGAATCCTCCTGTGCCTTAACTGTTGTACCCAGACACATCACAGCAATTGATAATAATAAAGCTTTTTTCATAATGGTATATGTTTAATGGGTTAATAAATAATCATTCCTGAATAATCAGATATGGAGAGGCCCCCCAGAACTTTTCCTTATCCGTGATTGTCAGCACACTCTTACCGTCAGCACCTGTTGTAATGGTATATGAGCTGGCAGGATTGTTGGTAAGGATGATTGCCTTCTTTTTGTTCAGAGGGATAGTCTTCAAGCCTCGCTTGTCAGCACGTTTAAACTTGCTCTTGTCCAGATTCTCTGTTAGAATCTTCTTGCTTGCAGTGCTCTTCAGTAGTCCCATATTCTTCAGCTCCTTCTTCGTGCCGACCACATAGTAAACGGCATTCAGCTGGCGGTCCTGCTGGTAGTTCTGCTCCTTCAGGTATTCAGTCTCTTTTCTCAGCTGGGTGATACCATAGCGCAACTCGTCTATCTTGGTATCTTTGTTCTGAAGTGCTTCCTCCAGCATTCCCATCTTCTCCGTTTTCTCCGTCAACTGATTGTTAATGAAGTCAACCATCTTCTGCAGATTCTGTGCCGACTCCTTTTCCGAGTCAGAGAACTTACCGTTCAGCGCATTTATCTGAGCCTGCTTACGTGCCAGCAGGTCCTTCAGACTACGCACCTGAATCAGGATTTTTTCATTATCGGTAACACCCTCCTTATTCTCAAAGATCATCTTCTCCTGAATCTGAATAGAATCCAGGCACGAAGAAACCTCATTGATTAGCGTCACCATCTTGTCAACATCCTGTTGCTCAAGCACTTCCTGCACTGCGCCCTCCTCGGCAGACGGGGCAGAATACTGTGTCTGTTTATTACAAGAGAACAACATTGTTATCGAGAAAAACGATAACAGAATAACAGATTTTTTCATGGGTAATTTCGATTAGGTTTATAATTAGTTTGGTTTAGATTCTCAATTACATAGTTAATGGTAAATGCAAAGATAGGTAAAAAACACACTCCATTCTTGCTTTTCTTGTTAAAGTATGTTAATTTGTATGAGAATTTTGCTCAGGCTGAATGGAAGTAATGATACAAAAAAAACAGGAGCACCCCTGAGGATGCTCCCGAAAAAAGCGTATGATTGTTATTATTTAATAGCAGAGAGCAGAGATGAGAGCACCTACGGCTACTGCACCTATGGCACCTGCTACTGCGGCTGCAGGAGAAACATGGCAATGGTGGAAGTGTGCTACGGGATGATCGAAGTAGTAGTCGGGCTCGTAGTATCTGTCGTACCAGTACCAGTCAGAACCACGGAGGTAACCCCATCGACCGCTCTCGTAACGGATACGGCCTTCCCAACGAGGATCGAAGTAACGACCACCGATGTAGATGTGGCGGGCAGGACGATGCTCTACCACTACATGCGGACGGGCTGCTACTACGTGTGGGCGCCCCACCTCGTGATAGCGACCGCCGCGCATCTCCATGCGACCATCGCGATGCATTACCATCTCACGATTGTGACCGCCAGGATTGAAACCGTCTCTACCACCACGGTAATCACCACCTCTACGGCCCTGAGCATTTACGTTAACACTTGCCATGCACATCATGGCTGCCATTATCATCATCATGTAGAAATTGTTGCGCTTCATAACAGTATAATTTTAAATGTTTGTAAAACCGTTTTCTTTATCTTTCGACATTGCAAAGGTAAGGCATTTACAAAAGGGGATTATACTGATTATCCCTAAACGCATAGGGGAATTCCCCTAAAGCGAATAGGGATTAGAGAGAAACTATTCTCTGCGAGCATCAGCCCACGGCAGGGATGATGAGGGGCAGGTCGTCAGGGTCGGTGGGCTGAAAGAAGATCTGCCAGCCACCATCGTCATATTTATTGAGTGTGACTTCCGTATTGCCGTCGGGAGAGAAGAAGATGGAGTAATGCACATTCGGCTGGTCAGGATAGATGATACCTCCCCTATAATCGTAGCCCTGCTTAATCAGGCTGGTAAAGGGCACTTCGAGTGGCACATTGGGGTCGAAACAAATGCAGATGGAACATAGCAGGTTGTTTCCGCTTTCGTTATCGAAACAATAATATTCATAGAGATTTTTTGCGATGTAATACCATTGGCACCAGCCATGTCCTTCTTCCAGATCCAGTTCCTCGTTCAGGCATTTCCACCATAAATGATGACTGGCAACGTGGTTACGAACGGTCTGCATGTCGGCTCCCCACTGGATGCAGAGGTCGTTAACGAGAATACCGGCATCGCGCTGAGCCTTCCATGCAGCGAAGTCTGCCGTCGGACCGAAATATGGCGGCTGGTAACCGATCTTGTCGAGGTCGCAGTAGAAGGTGGAAACGGTGCCAGGCATCAGTGTAAGCGCGGCATTGATAATGCTATCTTTCTCACTGGTATTCTTATTGATTCCGAACAACCAGAACTCCTTGTTCTCGCCGTGGCTGAGGGTGAATACCTTATTGCTGGACAATGAGGGGGTAACTCCGGCAATAGAACGGGAGCTTTCCTTCCTGCTGGCAGAGAATACCCAACGGTCTTCCCCACTGCGGGCGGGATTAAGATAGAAGCCATCAACGCCAGGCTCCTCGCCACCGGCAACCAGACTTGTATATGTGTAATCACCCTCTGACGCAGAACCGTCAATCATGAGGTCCACGATACTGCCCATAGGCTCTATCTCAGCATTGATGGTGGCTGTCTCGCTGCCTATGGTGACGGTTGTGGTGTACATGCCGATGGCGCGAAGCCAGCTGATGGTCGACGGATAGTTTTGTATGATTCGGGCTGTGGCAAGCTGGTCAGCACCTGTCAGCCACCAGAACGAATCGGCCCAAGGCCCGTCGCTACTCGTCTGCCATGCCACAACGGTATATGTTCCATGGGGAAGGTCACTAAGGCTGATGGTAACGTTCTGCAGACTGGTGGATTCTGCCCCCAGACGGGCCACGAGCAGTCCCTGTTGGTCGTACACGACTACGGAGTCGGTCACTGTCTTGCTACCGCCTGCCAGCAATTCGGCCATGAGATCAGTGATGCCCAACTTGTCGTAGAGCGTAGCGGTATTGATGCTGACAATGGCACTACCGCCGTTTGGGTTATCTGGATTGTCGTCGTTGTCGCACGACGTCATACAAAGCGGCAGGCACATCACAAGGGCGGCTACCATCACCCATTGGAACAAACTTTTCGTTTTCATCTTTGCGATAAATTATGTTGAGCTATGTTTTTACCTACTCCGGGCACAAATGTGTTATATTTTCTTATCTCTTATCTATCATCTATAATCTATCATCTATAATCTATCATCTATCACTCCGTCGCAAATGTGTATGGTGCGGTCGGCCATGGCAGCAAGTCCCTCGTCGTGTGTAACGATAACGAAGGTCTGTCCCATCTGGTCGCGCAGTTCGAAGAAGAGGCGGTGCAGCTCCTCCTTGTTCTGCGTATCGAGCGAGCCACTGGGCTCGTCGGCAAATATCACATCGGGCTTGTTGACGAGGGCACGGGCGACAGCCACGCGCTGCTTCTCGCCACCTGACAGTTCGTTGGGCTTATGCTCGGCACGGTCTGTAAGTTTCATAAAGCCAAGCAGTTCCATGGCACGTTTGCGAGCTTCGGCCTTGCCCATCCCACCTATCATGGCAGGAATCATAATATTCTCTAAGGCTGTGAACTCGGGCAGCAGCTGATGAAACTGGAACACAAAGCCGATATGACGGTTACGGAACTTGCTGAGCTTGGAGCCACTGAGGCGGAAGACATCCTGCCCATCGATAAGTACCTGACCGCCATCTGGCTTATCCAGTGTACCCATAATCTGCAACAATGTGGTCTTACCTGCACCGCTGGGACCAACAATGGCCACCACCTCGCCTTGGTTAATCTGCAGGCTGATACCACGCAGCACCTGCAATGTTCCGAAACTCTTGGTTATATCTTGAAGTTGAATCATTCTTTTAGATGATAGATTATAGATGGTTTCAGGTTTGAAGCTGCGCTTCGAGCCTGCTCATACTCGGGATAGCTGATGCGAGCATCGCTCTCCTCTCGCTCAATCGCAGCCTTCATGTTTGACCTTCGGTCGAGCCTGCTCACGCTGCCTTGAATTTTGAATTGAAAAAAAATTTTTATCTTTTCTCTTTTAATTTTTATCTCTTAATAGATCACCTTTCTGCCGTCACGGATATATATACCACTTGGCAATTGTGAATTATGAATTATGAATTGTGAATTAAGTTTCCGCCCCGCAAGGTCATAAACCTCTCCCTCCCATTTGGGGGAGGGCTGGGGAGAGGGGCCTCTCATTCCATCCGTTTCCCCAAACTTATCAAATAGGTACTGCAGTCCTGCCTGAGCATTTATCTCGCCATATCCGTAGAAGTTGTTGGGATAGGAAAGTTCAGGGTCGGGCTGACGAGATGTGGCAGCTATGGCCTCCATTACATCTTGATAGGTAAGGTATGGGAAGGCCTGCAACCAACAGGCTATGATACCACCGACGATGGGCGAAGCCATGCTCGTTCCCGACTGGGCACTCCACGAGTACTGACGATCGCGGAACTGGAAGCGCTCCACGTCCCACTCGCGCTGGTCGGCATAGGGATTTGCCTCGGAATAGTAACTGTTGTAGGAAGCAATGATATTCTGCCCTGGTGCCATAACATTGGGTTTGATAAGACCAGCCATGGTAGGGCCGATGCTGGTATTGGTGCCACGCATACCATCAGAACCATAATCCAGAGACAGCCAGTCGCCAGAGTAGTTATGAACCCCTGTGCGATAGGCTGTGCTGCCCACGCAGATGATATTGGGCGAGCAGGAAGGGAAGTTGATGCTATGCGACGAGACAGCCTCGGAGAAATCGGGATAGTTGGCAGGATTCTCGAAGAAAGCAGAATAGGTAAAGGCCTCTGCCTCTATATCCTCGCCCATCAGTGTAAGGCCTATGCGATAGTTGGGGCCCGACGTCTTCGTAACATCCTTGACGTACAGTTCCGTAGCCACCTGATCGCTGTTATAGCACGAAGGATAGGAAGCCAGCATAATCATATATTCCTTAACCCCCACGCTGAGGGTATCTATGAGAATGCTGTCGGGCTGACCGTAGATTTGATCCGTGGTATATTCCTTCATACCTTTCTTATTATTAGGCGTAGCATAGAAATGCAACTGGAAGCTATGCTTGGCACTGCTGCGCAGATGATATCCTGCCTGCTTGGTACTGCCGCTACTAAGCACCAGCATGGCACTGGCGGTGGCTTTGCCTACAGGCTTGTGAAGGTAAGTAAGGTTGCAACCATCGTTACCAGCAGAGGAACAAAGAATGTGTCCGGGCGTAAGCAGGGAATCCAGTATCTGGAATGCCAGCATGTCATCGCCGTACAGCTCCTGCTTACGCCCCTCGCTAAAAGAGATAACGCAGGGCTGTTTGTGGCGGTCTGCATAATCAAAGATATACTTGAAGCCCAGCAGGTCGCTGGCTGTATTGTAGAGGTTCTTAAGCGAGTCGGGAATCAGGACGTAGTCGCTGCCTACGGCATTGGACACGAGGCAGATGTCAGCCTCGGGGGCTGCCCCCACGTATGGACTTATATAGCCGCTGCCGGCAGCCGTGCCAGCCGTATGAGTACCATGATGCTGAATCAAACCGTCTGCTGAATGTGCCTTGCGCAGCAATGTGCTGGTGGTGGTGTACTCGCACCCTATGTACATACTGTCCTTATTGTCTCCCTGGCCTGAATAGTCCAGCTGGTCCCAAAAGGAACGTATGCGATACTCCTCTCCGTCGGGAGAGAAAAATGTGGGATGTGTAAGGTCGAATCCGATATCCATGATGCCCATCACAACTCCCCTACCCGTCCAGCGTGTATTGCCCATGAATCCGTTGTGCAAGGCATCCGTATGTGTGACGAAGCGCGAGGTATCCATATTGGCTACGCAAGGTTCGCCTGCCTCGATGCGTTGCACCTGAGGGTCGCACGACAGTTCTGCCAGACGATTGGTTCGCAGGGTTACGATATAGAGGTCGCCCCAATGGGCCTGAATCTTGCATCCGTGTTGTTGCAGGGTCTCTTCGGACGAAGCTTTGACGATGGCACACATACGGGGTGCCTGGCTGCGAAAGGAAGGCGCTTTGCGTCGCTCGGCCTTCTGTTGGATAACCGCCCTGCGGACATAGGAAGACATCTTGCTGAGGTCGGCATGCTGGGCCATACAGGGCAGGGCAAGGAAGGCTGCCACCATGACGGCTGTGCGCTTCTGGAAGAAGAACAGACGGCGTAGGAGGCTACCCAATGTGCGCTGCTGGCGGGTAACGGCCGTTCCGTTAGGCGAGAAGACAGAGACGCTGTCCAATGGGTCGCCCCACTGGTCGGGATAGAGCAGCATCACGCTGGTATCGCCAAAGTAGCGATAGATCTGCAGAGGCAGATTGTCGAACTGAGGCTGGTACGAGATAAAGCCCGGACGTGCCGTCACCACTATCAGCATGGCGTTGGCATCCGTCTGGTGCTGCAGGCTCATGAACTGCGTCCAGATGTTCATCTCCGTATATTTGCTGCGCACGTTGCCGTGCTTCTGCTGCATATACCCTTTTATATAAGGTAAGGTATCCGCGTGCGCGTGGAACTCCAGGTGGCAGTCCAGCTGCTCGCCTATACGGCAGATATGCTCTAACCACTTATAGAAGCCCACCTCGTATTCGGCTTTCTGGGGAACAGCCACCAACACCCTGCGTACGGTGCCAGGGGGGACGATGCTGCGCACAATCATCACCTCGCGGTGCGAGCCGCCTACTACGCTGTCAATGATAGGTCCGAGCGAGGATTTCAGCATACCTGTGGTACGGTCGGCCAAGCACATGACAACCTCACCACAGTCATATTCCCTCATGGTACGCAGGATACCACCAGCGATATTGGTGCTCATACGGTTCAGGGTCGCCATGGGAACATCTGCCGAGGCAGCAATCACCTGGGCACGTTCCAACATCTCCTTACCCAGCCTATAGTTACCCACCACCTCCTTGCTATTGTCCTGCGAGTCATACGAGACACACAGACCCATCAGCGAATCGGGGATATAGGGATTGCGGATAAGGATGGCCAGCTGGGTCATCACATCCACATTGTCGTGCTGACTATAGGTGATAAGGCACTTTCCGTGATACGAACCGCGGTTCTCTTCGAACGTGGTGTCGCTCAATGCCAGACGCTTGGCACCCGTATTGGTGGCAAAGCCGCTGATAACACAACTAAAGAGGATAAGCATGACCGTACCGTTCAGCACCTGATCGTTCATCAGGTTGACGGCAGGATGGGTTCCAATCATTACGATGGCCAGGGCTCCAGCAGCATGGGCGTTCGTCAGACCGAACATCAGCCACATGGCATTCCTGTCTTCACCACTCCACCATGCCATGGCGGCGGCGGCCAGCAGCTTTGAGAGTGCTCCTGTCACCACCATAACCAGTATGATCCACAGGGTGTTGGGGTCGCCCAGCATGATGCGCACATCAATAAGCATGCCCACGCCTATCAGGAAGTAAGGGATAAAGAGGGCGTTGCCCACGAACTCCAGTCGCGACATCAGCGGACTGGTCTTGGGGATAAGGCGGTTCACTACCAATCCTGCCAGGAAAGCACCTAACAAGCCCTCCAGGCCTACCATCTTGGCAAAGGAGGCACTTAGGAACACCAGTGCCATGATGAAGATGTACTGAGTGACGTTGTCGCTGTAACGACGCAGGAACCATCTGCCCAGACGTGGGAAGACGAACAGAACAAAGGCTACATATATCAGGCACTTTACGCCAAAGGCTACCCACGTAAAGAAATTGGTGTCAGGCTTCAGGCTGCCGATGACGAAGGCCAGCACCAGCAGACTCACAAGGAGCGCAAAGGCCGTTGCCACCACACTCTTCACTACCACTCTGTGCCTGCCAAGGCCGTATCTGCCTACCGTAGGGTACGTTACTAACGTATGGCTACTGTAGATACAGGCCATAAGGATGCTGGTAAAGACGCTGAAACCCAACAGATAGTAGCTGGTAAGAAGTCCCAGAACAAAGGGGACCAGGAAGGTGAGCAGACCGAATTTCAGTCCGTCACGCCCATAATGTTGCACACTGCCCATGTCCAACTCCAATCCTGCCAGGAACATGATGTAGTAGATACCCACCTGACCGAAAAGTTGGAAGGAGCTGTCCCTGTCCAGGATGTTAAGGCCGTACTTGCCCACCAGCACACCAGCCAGAATCAGGCCGATGACGTGGGGAATGCGCAGGCTGCGTAACAACAAGGGAGCAAGGAGGATGATACAGAGCACCACACAGAAAATCCGTGTCGGGTCGGTGACCAGTGCCGTAGCAACGGGCAGAAAATGAAGCAACTGTATCATCTTAATGTACGATTTTCATATATATGTCGTTGCAAAGATATCAAATTTTAATTGAAATAGTATGATATGTATGCGAGAATTAAGAGAAAATGTGTAATTTTGTGCCGAATTTTTAGCATTGAAATCAAATCAGTTTACATATGAAAGTTGCAATTGTTGGTGCCAGCGGTGCCGTAGGTCAGGAATTCCTGAGAGTTTTGGATGAGAGAAATTTCCCCATTGACGAGTTGCTTCTCTTTGGAAGCCAGCGCAGTGCAGGAACTAAGTACACTTTCCGTGGTAAGGAAATCGAGGTTAAGCTCCTGCAGCATAACGACGACTTCAAGGGTGTAGATATTGCCTTCACCAGTGCAGGTGGTGGCACCAGCAAGGAGTTTGCCGAGACTATCACCAAGTATGGTGCCGTGATGATTGACAACAGTAGCGCCTTCCGTATGGACGAGGATGTGCCCCTGGTAGTACCCGAGTGTAATGCCGAGGATGCCCTGAACCGTCCCCGCAATATCATTGCCAACCCCAACTGCACCACCATCATGATGGTTGTTGCCCTGCAGGCATTGGAGAACATCAGCCACATCAAGCGCATCCACGTTGCCAGCTATCAGGCTGCCAGCGGTGCCGGTGCTGCTGCCATGGCCGAGCTCTACGAGCAGTATCGTCAGGTATTGGCAGGCGAGAAGCCAACAGTCGAGAAGTTCGCTTATCAGTTGGCCTTCAACGTAATCCCCCAAATTGACGTTTTCACAGAGAACGGCTACACCAAGGAGGAGATGAAGATGTACAACGAGACAAAGAAAATCATGCACACCGATGCCGACTGCTCAGCGATGTGCGTACGTGTGCCCTCTCTGCGTTGCCACAGCGAAAGCATCTGGGCAGAGACAGAGCGCCCCGTTAGTGTCGAGGAGTTCAAGGAGGCTATCAAGAATGGTAATGGCCTGCAGCTCGAGGACGATCCTCAGAACAAGGTTTACCCCATGCCTCTCTTCCACGAGAACTGCGACGACGTATATGTTGGTCGTATCCGCAAGGATTTGGCTAACCCCAACGGCATCACCTTCTGGTTGGTATCAGACCAGATCAAGAAGGGTGCAGCCCTCAATGCCGTTCAGATTGCGGAGTACCTCATCAAGGTAGGCAACGTGAAGTAAGACACCCTACCCTATTACATACAAAAACCCAGCACTTGATGCTGGGTTTTTTATTTAGAATTGGGTTAACGGTTATCGGCAATTTTTAGTTTAGAGTTTAGTGTTTAGAGTTTAGAGCCAGTTCATTAGTTTAGAGTTTACTGTTTACAGTTAGCGACTTGAAACTTGAAACCTGAAGGCTGCGATTGAGCGAGAGAAGAGTGAAGCTCGCTTCAACTCTTCCGAGCGTGAGCAGTCTCGACCGAAGGTCAAACCTGAATCTTGAAACCTGAAACTTGAAACTTGAATCTTGAAACCCAATCTTGAAACTTGAAACCTGAAACCAGGTTTACCGGTTATCAGACACCAGACCTCAGACCAGTACCTTGTCACATTTAATTTTAAAATTATTTGGCAGTTATGTATGAAAAGTGTATTTTTGCGGTATGAAACGTACAGAAGTTGTTGAAAGAATAAAAAAGGTAGCTCACAAAATGAGACCAATGGTTCAGACAATCCTATATGGCTCTGAGGCACGTGGTGATGCTCGTCCTGATTCAGACATCGACCTTCTCGTGTTGGTAGACAAAGATAAGCTGACCTATTCTGACAAGGACAAGATTATAGCACCTTTCTATGATATAGAACTTGAAACAGGTGTTATAATCAGCACCCTTATTATGCCACGTAAAGAATGGGAGAACCGCCCGTTCCTTACACCCTTCCAAAATAACATTAACAAAGAAGGCATAACACTATGAACACAGAACTGACAGAAGAAAACTATCAGGCATTGTCCCGTTATCGTCAGGAACGTGCTCATGAGACCATCTCAGAGATTCCCTTTCTTTGTGAGCAAGGTTACTACAATACAGCCATCAATCGCCTGTACTATGCCTGTTATTACGCTGCAGTTGCGCTGTTGACAAAACATCACATATCAGCCAACACACATGCAGGTGTTAAAACAATGCTTGGTATGCACTTTGTATCAAAGGATCTCATTACCAAGGAAAGTGGCCGTGCTTTCTCCAATCTTTTTGATAGTCGCCAACGTGGTGATTATGACGAGTTTGTTTACTCAACTCGCGAGGAAGTAGACGAACTTTATCCCAAGGCACAACGTTTTATAGAGGAAGTAGATGCTTTATTAGCAGAATAAGCACTGCCCTCAGCCATCAGATATCGGTTAGCGATTAGCGAACATCAGCCATCAGCCTGACATCCACTCAGTCAGCAGGCCCAGGAGGAAAAGTAGGACGAAAGCGATGAGGAGCTTGATTAGGCATCCACATCCCGGGTTACCATTCCCTCCTCCCGAGGCCCCACCCCCGAAGAAGGAATCAAATACTATGAAATCAGATACGTCGCTCATTTAGTTAGTTCAATGCCCTAACGGACGGTTCAACGGCCTTGCGGCCAGTTCAAGACAGCAGAGTTGCAGAGCTCAAGAGTTTGAATTTTGAATCTTGAAACTTGAAACCTGAAACCAGGTTTACCGGTTATCAGCCCTCAGCCCTCAGACATCTTACATCTTACATCTTACATCTTACTTCTTACATCTTCCCTCTTACTTCTTGATACAGCAGCTGGCCTTTCGTCGTCAGCAGATATTTCTGGCGAGGATGATTGGGGCGATCGGGATATTTCATGCGCACTAACCGCTCTTTCAAGGCAGGATTAAGATAAAGTTTCAGAAAATTATCACGCCCTTTAAGCTCCACACCATTCATCATCTCTTTAACTGACAATTCTTGCTCACCTATCACCTTTATAAGTGTAAGAATATTAATGTCTTCTGCATGCAGCTTGTCCTGTACTTGTCCTGTACTTGTCCTGCGCTTGCTCGAATCTGCCAGATTAGGTTGTACCTTCCATTCTTCCGTAGGATTGATATGCAGATAGCGGTTACGTAGATCCCATTGTTCACCCAGCAGCAGGTTACGGAAGAAACGCTCCAGATAGACGGGCGAATAGTCTATTCCCTTTGCAACGTTACGATAGTTGGCACGTACCAGCGCATTGCGGAAATACCAGGAATGACGAGCAAACTGGTCATTATCCACATCATACCCCAGAGAGCGCAGATATTGGATGGTAAAGACGGCAGTAGTGCGGGTGTTACCTTCCGCAAAAGCATGAATCTGCCACAAGCCCGACACGAATCGCGTCAGATGGCTTATCATTTCGTCATGGCTCTTTCCGTTGTAAGTGTATGCACGTTCCTGCTCCAGGTCATAGTCAATAGCTCGACGCAGGTCTTCCCAGTTCAGATAGAGCACCGTATCACCTTCCAGCACCCATTCCTTTTTAGTGATGTCGTAAGTGCGGAACTCGCCAGCATGTTTCATCACGTCCTCGAAAACACGACGATGCACCGATTGGTAGCCACCTGTGGTGAAGTCAAAGGTAGGACTCGACAGAACCTTGACGATGTTCGACGAGACACGGTCGGCCTCTTCCTTGTCGTCATCGTTGGCATCGTGGGCAGTCTTGGTGACATAGTACTGGTTTACCAGCTCGCGAGCCTCGTCGATGGTGATATCACCCTCGATGTGCTTACGAGCCGTATCTTGCAGGTAGTCAGATACTTTCAATCCATCCACAGCCTGCAGGCCGATAGCCGTCTGCCAATAACTGGCCTTTTCCTTCTTGCCGGGTTCTCCTTGGCGAATGTACTCGTCAAAGTCCAGATATTGTTGCTTTATTTTCTTATCTTCCATACGCTCTTACAACGTTTTCGTCGCGTTCTGTTTGCAAAGATACAAAAAAAGAATTTGAGATAAAAATTATGAATTAGACTTTAGACCTTAGACTTTAGACTTTAGGCTCTAGTCAATTCATAATTCACAATTCATAATTACTTGAAACTTGGAACCTGAAACTTGAAACCTGAAACTAATAGCGGTTAGCGGTTAGCGAACATCTTACATCTTCCCTCTTACTTCTTACATCTATTATCTATCAAAAAGTAATGTTATAACTTCGATACTGGCACTACGGCTATCGTATAGCCATCCTTCTCTATGGTGCGCTCTTCGTCGTAGGTTACGATGGTCAGGTTGTTGCACTTCAGCTCACTTGCACATTCAACAATGCTATCAACCTCGCGTTTCTCGGTCTTGGGGCTACTCATGTCGTAGCATACCTGCACCAGACGCTCTATATGTGTCCCCTTGCGCAGCACAAAATCCACCTCCTTGTCGTTGCGCGAACGATAATAGAACAGGCTCTTGTCGGTATCGTATCCTCGACGTATCAGCTCGATAAACACCTGATTTTCGAGCAAGCGTCCCAGGTTCTCACTCACAGCAAAGGCCTTGGCCATGACAAAACCGTTATCGACCACATAAACCTTGCGCGGAGCCTTGTTCATCAGCTTCAGCTTATTGTTGTAGCGCGACAGATAGTAGAACAGGTATGGTTCGTGCAGATAATCCATGAACTTCTTGGTGGTGTTGACACTCGAGAAGCCCAACTCTTCTGCCAGTTCGTTGGCACTCAATGGATTACAGAAATTCGACACCAGATACATGGCCAGGTTGTTAAGATCGGTGATGTTACGCACATTATATCGTTTGGCCACATCCTTCCATACGATAGAGTCAAAGAGTGTGTCGAGAT
>ODAJ011832512.1_pt1 | contig 31346 bp, 29 predicted proteins | sample 1539241 | NCBI WGS metagenome assembly ODAJ01 (sample SAMN02144231, study PRJEB22623) | gut metagenome | biome: sheep rumen | host: Ovis aries | place: New Zealand
AATTACTTATCCCGACAGAAAAACCGAGCAATGGTATTACAACAGTCTGGGCAATCTTGAAGTTTACACCGACAGGCGCGGCGTAAAGACCGCTTACGGCTACAACGATAATAACGACCTTATTATGATAACTGCCGATTACACACCAAACGGCAATAACAACATAATAAGCCGTTATTACTATGATGATGAACAGGAACTTATCAAAGTTACCGACTTTGACGGAAACGACACTCTCTACGCTTATGACGGCGCAGGACAGCTCACTTCCGAAACAGACGGCAACGGAAACGAAACTGTTTATACCTACGACCCTGCGGGCAGACTTCTTTCCGAAACAAAAGACGATGCCGCAACAGTTTATACATACTATAAAACGGGCGAATTAAAGACAGCGACCGATGCGGAAAACAACACCACAACATATTCTTATGACAATATGGGCAATGTTACGACCGTCCGGAACGCCCTCGGCAATTCTACGCTTTACGAGTATGACAACAACGGCAATTTAAAGAAAGTCACAACACCCGAAGGACGCATAAACAGCTATACTTATGATTTCAGGAACAATGTTCACACATTTACCGATGCAAGAAATAATACGGTAACGTATTCCTACGACCCTAACGGCAACCGCACAAAGGACGATTACGGCAATAACATTGAAGTAAGATATTCCTATGATGAACTTAACAGGCTTGAAGCCGCAGTTGATGCCAACGGAAACCGCACGGAATATTCTTATGACGAGGTCGGAAATGTGACCGATGTTGAAGCACCTAATAATATAACCGTTCATTATGAATATGATGAAAACGGCAATATTGAAAAGGTCTATGACAGCAACAATGTAAAAATACAGGACAATGAGTATGATCATTTCAACAACCTTACAAGCACAAAGGATGCGCTGAACAACGAACATCAGTATACTTATAATGCTATCGGCGAAATGCTGTCGCATACAACACCGAGAAACAAGACCTATCAGTATGAGTATGATGGTAACAGCAACCTTACCAAAGAGATCGACCCGACACAGCATTATGTTCAGTATTCCTACAATGCTTTTGATGTTGCGGACAGCTTCACGGATGCTAACGGCAACACGACCGAATATTCACTTGACAAGCTGAACAGGCTTACAAGTGAGATAGATGCGGCAAACGGCAGTGATGATTATACTTATAACGCAATAGGACTGCTTACACAGTATACAAACAAACGCGGTCAGAACATAACCTACGCTTACGACCGAGACGGCAGAAGAACGGGCAGAACGACCGTAGAGGGGACAACGGCATACACTTACGACCCTAACGGTAATCTTCTCACCGTTACCGACAGCAGCGGCACTATAACAAGAACTTATGACAGCCTTAATAGGGTTACAAGCTACACAAACGCAAACGATCAGACCATAGGTTATGAGTATGATGCTTTCGGAAACCTTAAAAAGCTGACATATCCCGATAATAAAGTTGTTGAGTATGGTTACAATGCCAATAACCAGCTTGTTACCGTAAAAGATTGGGCGAATAGAACAACGACCTATACATATGATAATAATGGCAGGCTTAAAACTGTAACCCGACCCGACGGCAGCGTTGAAACTTACACCTACAATGCCGCAAGACAGCTTATTTTGGCGGAAGATAAAAAATCAAGTGGAGAGATAATTAATAGATACGAGTATAGTTATGACGCAGACGGGAATATCATAAACGAAATTTCCGCAAATGAACCGGATGTTGATGAGATAAGCGTTGATGATGCCGAAATGAGTTACAGTGCGGCGAATAGGCTTACTAACTTCAACGGCACAGTTATTCCCTATGATGCAGACGGCAATATGCTTAAAACTCCGCTCGGCAGCGAGTTTGGCAATTTGACCTTTGACAGCCTTAATCAGCTCATGGATGTAACGATAAGCGGCTCGGCGATAAGCTGCTCTTATAAATACGATGCAGAGGGTTACAGAACATCAAAGACAGAGAACGGAACTACTACAAACTTTGTTGTTGACCCCAATGCAGAGTTAAGCAGAGTGCTTATGTCTACAACGGGTACGGAAACAACATACTATGTTTACGGTCTGGGCTTGATAAGTGAAGAAAAAGGCACGGATTACCGATTATACCATTATGACTATCGGGGCAGCACAACAGCAATGACAACTCTCGGCGGTGCTGTGGTAGATACCATGTTCTATGATGCCTACGGTAATATGGTAAAAAGAACGGGCGCGGATGAAACACCTTTCCTTTATGTAGGAAAATATGGCGTTGAAACGGACAACAACGGACTTTACTATATGAGGGCGAGGTATTATAACCCACGGATACAGAGATTTATCAATGTTGACCCGATTAGGGATGGGTATAATTGGTATGGGTATGTTCAATTTAATCCTATTTTGTTTATTGATAGTACTGGATTGTTTGGTAATAACACAATATTAGCTTATGGACAAAATAATAGCGGACGAGATGTTGTACAGCTGCAAAGTGTTTTGAGTGAACATAAATTATTGGATGCTCGCTACCAGTATGGTGTATTTGACGAGTATACATTAAAGGCGGTTAATTTATACAAAGACAGATATAATTTATCAAATACAGGAAACCTTAGAGGAAAAGTTGGGGCAACGACATGGAAACACATGGGATTAAAAATTGATAATATGGCAGAAATCAGCCATTCTAATGTAGCACAAAATGGGGTAAGTAGCGATGCTTTTTATGCATCAGTAACAGGACCTAATATAGAAAATGGAATAAACATTATTACAGCAGAAGCTGGCTTGGGTGAAATAAAAAAGGAAGGGGGCCATTATGAGTTAGGAATAAATACTGTGAATGCAGAAGTCAATATAGGTGCCACTACAAAAAAAGTTGGCATTGAAGCTGATGCATATTTATACTCTGGTGAGGCTGACTTAAAATTAGGAATTCCATTTACAAATCACAAGTTAGTATTGGGACTAGAAGGACATGTAGGTATTGGTGCAGGAGCAAGCATTAATATTGACGAAAAAAGATTTAGAGCAGGAGGTGCTGTAGGCTTAGGAGGTGGAATAGTTGTCGGAATTGATTGAACATTCTTTTCTGAAAGTGGAGAGAATCATTACAATTAAAGGATTTATATTTAAATATAAGGAAAATATAGGTGAATTGTATGTAAAAACTAACTTTAAATTTGGTTTTTTTTTAAGAAAAATGTTTTTATTTCTTAATAATAAAATACAATACACTTTTAAGCAAGAAAATTTCAAACAGCAACTTTTATTATTTTTGATTCCAGGTTGTTCTACAGAAAGTATTCCCATTTTCCATTTATATGAACGTGATAAGGAAATTGCCCAAACATCCAGATTTAATAATAATAAAATAAAGATATGTTTTAGTGATAATGTTTTTATTATGCAAAAAATTGGAGAAAAAAATTGTTTTCGTATTGAGATCTATAATGATACGAAAACATTGATAGCAGTTATTAAAAAAAATAAACTAAGGGAAGGAAAAAAAAATATATATGATGTGTTTTCTTACAAAAAAGAGATACTTGACTATCAACTTTTGCTTTTGCTAACTGCTTTTTCAGATTTTGTATTTTTCCCAGAAAATAATGTATTTTCATGGAATATACTTGAGTATAACAGATGGTAAAAGTCACCGAAAGGACGGGGAAGGCTTTCTGTCTCACTCGCTGTTTAAGCGGCTTTTGCGAAGTACCTTGCTTCTTTTTGACGGGTATCTGTCCTAAACGGATGCTTACGGTGGACAAGAAAAGGACGGGGGACGGTTAGTGTGAATATCCCCCGTCAGCAACACTATTTTTGGACGCACAAAAAAAACCATGCCCAAAATTCAAAAATTTAATAATTTATATTGGACAACGCAACATCTTTGTTGTATAATGTATTTGAGCTTATAAGCGTGTATATAAGCTTCAAAAATTTTCTTGAAACTGCGGTGATTGCTTTCTTTTGACTGAGTTGCTTTTGCCGCAGCCAAAACCAACCATGAAAAGGTGTTTCCCGTTGTTTTACCGCGACCCATGCAACCTGATTTAAAGTGGGTTTAAGGTACTGATTACCCGGAAGCACCTTTTTGTCTGTTATGGGAAATCAAGGGTAGCAAAACACATCATAATAACAACAAACTGTACCTTGCAATGTATATAGTAAATGTATATAGTAAAAAACGATATTCAGATTAGAGGTGTTATACTTTGGATAAAAGTAAATTAACAAGTTTTATAAATGCTAAGTCAAAAGACGATAAATTGCCCGATGTTTTGCCGGCTTTTCACACATGCCAAGGTCTTCTTGGGTTGAAAATTTTACAAGATGAAACCTTAAAAATTAAATATTGTAATGTGTTTAAAAAAGATTTATTGTATTTTTTTTATGGAAAGCCTGCGTATCCTGTGAAAAGTAAAAATGATAAAAGTGGTACAAATCCTCTGCTTTGTCCAATCTGTTTTATAGTGAACACGCAAAAGATAAACTTTTATGAGGTTTATCCCTTTGATACTGGTGCATTTGATGCTGGAATGTACGATGAGTTTATTAATAATAAATTTAATATTAATGATTACAAAGTTGAATCAAATATACAGGGCATACTATCATATATAAAAGTAATGTTTGGGGATAATGAAAATTATATAAAAAGAGAAAGTACCATAACAGAAGATGCAACAGCGGATGAGGAAATAAACGCATTAATTAGTCTGCTTAATTGCGATGGTGAATACCAATTTGATGAAAGAGCTTGTACAGTTGAGATCATTTCAAATAAGAATTATGCAATTAAAGATGTAGTTGAATGTATTATATTACCAAATGCTGTGCTGAGAGATGAAAATGTAAAAAATGTTCTGGATAAAAATAATATTAAGTATATAACATATTCTTATAGGACATTGACAAAACCCACTCTTTATAATGGGGTTATTCTGGAAAAGGCAGAAGAATATATTAGAGGAAGAGAGGAAGTGTAATTATGAAAGAATATGTATTGTTTGGATATTTGAATATGTTTAATATAGTTCCGGATTTTGTTTTTCCCGTGTTTAAAGCAGAAGATTATCTGTATATACAAGAAGGTGAACATGATAAAATAGAAGATATTAAACTTTTAGATAAACAGCTTTATAACGCAGTTAATGAATTGAAAATGTTTGAAAACAGAATTGATGAATTAAAAATAACAAAAAACTCATTACCTATATATGCATTTCAAAAAGATGAAAATACGGTAATATGTGGTAATTCAAGTGTATTACTAAACTTTTTTAAAAATTATGATTCAGAAGATAGCATATTAAAAGAGGAAATAGAGGATTTCCGTAATGATGTTTCTTCTAGTGAAAAAAAATATACTAAAGTTAATACAATAGAATATTTAAGGTTTGCTATAGCTACTTATGGTAAAGCGAAAGCAAAGATTTTTCTGAAATATGGCAATGGTAAAATAGAAATTAATAGCAAAGATATAGATAACTATTTTACAGAAAAAAGACTAAAATCAATTATTATGAGAGCTTTTCTTCAAAATAAAGCTGCAAGCAAATATGATATTGAAGCATCTGTTTATGGAGGTAGTTTACTTGAGCAGGCACATGCACTTAGAAATGGTATAAGGCTTATTTTTAGTGGACGTAGACACCCCGGCCCTAGTCAAACGAGAGAAAGCCAATTACTTGAATTAAGTTCTAAAAGTATAGGTAGAGAAATTGTGAAAAGAAGATCTAATAAGAAATCTGAAAGAAGAAAATTTGATAATATAGCAGAAGATAGATTACAGATATCTGATAAGAAGGCTATCGCTATCGCAAAAGATGTATTTAATTTTTATAAAATAAATAATTATAATCAATGTAGCAAAACTACTCAAATAGAGATCTCTGATGTTTTAAGAAATAATGGATTAAGTGCAGGGCAAGTAGATAGAATAATAGAAAGTTTTAGCATAAATAAATTCAAACTTTAATAAAAATCTGATTTACAATGTATATACTATATTTAACAGAAAGGAGAAGAATCTATGCAAAACAAAAAAATAATACTTTTACTGTTAACATTAATGGCAGTTTTGACAAGTGCAAACATTGCCTTTGCAGCACATTATGAGTATGATGATTTAGGCAGGCTTGTAAAGGTTGATTACTCAAACGAGCAGACAACAAAATCTGCGTTATATAGCTACGATCCGGGTGGAAACATTGTCGGAGTAACCGGTTTTCAAAGCGTGACAGAGATAACAACAGAGGGAACGACCGAGACCGTAACAGAAACGGTAACGGAAACAACTACTTCAAACACGGCAACTCTTGTCTGGAACTACAGCACGGGCGAAAACACAAATAACGCCTACACCGTAAATGCCAATTCTTGGAGCAATGCCGTTCCCGTAACCTACGGCAACCTTACCTTAACAAGCGCAGTAAAAATGGAGTCTAACTCCTCCATATCCTTTACCGCACCGCAGGCAGGCACATTGAAAGTTGTATCATATTCAACACAGACCACACCCAAAATCAAGATAAACAATGTAAGCTATACCATATCAACAAACGGTATGACAGCTATACCGCTGTCGCCCGCAGGCACATATACCATAACAAAGGACACAACCAATACATATCTGTATTACCTCTCCTTTGAGTATGAGCTGCCAAAACCGACATATATATGGAATTATACAAACAGCACAAATACGGATAACTTCTACACCGTATCTTCTGCAAATGAGTGGACAAACGCGACATCGGTAACCTACGGTGATCTTACTTTAACAAGAGCCATAAAAATGGAAAGCAATACCGCAGTTTCGTTTACCGCTCCAAAGGCAGGCAAACTTACACTCGTAACCTATAGCACCAAAACAACACCGACGGTCAACATCAATAATACTACCCAAAACGTTTCCAAAAACGGCTATACGGAAATAAACCTTACCGCCGGCGGTACATACACCATAACAAAAGGCACGACAAACACTTATCTTTACTATATCAGTTTTATAGAAAGCTAAACCCCAATAGCAGCTCGTTACTGTAATTCGAGCTGCTATTTTTGTTAAAAATTGTAATTCTTAAAACCCATAAACAATTATACAAATATAGTCTGGGAAGAATGAAATGTGAAATGATTTTGCTTAATTAGACGTTGGAGTTGTGTGTTTTTTGCATTTTACGACAAAAAAACTGTTTTTTTTAACATTTTCATTTTTTATGGTATAAATGTGGTATAATAGAACCTAAAAAAATATATTATGTTGATATGCACGAGGTGATATTATGAAGGTTGCGATATGCGATGATAACGAGAAAGTATGTGAAGACTTATATGCTATTCTTGAAAGTTATAGGATTTCTAAGCAAATTAATATTGAGGTTGATATTTTTTTGTCAGGCAAGGAATTGATTTCGAATATTAGTTCTGGGGAATACTATGATTTGATTTTTTTGGATATTGAATTAAATGATGTAGAGTTAGGCAGTGCTGTTGGAGTTCATATAAGAAATATTATTAAAAACCATACATCTAAAATTGTGTATATTTCGGCCTATACTAAGTATGCAATGGATTTGTTTGAAAGCAGACCGTTAGATTTTATTGAAAAGCCTGTTACAAAAGAAAAAATAGAAAAAATAATTGACGTATATAATACTATATCAAATGAAGACAGCGATTTTATTAAAATTAACATAGATGGGTCGACTCATATTATAATGTGCAAGGACATTATGTACTTTATCAAAAAACTACGCAAAGTATACATTGTTACTATTGATAGTCAATATGAATCTTATTATAATCTTGACGAGGCTTCAAAGTATAAAGGTTTTTTAAGAATACATAAGTCATATGTTATTAATGTTAATTTTATAAAAATTCATACATATAGGCAAATTACATTGACAAATGGCAAAGAGTTTTCTATAAGTCAAGCCTATAGGAACGATGTTAAGGAATTTATAAAAAAATTATGAGGGAGAAAATGGATAACGTGGTAAACATTATTTATATAATAACCAATATAGTTAGAATCATGATAGTTTGCAAGTTGGGTTCGATGCTTTTAAACAATCTTAGTGTGAGTAAAGTACAAAAAAATATGCTAATCCTCTTATATTGTGTAGTTGATAGTGCGGCTTATTTATTGATAAAGAATTCGTATGTAAATATAGCTGCTAATTTCCTTTTATATATGATATTTACATTAGCGTATGACTGTTCATTTTATATGAGGATATTCAGTTTTGTTGTTACATATTTACTAAATATACTTTGTGAGGGCGGTATATATTTCGCATTACATAAATTGAATATGCCGGAAGATAAAACATTGATTTTGTCTTTTATTAGCATTGATATATTTCTTTTTATTTTAGTTGAGATAATAAGGCTAATTTATGATTCGAAGCATTATGAATCTGTAGATTGTAAGTACAGAGTTCTTTTAATGCTCATACCATTGGGAAATCTTTATCCATGCATATATTTGTTACTCACGTATGACATGTCTTTTGCGAATATCTTTGCGATAATAATGCTTTTTGTTGTAAATGTTAGCATATTTTTTATATTAAATATGATTACAAATACATATGAAAAAAATATGGAAAACAAGGCTCTGGAGGCATCTAATAAATATTATAAAAATGAGCTTCAGCTTATAAAACAAAGCAATGAAATTGCAAGAACAATAAAGCATAACTATACGAATCATCTTATTACCTTAAAAGAGTATGCAAAGGAAAATGGAGATAAAAAAATAATTGACTATATAGATTCATTTTTACTAAATACTAAATTTGAAAGTAAACTTATATCAACCGGAAATGAGGTTATAGATAGTTTAATAAACTATAAACTTGGCAGGGCAAAAAATATTAAGTACGATATAGACATACAAATTCCTACGGAGTTATTTGTCTCAGAATATGATACCAATATTTTGATTGGGAATTTGCTTGACAATGCATTGAATGCATTAGAAAATACGGAAGAAAAATACTTTGAGATAAGGATAAGATATAGGTATAGTTCTCTATATATACATTTTTCAAATACATACTCCGGTAAACTCAAAAGAAAAGGCAAATTTTTTGCTACTACAAATAAAGATGTTGAAAATCATGGGAATGGATTGAGGGAAATATATAAAATTGTAAAAAAATACGATGGAAGCACGGATTTTATTGTGGGAGATAAGTGTTTTACGGTAGATATCATAATGAGTAATAATTAAAACATATTATGCGGAGTATATCATAAAAGTATACTCCGTTTTCTTTTTTATATAGATAAGAGGACTAAAACTTACAAATATCGGACTATTTTGACAAAATATCGTTATGACTAATAAAAATATGATATAATAAGCAAAAATTTTTTGGAGGGAAAAAACATGATTAACAAACTTAAAAATTTAGGAAGTATGATAATGAAAAATGCACCTAAATACAGCAGCATTTTGGGCGGTATAGTGATGACAATTGCAATTATGGATATAAACAGCACATGTGCATTACTTATAGGACAGCCGGAAATGTTTGAAGGCTACGAAAAATACAAGAAATATGTTTGATTTATTTTGCCATAACATTTCTGATGCTTTTATAAAAAAAGGCAGAATTGATAGTGAGGATCGAGAAATTTTTGCTTATGGAATAAGTCGGTTGATTGTGAATGCAATAATGATAGTTGTATTTACAATTATAGGACTTTTTTTTAGGCATCTATTGGAAATATATGTGTTTCTATTGTTTTTTATTCCATTAAGAAAATTCGCGGGTGGATTTCATTGTGAGAGTTTTGTGACATGCAGCGTTGCATCTTGTCTTTGTGTTATATCGCCGATTGTTATAAATACTTATATTGATTATATACCTGCTTTTTTCGCTATGTGGATAATATCGGGGGCGATAATTATTGGCCTTTCACCAATTCAAGATCATAGAAAAAAGCTATCTGCAGAGGAGAGTTTGGTATATAGAAAAAGAACGATTTTAATCTTCTTTTTTAGCTGCATTACATGTATAATTGCATATATTTTACGCCAATATGTTATTTTTAAAGTAATAATTGAGGTGTTTGGAATTGTAGGGCTACTCTTGGTTTGCGGTTATATAAAAAATGCGGTAAAAAAGTTGCGGATGTCATAAGTATTTAAAATTTCTCGTTTTACTTTAAAAACGGGAAATTTTTTTTTGCAATTATTTACGACCTAAAAAAGGACAAAAACTTACAAATATCAGACTATTTTGTTATAAATTATATTTTTTTATCGATTAGCGATATAATACAAAAGCATTTTTATGATTAAAGTTATAAAAATGTAGTGTATCAAAAACTTTATTAGTTTTTGACATATGAAAGGAGGAAAATAAAGAAAGGTATAAAGGTGTATGGTAATAGAGGTTATATAGTTTTAACAGATTTATTTTTTCAAGGAGGACAAAATGAAGTACAAGAAGAAAATAAGCTTACTTATGGCATCGGTATTCTTGGTCAACAACCTGTCATTTGTGACAGGTACAGACGGTACAACGGCTGTGGTGGGAATTTCTGATGCCATAGTTTCGGATCAGGCTATCCTATATGATGAAAGCACATCATCACAGGCTTTAACTGTTGATGTGATAGATGAGTCCGAAAACAAAAAATTTGATATTATATTTAAAGTGAATAATGATTGGAGCAGCGGTTTTTCCGGTGAAATAACCATTAAGAATAATACCGATAAGCCCATAGAGAACTGGAAGCTTGACTTTGATTTTACACACAGTATAGACAGCTTATGGAACGGCTCAATAACCGACCACACGGATAATCACTATACTGTGTCAAATGCAGGCTACAACAGCATTATTGCGCCGGGGGCAAGCCTTATCATAGGTTTTAACGGCAGTCCCGGACTTGTTAATGACGAGCCTGTAATTATCTGCTTACTTATGACGGTGGCAGTTATTCATTAAATTCTGAAATTTCAGAAGATGAAAAGGAAAAAAGAAGAAGAAAATATAACCGATACAGTTGACAGGGTCATAGAGGTTGAAGATGGCGAAACATTCACTTTTAACGGAAATACTTACGCTTATATAAATAAATCTATGACGGGTTATGAGGCGAGAGAATACTGCGAAAGCCTCGTTGGTCATCTCGCAACGATCACAAGCCCGGAAGAAGATGAGTTTATTAAAAATACTGTTTTGGCTTCTCCCGCAAAGGCTTATTACTGGCTTGGCGGAACAAAAGATGATGCAGGCAATTGGATATGGCTTACCGGAGAAGATTGGGAATATAGCAACTGGAATGGCGGTGAACCCAATAATGTTGGCGGACGCGAGGATTGTTTACATCTTTACAGTGATAGTAAAAGATGGAATGATTTGCCTTCCGATACAAATGTATATCGTGTGGGCAATTTCGGTCTTATTTGTGAATTGGAAAAGACGGAAGTTAAAATTGTTGCAGGTACGGCATTTGATTACGCATTGTTTACAAACAATGCTGATAATGATCTTCGTTTATATACCAATAATACCATAATAAACGGCGATGTTCACTCTAATTCGGGCTTTTATTTTCAAGGCAATAAATTAGAGATAAATGGTACTTGCGAGACAGTTGGCAGTATAAATGCCTACACTTCAAGTGGCAACGGCTCTGGAATAGCAACAAAAAGTGAAAATGCCGAAAGTATAGAATTGCTTGATGCAACTAAAAAAATAATTAACAAAATTTCCGATATGCAGGAAGAAAATATCTATTTCGGTCAGAATAAGATCGAAGTAGAGGACGGTATCGGTACTGCAAAGAGCATACAGTTTAACGGAACTGCGTTTGACGGCAGCGGAATTATATATGCAGGTAAGAATATCTCCTACAATGTAAATTCGCTGAACGGCAATAAGAACAGTCAGATCTTGCTGTGTGCAGACAAGGGCAATATTGATATTAACGGCTCCGATATAAAAATAAACGGTGTTATATATGCACCCAACGGAACAGTTACGATAAATGCCAATTCATTTGAAATAAACGGCAGAATTATATGCGATAAGTTTGTTTTCAACGGAACAACTTTAAGAATAAATGCACAAGACGGTGATCTTGACTTTATCAAAGATATAATTCAAAAGGAAGATCAAGCACCTATTGCAGATTTCAGCATTGATTCTACCGATAAAATACGAGATACGGAAAATAATACAACAGCCAATATAAAACTGAAGGACAAATCATATTCGCCAGATGGTGATGTTATTGACCAAAGACATTGGACGATATATTATGATAAAAACAATGACGGTGAATATACCGAGGATGAAATCGTTTATGACAACGATGAAAACCTTAAAGAAGTTGAGTTTACTACAACAGATGTAGGCAGGTATCACGTTTTACTTACTGTAACGGAAAATACCGAAAAGGCTCTTTCGGGTAATACCGAAGAAAAAACGCTTGTGCGATTTGAAGTAAAGAATGTAAAGCTCGAAGCAACGGTTGATATCAGAAAGGCAAAGAATGTTGACCTTACCGTAGGTTTGGGCGATGTGGAATACAGCGACATAGCAGAATATGAAACCGCTATATCGGCAATGATAGACCGCCTTGCCGAAAAAGGCATAAATGTAAACTATTCTTCCATATTATCAAGTGATGGTGATACCGAAAGAAGTGCATTGACAAATATTTGCATAGCAACCGTGGTTGATGCGTTATGTTGGATGCTGACCGCTATTATGTATATTTTTATTTGTACAGCAAATGCAGTATATATTAAACTTCAATTTGCCTTTGAGTTTGTGAGCAAGTTATGTACTATCTCGATATTATATGCTATATCATTTTGGCTTATGACACTTGTGTTAAACGGTGTAAATAAAAAAACTAAAATTCAAAAAGTTAATAAGAAAAAATACAAGAAAGCCTAAATATATCATAAAATAGGATTGTTTATATTTAACACAAAAAATCAAAATCGAGCGGAGAAATGGATGTATTTCTAATTTCTCCGCTTTTTTGCAGCTGAAATTATCAAATATAACGTGGCACTAATATAAAATGAAAATTTGTATGTCAATAACAAAATTAAAGAAATTTTTGCATACAAAATACGACAAAAAAATGGTAGAATACGACATTATGCGGCACAAATGTAAAACGTATTATATAATAAATAAAACTGAAACTTTATAAAACTTATAGGAAGGTGTGATTATATGGAAACAAATCATAATAATGAGCAATTGGGAAAAGAGAAAAATATCACGGAAAACGAAGAAAGTAAAACAAAAGATAAAGAACATCAGGAGGGAAAATGCAAACAAAACGGTTTTATATTTCATAAACTTTTTTTTAGCAAGTATACATTTGTGGGGGTTATTTTAATACTGCTTTCGATAATTACATCTATGACTATTCCGCCTGAAATATATTCGTTAAAAAATATAGTTTTAAAAATTGTAAGTTCGTTATTAGAAGCGATGGGTGTTGCCTTTGTTATGGGGGCGATTTTCGATTTTTCAAAAAACACAAGCGAGTTTACAGAATTTATATCGAACGTATTATCTAACATAGTTATATCAAAGGAGTTCTTGAGTAGACTGACTATGGCAGATAAAACAAAGGCATTATCATTATTATTGAAGCCAACCAACAATCAACTGGACCAGTATTCAAATATAAACGATTATTTTTACAAAAAAATTAAGGAAGCAACAGAAATGTTTGGAACTAACTTTAAGTCACACCTTAGCGTTAGTGTGGAGGCAAAATATGGAGAAAATGGAAAGATTAAAGTTAGTGGAATTATTAGATATAGAATTTATAAAATTCAAGATAAATATAAGCCTTTATCAATGATTTTTGACGATAATCAGGGCGTTTTAAAAGAAAGGCGGATTTTACATCCCAAAGGAATAGAAAATGTTCAGATTAATGATGATACATCGGTGAGTAAGAAGAAAACAGAGGGCGGTTTAGAGTATACTGAATATGAGTTTGAAATTCCACTTAAGTTAATAGAGTATAAATACCTAACTATTGAAAGCAGAATTGAAGAAGAGGGTGAGGATCATTGGATTATATTTAACTGGACATCGTTGACCCCGTATGATGGATTGTCATTTACATTAATATGTTCAGATGATTTGATAATTAAAAAGAAAACCCTTTTTGATAATAAGGAAAAATATATTTTTACAGAAAGCAACAACAAGAAAAGACTTGATATTTGCTCAACAGATTGGCTGGATGCCTATACAGGTTTTTCGCTTTTGATTGCAAAAGAAAAACCAGATGAAAATACGTGAGAGTTGTGTATAGTATAATATAAGTGTAAAATTTGGTGCAATTAAGATTGGAAGGTGAGAATATGGAAACCGAGGTTAAGGCAGCAATTGTTGGCGCGGTTATCAGTGCACTTATTACAGGTACGTTTTCTTTCTTCATAGGAGAACGAAAAATGGATAATGAAAAGAAAGCGATTGTATCGACCTTGCAAGAACATTTTGATTCTGTTGATAATGAAATGGATTTGAATCAGGCGATAAAGAAAATATACGAGGATTCTCAGAATATTAAAAACGAGAATGAATCTTTACGAGCTGAAAATGAGTCTCTCAGAACCGAAATAGGTGGAATGCAAAGGCAGGCTAAAACTGACAAAACAAGTGATACGGTAATTATATCTGATTCTAAGTATATGACAGATGTTGTACCGGCGTATCAAAGCGGAGGAAATGAGTATAAGGAATATACCGCCTCCAACAGCGGCGGAACGGAGTATTTCTCGATGGGTGGGGTTAAATATACTTATGGTATGACTTTTGATGCTGATATAAATGTTTTTAATGATGTTTCGTGGGCTGTATATAATTTAGACAATAAATACAGAAGTTTGGAGTTTGTAGTTTGTCACGTTGATGGTACCGATATTGGAGAAACAAATAAAATGGACATTTTCTACGATGGAACATTGACAGAACAAATTGATTTGGCACCAGATATGGCGCCTAAAAATATAACATTGGATATTACAGGTGTAAATCAGTTGAAAATACAATTGTATCCATCGGGTATAAGTAATCCTGTATATGGCATAGGAAATCCAGTAATAAAATAAGAATATAGTGCTAAAATTAATAAAAATATAAAATCTGATGAGGGTAGCAAGGAATACTGATATGGAGAATCTAAAGAAAAATTTTTTTATTTTTCAAATATGTGGAATGTAAATCTTGCGAATGATTTACATAGACCGGATTCTGTGTTGACAGGTGGTAAAAGAAGTAAATTCAGAAGTAGTGAGGATTGTGGCTCAAGAGGGTATTATCTGCTTTTTAAAGGCAGTTTTATAAATTATTTAATATGTTTAGGTGTTTGCAGTATTATTATTTATAAATGTCGTTTTAGTAGTGTTCATATGATTGTTTTACCCAGCAGCAAGTTAATTTAGAGGAGAGGTGGATAGGTGTCTGGCTTTCTTCTGCTGTACAAGCGTTTTGATAACGACAGTTTTCGATGACCGAGCAACAAAAGCGAAGCACTGAAACTTTCTTTGGAGCAATTCATTTGGTTAATGCAAGGACTATCAACAGAGCAACCCAAAGCTATAAAAAAGAGAATTGGCATTACGATTTATATTGAAAAAATAACAAAATACAAAAACTCTTGATTTTAAGTAGATAATATTTGCAGAATCAGGGGGGTGTGGTATAATAAATATTAAAACATATGATAAGAGCGCAAGATAGGAGGTAAAAGAAAATGATTGATAAAGCAATCTCATTGCTGAATATAGTAAAAAAACATCTTGAAGACAATTTGCCGCTTTGTCCTTTCCCTCAAAGAGATATAATTTATTCTGTTTTTCTGAATAATGGAGTACTTAAGGATGAATTTATCAATGCATTTCCTATTGAAAAGGCGAATGTATTTCAACGCACAATATTAATAATGGGAATGGCAGATGTTTCATCAGGTTTTGCTCCACACGATGAAGTTGGCTCTATGAGGTATGGAAATATCAGTCGAAAGGATCTTATAGAAAAGATTGACGAAATTCTATATGAACTTAATAGAAGTAATAATAAATTATCATTTGAAAATATTTATACAAATGATGAAAATTATGACATTTTTATTTCTCATGCGTCAGAAGACAAAGCTACATTGGCTCGTCCGTTAGCTAAAGAACTTCTCAAACTTGGTTATAGTGTTTTTATTGATGAATTAGTAATAAAGCTTGGTGATAGTATTACGGAAAGTATTAATCAGGGGTTATCAAAAGCTAAGTATTGTATTATCATTATTTCCAATGTGTTTCTTGTAAAGAATTGGACAAAAGCTGAACTTAATTCAATAACAAATATGTATATTAGTTCAGATAAGAAAATATTACCAATATGGCACGGAATAACTTATGAAGATATAGTCACTAATACACCATTACTCAGTGATTTGAAAGCAGCAGACTCGAAAAAGGGAATTGATTTTTTGGTCAATGAAATCACCAAATCTATTGGAATGCCTAAAAAAGAATATTCTTTAAAAACAAATTATTTATGGAATTTTTTTGATTTTTGTGAACCATTACAGCTGAGTATACTCAAAAATTTAATTGAGAGTTTAGATGATGTGGATCTAAAATATTATCATAGTGCGTTAGAAGAAATATCTATTTTTATGGATTCATTACGTATACATATAACGTCGGATATACTTGCTAAAGAATATGAAAAAGTTTACAATGAAGTTCAAGATTTAATTTTAATTGATATGGCAGATTTAGAAAATGGTAGATAACCTGCATTAATTTGGAGTGTCATATTCAATAGCGAGAATAGTTGCTGCTTTCACAGAAGTTAACGAGGAAACGCACATATATTTAAACTGTTTAAGTATTATATATTAGAAAATCACCTATTTCAGATGAAAATACAACTTCGATAGTGTATCTGTTTATGATATATCTGAAATCAAAAATAATCGCCTTTATTAGAAAAAACTAAGGTTTTAACAACATAAAAGCGAAGCAATACAGTTTAAATTATAATTGGTAGCTATTTCTGCTCACTTATATAAACCTTACAAACGTATTTTTATATGTAATTTTACATATTTTGAAAGATTTTCATTTACAAAAAAACTTTGGTTAATCGTATATTCTGCAGGTAATATTTTTTAATGGCCTTTTTGAAAACTAAGTTCAAAGCTCAAAATTAAAGATAAAAAAATAATTTATGGAAAAGCATAACTTATAATTTACTGGATCATGATTAAAATATATATTCCGATATAAACAATCTTATATAAGCGGATTGTTTAGGGATTTTGTTTAATCCAATCCGCTTATTTGTATTTTACGACAAAAAACTGCATTTTTTGACAATTGGCGGCACGGATGAATAATATATGATATAATATGTATAACAATTAAATAATGCTCAATGTAACTGGGGGGTATATAAATAGTTCAAGTCAAGAGCAGGATAATAAACTGGTTGCGTATGTACAAGTAGTGCTTGTCGGTGGATTTGGTAAGGGGAATTGCTATTGTTTAAAAGATAAATAAAAAACACCCAATTAAATGAGTGCTTAAAGGAAATCGAAAAAAATATTGAAGATTTAGGCTGTAAAATCGGAAATGTACACTTTTTCGATTTACATAAGCAAATCGCTTATGTACTTATTATTATACAATAAACGGGCTATTATTTCAAGCATTATTTATGTTTTTTAACAAAAAAATTGCACAAATATTAAATGGAAATTTCTATCGAAAAAGTGTAATTATAGGATTTATTCTTGTACGATTCCGCTTGAGCCGAAACCATACACCATACACCGAATTTAAGGCTTGACGAAATACCATAAAAGTTCTATAATAAAAATAGCGGCAGTTTTCTGCCGCTATCTGCCAAATCCATTGCAGTTGCCGCTGCGTTTGACGTTTGGCTGCGTACATCTTCCTTTACCGCAAATTGCCGTTTGCCGTGGGGACGGTGTACTATATAATATCCAATGTGTTTAAAAATTTAGTTGGCTTTTAAGCCGGAATCCAATAAGGGTCGATCCAGTGATTATACGTTACAGACCAGAGCCTTTTATAAAGGACTCCATTGATGCGTCGATATTTATATTCGGTAACTTCGCTTCTGTCGGGTTCTTTTCCATCATTGGTCGTTGTTATATCTGTATTTGCGGATAAATTGTCAGTATCACTTGCAAATGCACTTGTAAAGTTACAAGAAATTACCAATAAGGAAATAGTGATTGCTATTGTACTTTTGATTTTTTTCATTGTATCACCTCTGTTTTAGTTTACTTAATAGGTATGTCGGGGTATTCATCCGGATCAATGTCGCCTAAGAATAATTCGCCATTATAGTATAAGATGAATTTGCCGTTTTCCATAGTGATATATGAATTATCCGGAGTAAAGATGATGTCTAAATCCGACATATCTGATTCTATGGGTTGCCAACCCGGTTGTACAATGTAATTGTATGAAACAAATACATATACAACGGTTAATAAGGTAATAGATAAACACATTGGAATATTAACCTTATATTTCTTCGATTCATTTGTATTGGTTATAATGGACTTAATTCTGCAGTCAATCATTTTCTCGTTTCGGGAGATAAATGAAGTGGTTAAAGAGTTTCCCTTGTATTTTGAGGGACTTATGTTTTCTGAAGCTTTCAGAAGGCATCGACAATATTCAACCTTTTCGTGTTCTGAAAGCAAGGAAACAGCTTTTTTATCTACGAAAGCTTCTATGCAGTCGTTGAAATACTCTGCATAGTAAGCACTATGCGGAATCCAACAAAATAATATTAAAGCGATGTTTAAAAACATTTTTAACCAATTTGTTCCGTATTTAAAGTGTGTCAGTTCGTGCAGGAAAATATATTGTAATTCTTTATCGGTATAATCACGATTATCCAAGTATATGACCTGAGAAAATAATCCAAACTCGGATATTTCGATGACTTGTTCATTGCAAATCAGTTTGGTTTTAAATCGGAAGCCATATTTATTTTTAACAAAATCCAAGACCTCCTCGATGTGAGGATGGGGATCGTTAATTCGTTTCCGAGATAGCATAATACTATGTATTTTGCCAAGAGGTGTTTTTACTTCGCGTAATACTATTATTGTTAAGGCAATTAATATCAATGTCATAACATTGAGTATAGTATGTCCTTTGATATATAGTATTGGATACAATAAGAAATCGACAATTAGCGGAAAAGCAATATAATCCGTATATGTTTTGCTGATTTGTACGAATTCTATTGGAATAAATATGTGAAATAGAATAATCAATGTAACCGGTACTGATATAACGATTGGCAATAATGTTGCCTTTGTTTTGTTGCTTATTTTTATAATTAATGAAATAAGGACAACATATATAATTGTCACAATATATGTCCATAAAACTGAATATGGACTAATTTCTATCAATTTTTATCATCCGTATCCTTTCTTTTGTCATCTAATTCTTGTTCGTAATCGTCGAGAAATTCCTTTAGCTCAGAGATCAAATCGGAATTGTTATCTTTGCTTTTCTTTGTAAAATGCATAAGAACAGACTTGAAACTGGCTGTTTCAGTGGTGTTACTAAATATGTCAGCTAATAAAGATGAATTATACTCCTGACGAGTGAAAACAGGAGCATAAACCTTGCTGACTGCTTTTTTGACCATAATTTGACCGGCTATCTTTATATAGCTTTTTTTGAGAAGCTGGTTTATGGTTTGGAAAACAGTTCTATTTGAAACGATTTTTGCCTTTTCAGCTATTTCGGATGCAAGCAGAGGTTTAGGAGAGTCCCATAAAATTTGCATTATTTCAAATTCTCTGTCTGTTAATTTGTATTTCATAACATTCACCTTTACTGTTTATATGTCACTACTATTTATGTTATTATAATACGATATAATATAAAAGTCAATAAAAAATATGTACAAAAAATATATTATGTTAAGTATAAATCAAAAAATAAATTTTGATTATACAATGCGTATTGAATGATATTGTCTTATAATGTCTGAAATCAAGCCTTTTTGACGATTTGAAAAGGAAGCTTTTTGTCTGCGGTTTAAATATACAAATCACGTATATTGACAAAATAAAAATATTGTTGTATAATATTATCGAATTACATAGTTGTAATACGATAATGGAATATGGGAATGGTGTATGGATGAATGTGGCAATTTGTAACTGTAATAATGGCTCAAGTATCGAGATTTTAGGGTGGTTTGATAATTATGGCCAACTTCTGAATGATTGTTTTTATGTAGATACATTTGAAAGTGGGTATGAGATGATTAGCAATATCAAATCAGGGGAAAGATATGATCTTATTCTTATTTATTGTGACAGTGACAATAAAGGTTATGAGTGCGGCCCTTACTTGAGAGAAGAAATGGGTAATAATGATGTTGAACTTGTATATGTTTTAAGTTCCGAATATGTTCCAATACGATTAGCAAACTCTAAACCGTTGATACTCCTTAAAAATCCATTGAGCAGCAATGATATAGAATACATTATTAAGCTCTACTATAAAGCAAAAAGGGAGACAAGGCTCAGCTATGTATGTAAAAATCGTCACGGAACAACGCTTATTCCATACAAGGATATTATGTACATATATAGTAATGTACGCCTTATTACAATCGTGACAAAAGAACGTTCACATACATGCTATGACAGGATAAAAAAATTCCCTGAAATTCCGGGACTTTATCAAATAAATCAATCTTTTATTATAAATGCGAATTATATAGCCGTTTATTCAAAGGCTAAGGTGGTTATGGTTGACGGCACAGAAATACTTATAAGTAGAAATTTTAAGGATGATGTTAGAGAAAAATTGGAACGATATGTAAAAGAAAATGCAGTGCCGATATTTGAATAATTATATTTGAGTTGGGGAGGAACATTGATTGGCAACACTTGAAAAGAAATTGGAAAATGAAGTTGAAGAAGTGCTGAAAATATTAGATAAGCGCAGACTGAAAATCCGACTGAATTTTAAAACTATATTTAGCTTTTTTGACTTTTCTGCAAATATTATAATTTTTATAGTTTTATATGGGGCAGTTTGGATTTTTTCGTATGCAGGTATACTAACTATGGCATCAGAAAGCCCGCGATCCGAGGCGTATTTTTCTTTGGCTGTTTTTATGCTGTCTCTATTATCTTTCTGCAGCGGTGCTTTTGCAAGTAATGAACACATCAGAAGCGGAGTATATCTTTATGAAGTAAAGGCGAGAGACTCAATCAATGAAATAATGTATTACTTGTACGATTATAAGAGATATAAATGTAAAGTTAAGATCGATGATATAGAACCAATAGAGTTAAAAAACAAACTATATTTAAGAATAAAATATCATTAAAATTGAAGAATATGACAAAAAATTGCTTTATTAAATTGATGGTATTTATGCTCCGAACTATGATAAAATTGCAAGTAAAAAATTTCCGGCAAAATTCTATCAAAAAAGACTTGGATTGATAAAGATAAAGACCTGTGGTTTTACATGGTTCAGAAATATACTAAAAGAAGGACAGAAAATCATAGCCATATATATAATGAATGAAATTAAGAATATGTTTGAAAAATTATAGACATAGACACGTAAATATTATTATTTAAGATATTGATGTTTTATATGGGAATGAATATAGAAAAAGAAGAGGGGCTGTCTATGAAAAAATTATATATGTTATTTATGGGTACATCTAAGCGAATTCGTGATAGTATCAAATTTTCTTTTGCAACTGTAGGTTTTATTTCAACATTATTTACTATATTGGGTGTTTCCTTGGATCGTTGCGGTAATTTTAGCATTATGCATAGACTGGTAATTGTAATTGTTATAGCAATTTTTGTGTTTTTTATTGCATATTTTGTAATTGGCATAATCTATAGGGAGGCAGTTAATTTATTGATTAAACAAATGCCAGTAACAATTGTCTGCGGAGATATATTTGATACAGAAGGCATGAAGGTAATTGGTTGCGATAATCATTTTGATACAAGAATTGATGATAAAGTTATAGCCAAGAAATCGTTGCATGGACAGTTAGTATTAAATCATGGAAATGCAGAAGAAATCAAAAAAATTGTTGAGGAAGAAGCTATAAGATTAAATATAAAAAAGGATCGGAATGGGCAGTATAATTTCCCACTTGGAACAATTATTCGATATGATAGCAGCGTAGATAAACAAACTTATCTGTTGCTTGCGCTTACTAAACTGGACAAGGAATTTAAAGCGCATACAAATATGGCTGAATACGAACAAACGCTTATGAAAATGTGGAAAGAATTAGACCGTATATATGCGATGAATGATATTGCTTTACCACTTTTGGGTGCAGGTATTCCAAGATTTGATAGTGGACCTGTAGGCAGAAATGCATTATTAAGATGTATGTTGTGTACATTAAACGGCAGCGGCGTCAATTTTAAAGCAAATCTAAAAATAGTGATTTATGGCAACAATGAGGATATTCCGTTATATGAATATAAAGATATGTTTTATGAAGTGTTAAGGAGGTAAAATTGATATGGCATATAGAACTGCAAATTATACAGCTTTTTATGTGGCCGAACCGTTTAGTGAATCGAATTTTGGGGCATATGCGACACCGGATTTCCTTTATTATAATCAGTTGAGAGCATGGAAGGGACAAGATTCATCATTTCCGTTTATTGATGCCCATGGAAAAACATATAACGTTAGAGATAATAGTTCATGGGAAACTCTTAGAAGTAGATTACATAAGAGACTTGATTTATCGAAAAATATAATTCTTTTTCTTAGTAGTATCACAAAGAACAGCAGGGCGTTAAAAGAAGAAATTGACTATGGGATAAATGTAAAAGGGCTGCCGGTAATTGTAATATATCCGGATTTTAATGAGAAATCAGATATATGTGATTCTAACGGTATGAGAAAACAGGTTTTAGATCTTTGGGACAAGCTGCCGGTATTTCGAAATAGTATGAATAGTGTTGCAACTTTGCATGTGCCGTATAAAAAAGATCTTATTAAAAGCGCTTTGAGTGATCCGGATTTTAAAGTTCAATCAATGACAAGGGTAGGCGTATACCATTACATAATAAACTAAAAAGGTAAAATGTATATTTGATACTATTAAAATAGGGATGATATATTAGGCACTTAAATACTATTTAACGATAACACAGCTTGGCTTGTTACAAACATAAATTTGTGGAAAGTCGTGGTAAGAAAATATATAATGCTGAATGCATGTAGAATAACATATTGTATTGTAAATAAAACTATTGACAATTTGTCGCAGTTTAAATAACCTTATTATTGTGATTATAAATAATAAGGAGAAACTGCTATGGATTTAAAAAAAGAAATTGAAAATTATCTTTTATATTGCGAAAAAAATAAGGGGCTTAATAGCAAAACAATTAAGGCTTATAAAATTGACTTGAATCAGTTTTTAAAATATAGTAATATAGTAGAAATAGAATTCGGAAAACAAATGTTGGTTGAATACATAGGTGCTATGAGTGTCTATAAACCCAAAACACAAAAAAGAAAAATAGCAGCACTAAAGGCCTTTTGTACGTATATGGAGTGTGAGGAGATAGTAGAATATAATCCATTTCATAAAATAAAGACTAGATTTAAGGAACCTTTGTTGCTGCCGAAGACAATACAAATTGAAACTATTAATAAGTTGCTCAAATATTTGTATAAGAATATTGAAAAAGAAAACAAAAATTCAAAACAATACATTTATCTATTAAGAGATATCGCTGCTATAGAATTACTGTTTTGTACCGGAGCGAGGATTTCGGAAATATGTTCTCTAAAAAGAGAAAACATAATGTGGACAGATGTGTCTATAAAAATATATGGTAAAGGATCACGAGAACGTGTGGTATATGTGGGCAATTCGGATGTAATAAAGGTCCTTAAGGAGTATTTTAAATTATCAGATGATAATGATTATGATTATTTGTTTATAAATCGCTTGGGTAAACGGTTGTCTGAACAGTCATTGAGATTCGCTCTGTATAAGTATCTGAAACAGGCAGGAATAGATCAACACATAACGCCACATATGTTCCGACATTCGTTTGCGACTATGATGCTTGATGAAAATGTAGATATAAGGTATATACAAAATATTTTGGGACATAGTTCGATAACAACGACACAGATATATACTCATGTGTCGGTGGCTAGGCAGAAAGAAATCATGATGAAAAACAATCCGAGAAATGGGATTAGAATATAATGTGGAATAATAGGAGAAAAAATGAGTAATTTTATAACACCTGAAATTCGTCAGTTTATTATTGATGACTTGATTAAAATTGGTCAATGTGCGGGGCAACGTAGTGTTGCGGAGTTTTCGGAATATGTTTGCCCGGAACTAAAGGATAAAGAATATAAATCGGGTAAGGGAATGGTTAATGCTTTGGATGATATTTCGAGGCACATGGATAGTTTTGATGATTGGAACTATGAATTCCTTTTCTATCGAATTTTTGAAATTAGAGATATTTCAGACAAACAATTTTTAAAATTTTGTGAAAGATATGTGCATCCAACCATAAAAAGAATCGAAATCAACAAAGAAACGAAAAAAGAAGAAGATTTAAATCTAAAATGTGTTGAGGCAATTAGATTAGGGTTGAGTGATTCGGGATACACATTGATAAGAGATCATAATATAGCTGGCAGAGCGGTTTATAAAATAAAACCGTTAGGACACACACAAGTTTCACCAGTCAAAAATCTTATTTTTGCGGCTAAATATAAACCGGATATTGTTCTCGGAAATGCAATGAGGAACGAAATACAAATAAAAGATCCAAAGGGTGCTTTGATATATGATGAATCTATTGCCGATAAATGCCTTACATGGGAGAACTTGGAAGAATGGTATAGCAATCGGTATTATAATAAAAACAAAAATAACTGTCAAAGCATTAAAGACAAATTCTATGGGTGTTTAGATTCGCCTGCAGAGAAACTTTTTCTCAGTGCATATTTTGAACTATTGGAAGAACTCGGAGATAATATACCTGCTTTACTTCCGCAAGTATACCTATACTACGATCCTAAACTGATATCTCAACGGGATTCTAAAGTTTTTGAACATCAAAAAATCGACTTTATGATGATTTTTGATTATGGGCAATGTGCAGTTATGGAAATTGATGGCCAGCAGCACTATGGAGAACCGATGCAATCAGATAATAATAAATATTATGCTTCGCCGTCCAAATATGCTGAAATGATGTCTGCACACAGAAAAATGACCTTATCTGGATATGATGTTTTTAGATTTGGTGGTAGAGAACTTTGGTGCGGTGTAGAACAAACAAAAGAAGATATTATTATAAATATAAAAGGCTTTTTCAATAGACTGTTAAGTAAATATCGGATAATATAGAAAAAAGTAATTGGCATTTTAAAAAATCTTTAATATAAAAGGTGTATTTTTGTTTGGGAAGGGTGACTATTTGTTGAAAAAAGCATATGGTTATGATATTATTATTTAAAGGATAACTATATATTATCTATTTCTTAAAAAAGGATGTGAAAATACAATGGATCAAGAATGGAGAAACCAGTTAGATAATGCAATAACAGATATAAATAGGCTGCAATCATATATAAAAATATCTGAGATTGAAAAAAAAGAAATTAACGAAGCAATATCACAGAGTGCTTTTAGAATTCCACAGTACTATGCATCTCTTATGGAAAAGGATAATCTCACTTGTCCAATAAGAATGCAAGCTGTTCCTAGTATACTTGAAACCGTAAAATCCTATGGCAATTTAGATCCTTTAACAGAGATTAATATGTCGCCTGTAAGGCTAATTATTCATGTTTATCCAGATCGAGTTGCATTTTTAGTTAGTAATCAGTGTGCAATGTATTGTAGACACTGTTTAAGAAAACATACTGTAAAAAAACATAGCATACTATATTCTGACGAAGAAATTGAAAAGGCAATTAACTATATACGCAGTACCCCGACGATAAGAGATGTTCTACTTACAGGGGGAGATCCATTAATGCTTTCTGATAATAAATTAGAATGGATCATACATCAATTGCGAGCAATAAATCATGTACAAATAATTAGAATTGGGACAAGAATGATTTGTACACTACCACAACGTATAACTGACGATTTGTGCTCTATGCTAAAAAAATATCACCCAATTTGGATAAATACCCAATTTAATCATCCTAAAGAACTAACAGAAGAAGTTAAAATTGCTACAGAAAAATTACTAAATGCAGGAATCCCACTAGGAAACCAAAGCGTTTTGTTAAAGGGAGTAAATAATAGTATTCAAATAATGAAAGAACTTGTACAAAAGTTGGTCAAATTTAGGATTAGACCTTACTATATATATCAGGCACAAACGCTTTCAGGTACAGAACATTTTATTACTCCGATTGAAGATGGATTAGACATTATCCAAGGTTTGCGCGGATATACTTCTGGTTTATGTATTCCAGCGTATGTTTTAGATACACCATACGGAAAAGTACCAATAAATCCGACCTATTCTATTGGGCGTGAACAAGATTATTATTTATTACGAACATATAATAATAAAATATGGAAAGAATATAATCCGAGGTGAATTATGTTAAATATCTGGAGTGAATTTTTTATGTACAATGAATGTTGCAATTGTAAGCAATGTTGTAATTTTACAGTTGAGGATTTATGGGATTTACCCAAATTCACTGAAGAAGATATGAAAATTATATCAATAAAATACAACAATATAGTTATGCAAAAGCAAAATACAACATACGTTCCTAAAATTATTGTTCACTCAAGTGAATATAAATATTGTCCGTTTTTAGTTGATGATATCGGTTGTATTTTGAATGAAAACAAACCGATAGATTGTGCATTGTGGCCTTTTTATATTATGCGGCAAGGCAATCAGTTAATGCTTGTGCAAGACTTATCTTGCCATGTACTAAGAGATATTACAAAAAAGCAAGTTTATGAAAATCTTAGCGACAAGTTATCTATGATAATTAAAATATATCTGCTAAATCCCGATTATATACAGCCATATAACAATAAATTTAAAATTTGGAAAACATGGAGGCTTGAAAATAATGAAAATAGGAATTGTATTTGATCTTAAAGAAGACTATGGTATTTGTGATAATATGGACTACTATGATTTCTGTTTTTTAAGCGAAGCTGAAGCTGCATATAATAACTTGACATTATTAGGTTATGATGTTGAATATTTAGGGAATCCTTCAGAATTACTAAAACGTATAAAAAACAATTCACTCAATTACGATATAATTTATAATATAACTGAAGGATATAAAAGCAGAAATCGCGAGGGACTTGTACCAGCAATATGCGAATCATTTTGTATTCCATATACTGGTTCAGATTCATTTGCACTTTCATTATCATTACATAAATTTCAAATGGCTTGTTTCCTTGAAAAATCAGGTATTTCAATACCTCAAAGTTTTATTTATACACCATATTTAGACGATACACACAAATTTGTAGATATTATTTTGACAAATGGACTTAATTTCCCAATTGTTCTAAAACCTAATCACGAGGGATCAAGTATGGGGTTAAAAATGGCTTTAGACAAAAGTCAGTTAATAAAAGAAATTGAATATTTAGCAAATCGCTTTAGTCAAGAAGTACTGGTTCAAGAATATATACAAGGCATAGAACTTTCAACTTGTATATTGGGAACAGGGACTAGCTCATATGTATATTCAAATGTTGAATATAGAAATGTAAACGGAGAACCAATTGATTTGTTTACCAAACAATTGAAAATAACTGGGAATCATATAATGCTTTCTCCTATATTGGAACCCAATATCATAAAAGAGATGGAAGATAAATCACTCTTTATACATCGTATAACTGGAATAAATGATATCTCTAGAGTGGATTGGAAATATGATGATAACAGAAAAAAATTGTTTTTTATGGAACTAACTCCTTTGCCAGATTTAAGTGAAGGAACAGAATTTGATTGGGCTGCTAAACAAAATCGACATTCATACTCTTTCGTTTTTTCTGAAATAATAAAATCAGCCACCTCAAGATATAATTTAAAAGTATAGGAAGAAAATTGTAAAATGCTATATAATAGGTAAATCTAACATAGCCTTACCATAATATATAGCATTATACATTACTCCCAAAACAATACTTCACAAAAAATAAGTTTTTCTTTAGCTAAATGTTTAGCTAACTTATGTTTTGTTTTTGAAGCCAATGCTATATCAGGAGGTAGTTTGCGATTTAATTTTTTCGATAATTCTGCCATAGTAATGGCAATAGATAGTGAATATTCTATTCTATCTTTATATTCATGATAAAAAAATTTTTTAAACAATTCCCATGCCTGTTCAAACTGATTATTTTCTAGGGCAAAGTATCCTTTCTGGGCATATATAAAACGTGAAAAATAAGGAAATTTATTTTCTTTTTTTGCATTTAGTGATATGGTTTTATTCAAATATTTTTTTGCGACAATAAAATTGCCTTTCTTCCTTAAAATTGTTGTAATATTATAACAGAGCACTAATTTAAGAAAATCCTCGTTATAATCTGTAGCGAAATTATATATATATTCTAATGCTTTATTATATTGTTGATTATATATTGCTATATAAATTGATAAGCCATTTCTAACACAAATAATACCATTATGTGTTAATTTTAAAAAAATATCATATGCTTTTTTAAAGTTCTTTAAGGAGTCTGCAGAATCCCCACAAAACAATTGTTCAGAAGCTAAATTATGAAGTGTCATTGCATATTCGACATCATTTTTATCCGCGAAATAATTAGCTGCACTATGCAAAAGGGTTACACATATTTTACCAGAATATGCAATTCCGCTAATTCGTAACAACGAATAATATAAGTCATATATACGATTATGTCTTGCCAAATCTGCCGCCTCATTAAAATGAGCTTTGCAAGATTTGATTAATAAAGTTTCTTCTATTGAACACAGTAAACTTATTATCTGAATTTTTAGCCTGACTAAATATATGTCTGTTTCATTAATATCTTGCACTTTATTATAACATTCTAAAATTATATTATATGCTTGTTTGGTATAATTTGCGTCATATAGCATCAAGGATTCTTTATAATCAGCGTGAATTGTTTCAATGCTAGAAAGATTAAGATTCCTTCTATAGTTTCTAAAAGCTTTGAGTCCTCTCCTCATATTAAATAACATAAAGTTACATTGATATTCCCAATAGTGCACTTGACAAATGAGTCTTTTGGGCATGCTATACTGCGTAATGTCAAGTTTTTTTAATTTGTCTATTAGCTCTAAACTCTTATAATAAAAATTACGATTCATCAAAATAGGAATGACTTTATAATAAATAGATATTATTTTGTTGTACATTTTATTTTTTTCGTAATAATATGCAGCAGACATTGCGTATTCACAATAGGAGAGGTATGATGCTAAATCCGTGGCGGAATATGATAAATTTTCATAGTATGATGCTAATACAGTTATCCATTGTTTTTTCTTTTCATGTGGAATATAATTTTCAATTATTTTATGTGCCTTAGAATTTACAAATTCGTATTCTTGTACATACATATCTGTTTGGGAAATTAGGCGAGTAATATGCTCAATTTCTATCATCAATTGTGCCACCATATTTAGTTTAAATGCATTTTCTATTGTTATAACATTAAAATTGAAACCAATAATAGAGGCTTTTTTTAGAGCATCTTTCATTTCAATATCTAACATATTATAACGAGATTGAATAACTTCTTTATAGTTGCCAAATAATATATTATCAGGTAAAAATTGGCATATTAGTGAATTATTTTCAACATATATAAATCCTCGTTCTTTTAAAAATTCGATGTTATTTAAAAAAACCCCTGCATTATTAAAGGAACAATCTATAATTTTATTAATTGAATCATTGTCAAGTATATTATTGGGGTAAACTTCTTTCAATAAATCTCTTAAATCTTGACTTGTCCATTTAGGGAAATTTATATAATAAGTAAATTTATTCAATGATTTTATTTTATTGCGCAATTTATATGTAACTATCTCATCCTGACAAATTAAAAACAATATTGTTTTTTTAGTATCAATATTAATAAGGAGTTTTGCTAAGTCTATAATAAAAAAAGCCGTTTCATCATCAAATTTGCTTAAATTCTTGATAACAATAATGAGCCTATTAGTTATTTCCAACATAGCAAAAATTTTCTCTTTTATTGCTCTTTGTATTTCTGATTTATTTGATTCTAGCAAAATATTATCCATTTCATCCAATAATGATGCTATAAAAGGTTTCAAAGGGAACATATTACCATGCGAAGTTATTTCTATTGTATCACTATACCCAATTTCATCAAAAAAACTCATAAGTGTTGTTTCTTTACCCATTCCGTCCATCGCATTCAAAAAAGTAATACATATTTTTTTTTGATTTTTTATAAATATTCTTTTTAAATCAGCCACCCTTTTTTCTATATAATCAGTCATATAGTTTTTCACTCCATTTTTGAACTTCTTCACATATTTTATTGATTAAGTTTCTTTTATTATTAAAGTTCAATATAATATCTTCATTATTTAAAAAGAAACCAAAATTATAAAATTTAATAGTATTATTATTTGACAAATCAATTACTCCTGTGAAAATTAGATTATCCCAATGATCATCTTGTCCTAAAAACAAATATAATTCTCCATTTACATTAAATTTTGTATCTATCCATGCATAAAAAAATATGTCCTTTTCTTTAAATTTACCTATTGTAACTTTAAATTCTCGATTTATATTATTATCAAGATAAATAATATTTAAGTTTCCAATTACTCCCCTGTATATTTCGTTAATCAAAATTTCTAGAGATATCTCATCCTTCGAAATTTTTTTTTAATAAGTTCAGCTATTTCTTTTGCTGAATAATCAGAATCTGTTATATATCCATAAGTATTATTCAACCACGGTAAATTATAATTGCCAGTTTTAATTATTAAAAAAGAATCCCCAGATAATTCTCGTTCGCATGCTATTCTACTTTCAAATTTTGTATATGCCTTTTGAGTATATTCTTCTGACAAAATAAGTAGTATAAATCTACATTCTTCAATATATATTTTTCTTAACTCTTCTGGAATATACTCTCCCCATAAGCGCTCTGGTTCATTGTAGTCTACGAAACATGAAATCCCTTCTTCTAAAAGATT
>ODAJ014776067.1_pt1 | contig 31337 bp, 18 predicted proteins | sample 1539241 | NCBI WGS metagenome assembly ODAJ01 (sample SAMN02144231, study PRJEB22623) | gut metagenome | biome: sheep rumen | host: Ovis aries | place: New Zealand
TCAGCCATCGCCCTTGCCGCCTTTGCGGCAAATCGGGCGGGCAATATAAATTCAGTATAATAACCGAATTTATACGGTTATTATAACATAAAATAACGCGGCACATATGAATTCCGCGAAAAAGGTCGTGCAATATTATGGAAAAAACAAAACTCACCAAAAGCCTTGCGTTTAAAACAATGCTGAGACTTATCGTCGTTGTCATTGTTGTATCGCTCATAGCCGCAGCGGTTATAGGCGTTATCAGCTATGCCAATTTAGTAAATGAGGTGCGAAACTACACCTATGAGGCGGCGCTTAAGGGTACGGCGGTTACATCGTCCGACAACGAGGCTGATGATAAGGGTATTGAAAAGTATTTAAGCACCGGAAAGCCCGACGAAGGCTATGAAAATGTTTTTCTTAACCTGCTGCTGATCAATGACGACTACGGCTTGCAGAGCTGTGATGTTTTTGTTCCGTACGAGGATCATATCACCTATATAGCGTCAACCGATGACAAGACTTTAGGCGAATCTCTTAATAAAAATGCCGAATATTTCGGAAACGAAAAGGAATATGTTACAAGAGCATTGAAGGCTGAGGCTGATACCGAGCTGAATCCCGAGAAGTCAAAGAGAGAGAACATCTACACCGAAAACGAAAAGAACGGCGTTAAGACCGTGACCTACTACACCCCGGTGCTTGACAGCAAAGGAAACGCCGTTGCCGTTTTTGCGGCGAGCTACTCCACCGACAAGGTGCTCGGTACTATTTTCGGATATATCGGCGGACTTATCGGAGTTGCGCTCGGCGTTATGCTGCTGTCTGTGATTATCTTCTACTTCTCAATCCGCAGGCATATTATCAAGCCTGTTGTTAAGCTGACAAAGGCTGTGCGCACGGTTAACGAGAGCGTTAAGAACAAAGAGGTTGTTAAAACCGGTATCCGCACCGGCGATGAGATTGAGGAGCTTGCGGTTTCCTTTGAGGATATGAACAGGGATTTAATCGGCTATATTGATGAAAACACAAGAATTACCGCCGAAAAGCAAAGGCTTGATACCGAGCTGCGCCTTGCGACTAATATTCAGGCAGGTATGCTGCCCGACAAGTTCCCTGCCTTCCCCGAAAGAAATGATTTTGATATTTACGCTTCTATGACTCCGGCTAAGGAGGTCGGCGGAGACTTCTACGACTTCTTTATGATTGACGAAAACAGACTGGGTATCGTAATGGCTGACGTTTCGGGCAAGGGCGTCCCTGCCGCGCTGTTTATGATGCACTCCAAAATTTTGCTGAAAAGCTACACTATGATGAAGCAGACTCCCAAAGCCGCGCTCGAGGAGGTTAACCGCCAGATTTGCGAGAACAACCCCGAGGAAATGTTCGTTACGGTTTGGCTGGGCGTGCTCGATTTGAAAACAGGAATGTTTACCGCCGCCAACGCGGGTCACGAAAAGCCTGCCGTTAAGCAGGCGGACGGCCACTTTGAGCTGTTGAAGGATAAGCACGGAATTATGGTAGGCTATATGGACGGCATTCGCTTTAAGGAGTATGAGCTGCAGCTTACCAAGGGCGCGAAGCTGTTCCTTTATACCGACGGCGTTGCCGAGGCTACAGACTCCAATGAAAAGCTGTTCGGTACTGACAGAATGATTGAGGCGCTGCGCACCGCCGAGGACAAATCTCCCAAGGAGATTCTCGCGGCTGTGGACGCGGCTGTCGATAAATTTGTCGGCGAGGCTCCGCAGTTTGATGATTTGACTATGCTGTGCATTGAGTACAAGGGAGAAACTGAGGAATAATATATCTTAAATTACAAAGCTGCCGCAGTAAAACAACCTGCGGCAGCCTTTAATTATGCCTTAATAATTTTCAAGATGATATACATAAACCTCAGCCCAGCTGTACTGCTTGATAAATTCTCCTCTGTACAGTTTTTCCGCACCGGGCTTTCTGTCCAAATAGTCGTAGTAATCGCAGCTGATTAGGTTTGTGTTGACGGAATACGCATTGCGTCTGTGCACAAGCACGTCCTCGGCATTATATTTTGAGAGGTCTTTTTTGAGCGACTGAACGGCTTTTTTAAGATGCTCATAGCTTTTACTCTCGTTGATTTCCTCAAAAAGATTGGCGCATATCTCCCCTCTTGTTGCCGATGTTCCCCTAAGGCAGACGAGGTACGCAAACAGCTCCTTTGCCTTTTGACGGGAAAATTTTATCGCCCTGTCATTTACCAATACTTCAAAATTACCAAAGCACTGTACAAACAGCTTTTTTTTATCGTTTCGCGTGTCACCGACGGGCTTGCGGAGATTTAAGAGAGCCTCTCTGAGCTCGTTGTCGTCAACCGGCTTGAGCAGGTAGGCGCTGACATACAGCCGCAGGGCGTCAAGAGCGTATTCCCTGTACGCCGTGACCATGATGATATTGATGTCGGAATCGTAGCTTTTTATCGCCTGCGCAAGCTCCAGCCCGGTTTTGCCGGGCATATTAATATCGAGAAAGGCGATGTTTATTTTGTTGCTTTTTATCTGCTCAACAGCGCTGTCGTAGTCCTGAGCAAAAAAGAATACGTTATCATCAAACGGCGCTACCCTTTCAACTGCGAATTTCAAATCGTAGCGCATACTCATTTCGTCGTCTGCAATTAGTATGTTCATATTTATCAACTCCGCAATTTATTCGGGAATAATAATGACTGCTTTTGTGCCTTTTCCGGGCTCGCTTTCAATTTTAAGCTCGCCCCCGCACATAATTTCTACCCTGTTTTGTGTATTTGTGATGCCGACAGAGCCTTTGTCCTTCTTTTTAAGCTTTTTAGTATCAAAGCCCGCGCCGTTATCCTCAACAACAACCAAGCGGTTTTTTCCGTCTTTTTTTGTGGTTATTCTGATTACGCCGTTTTTCTTTTGACCGCTCTTAAAGCCGTGCTGAACGGCGTTTTCTACCAAGGTCTGAACGGAAAACGGCGGAACGTCAAAATCGGTTTCCTGAATGTCGTACTCACAGTTTATTCCGTCGCCGAAGCGCTTTGACTGAATTTGCAAATAGTTTTTTACGATATCAAGCTCCGCCTCAACCGAAATACAGTCCTCCTCGGTCAGATAGTCGGTTATACTTCTGAGGTATCCCGAGAACTCAGACACCGTTTCTGCTGCTTTTTGGGGCTCTGTAAGGCACTGATATCTAATGAGCGTAAGCGTGTTAAAAATAAAATGCGGTTTCATCTGCTGATTGACAAGCTTTAGCTTTTCCTCGCTTAATTTCTTTTCCTTTTCAACAAGGAACTGAACATAGCTTGCCTCATAGGATACAAACAATATGATAACCGAGATAACAATCGCGATTGTTACAAAGGGGGTCTCGGGCTTAAACAGCTTGATTACGATACCGATAAGCGGCAGTGTCAAAAACGAGACAACCGCGGCTCTTTCAATCGCGAGCATATATTTGCTGTACGCAAGCGCTACCGTCAAGGTCGTTAGAATTCCGGTAAAGCCGATAAAGCTCAGTACCCAGAAGAAGAACGGCATTTGTATATATCTTCCCATGCCGTCTATGTAGTAGATGAACGGATAAAATTGATTGATAATCAGCACAACCGCGCCGACGGCAAATATTCCCCATTCTATAAGCTCCCAATAAAGCCTGAAACCGCCGGAGCGTTTGTAGATTATTTGAGAAACATACTGCGCCGAGAGCGGAATTATCAGAAAGCTGAAAAAATGCACGGCGAATGTTGACCATCTTACAATTAAAGCCGAGTTTTCTACCGGAGCTCCGCGAAAGTAAACAGAAACCGCGTCACATATCATCAGAGCCGCCGAGCAGAGCATGGTGAGCATAAGCTTGCGCGAGCCTGATTTGTCAAAGTGCCTTGTAAGCAGTATTGTCAAAGCGGCTATAAGGCTGAACAATGCGCCCCATATTTCGATTGAAAAATATATATTTTGGATATTATTCATTGCACATTAACCTTTCCGCTCAGCGTGCACGGAGTTGCCGCGGTTTTATGTTTATTTCAAAAATTCCTTTGTATTCATTGCGTTTAGGCAATATTCAATTATATTGTACTATATTTATCATTTTTTAACTACAGGGTGTTCCATTATGGAACAGCAAAATTTCATTGATTTACAGTTTGGCAAGTTTACACTATAGCACCATAAAAACCGCCGGCTCTTTTGAAAAAGAACCGGCGGTTTAATTATATACTATTCTTTGTATTACGGAGCAGATGAAACGGTTTACCTCAGCGCAGCCTTGATAAACGCCGAAAAAAGCGGATGGGGTTTGTTGGGGCGGCTTTTAAATTCGGGGTGATACTGCACGCCGATGTAAAAATCGCGGTCGCTCAGCTCTACTGTCTCAACAAGTCTTCCGTCGGGGGACAATCCCGACAGCGTTAAGCCTGCCGACTGTAACGCTTCGCGGTAGTCGTTGTTAAACTCATAACGGTGGCGGTGACGTTCGCTGATTTCGGTCTTTCCGTAGGCTCGGTGCATTGAAGTTTTCTCCTTTATCACGCACGGATACGCGCCTAACCTTAACGTTCCGCCCTTGTCAATTTCATCGTTTTGACCGGGCATATAGTCGATAACCTTCGGCACATTCTGGGCGAATTCGCCTGAGTTTGCGTTCTCGATTTCCGCAACGTTTCTCGCGAATTCGATAACGGCAATCTGCATACCAAGACAAATTCCGAAGTACGGAACGCGGTTCTCCCTGGCGTATTTTGCCGACAAAATCATACCCTCTATTCCCCTTTGACCGAAGCCGCCGGGGACGATAATTCCGTCAAGTCCGGAAAGGGTTGAATTTACATTTTCTTCCGTGATATTTTCGGAGTCAATCCACTTTATTTCAACGCTTGAATTCAGGTAATAGCCGGCGTGGCGGAGCGCCTCGGCTACAGACAAATAAGCGTCGTGAAGCTCTACATACTTGCCGACCAATCCGATTGTAACGGTCTTTTCGCGGCACTTAATGCGCTCGACCATATGCTCCCAATCGGCAAGATCGGGCTTGCGCGATTTAAGGTTCAGCTCGCGGCATACAATGTCGGAAATATGCGCTTTTTCGAGCATAAGCGGCGCTTCATAAAGAATCGGAAGCGTGATATTTTCGATTACGCAATCGGGCCAGACGTTGCAAAAATGCGCAATTTTTTCAAAAATCGCCCTGTCCTTAATCGGCTCATCTGTGCGGAGAATTATGATGTCGGGCGATACTCCCAAGCCCTGAAGCTCCTTAACACTGTGCTGGGTGGGCTTGCTCTTGTGCTCGCCCGAAGCCTTTAGATACGGCACAAGCGTTACGTGGATGTAGAGCCTGTTGTCCTGTCCGACCTCATGACCGACCTGTCGAATCGCCTCGATGAACGGCTGGCTTTCGATATCGCCTATTGTGCCGCCGATTTCGGTAATTACAACGTCGGCGTCGGTCTTTTTGCCGACGGAATAAATGAAGCGCTTAATCTCGTCGGTGATGTGCGGAATAACCTGAACCGTTTTGCCGAGGTATTCTCCGCGGCGTTCCTTTGCGAGAACGTTTGAATACACCTTGCCGGTGGTGAGGTTTGAGTATTTGTTCAAGTCCTCGTCAATAAAGCGCTCGTAGTGGCCGAGGTCAAGGTCGGTTTCGGCTCCGTCCTCGGTAACGTAAACCTCGCCGTGCTGGTACGGGCTCATTGTGCCCGGATCGACGTTGATGTACGGGTCGAGCTTTTGAGCGGCAACCTTCAGTCCCCTCGCCTTCAGCAGTCTGCCGAGCGAGGCGGCTGTGATTCCCTTGCCGAGCCCCGAGACAACTCCGCCTGTTACAAAAATATACTTTGTCATTTTGTCTCCTTATAAATTCGTATAGCCCATCAGGCTGAGGTCAACTTCTCTTGCGCAGTCGCGACCGTCGCGAATTGCGCGTACTACAAGCGACTGACCGCTGCGGCAATCGCCTGCGGCGTAGACGTTTTCGGTGCTTGTGAGGTGAGAGTCATTCTTGCATACAATATTTGTTCTGCCGTCAACATTTGTGCCGAACGCCTTTGTAACATAGCTCTCGCTGCCGAGGAAGCCAGCCGCGATAAGCACAAGCTCTGCCTTTACCTCGTACTCTGAGCCCTTAACTTCCTTCATATTCATACGTCCGGTCTTTTTGTCCTTTTCAAAGCTCAGCTTTACAAGCACAGCGCCCTTTAGCTTACCTTCTTTGTCCTTGATGAACTCCTTGACGGTTGTCTGATACACCCTCGGGTCGCTGCCGAATACCTCGGCGGCTTCCTCCTGACCGTAGTCGGTCTTGCAAACCCTCGGCCACTGCGGCCATGGGTTATTTTCGGCTCTGGTATCGGGGAGCTTGGGCATCATCTCAAGCTGCAAAATGCTCTTTGCACCGTGGCGGACGCAGGTTCCCACGCAGTCGTTGCCTGTGTCGCCGCCGCCGATTACAATTACATTTTTACCCTTTGCCGAAATGAATGTACCTTCCTTTAAGCCGTTGTCGAGCAGAGCCTTTGTGGTGGATTTCAGAAAATCAACCGCAAAATAAATTCCTTCCGCTTCACGTCCTTTAACGTTTATATCGCGCGGATTTGACGCTCCGCAGCAGAGGATAATTCTGTCGAATTGTTCTTTTAATTCTTTTACAGAAATATCTTTACCGACGTTGACGTTTGTTTTTAACTCAACGCCTTCTTCCTTCATAATGTTTATTCTGCGCTCGATTATCTGCTTTTCGAGCTTCATATTCGGAATTCCGTACATCAGCAGTCCGCCGACACGGTCGCTGCGCTCGAACACAGTTACGTTGTGGCCGCGGCGGTTTAGCTGGTCTGCCGCGGCAAGTCCCGAAGGGCCTGAGCCGATTACAGCAATTTTTTTGCCTGTTCTCACCTTGGGCGGATTCGGCTTTGCAAAGCCCTCGGCGTATGCGGTTTCGACAATCATATACTCGTTATTTCTGACCGTAACCGCGTCGCCGTTCGCGCCGCAGGTGCAGGCTTTTTCGCACAGTGCAGGGCATACGCGAGAGGTAAACTCGGGAAAATTATTTGTAAGTCTGAGCCGCTGATACGCCTGTTCCATTGAGCCGCGGAAAAGCAAATCGTTCCACTCGGGAATCAGGTTATTGAGCGGACAGCCGCTAATCATTCCGCCGATGTTAAGCCCCGACTGGCAAAACGGCACTCCGCACTCCATACACCTTGCGCCCTGCTTTTTCTGCTCGTCAAGGCTGAGCGGTTCGTGAAACTCGTTGTAATTATTTATTCTCTCTTTAACGGAGAAGGCACGGGCTTCCTCGCGCTCATATTCCATAAATCCTGTAGGCTTTCCCATTAGTGCTCCTCCTTTATGATAGTGTAAAACGCTTCGATTCCGGCTTGCTCGGCGTTCATACCGCGAGCCTCGTTCTCGGCAATTTCCTGAATAATACGCTTGTAATCATACGGAATAATCTTTTTGAAAAGCGGCAGATATTCGCTGAAATTATCAAGTATTCTCTTGCCCTTCTGCGAGCCGGTCGCCTTTACGTGCTCTGCAATCAGCGCCTTTACCTTTTCGACATCGACCTCGTCGCTGAGCTCCGTACACTCGACAAGCTCCTTGTTAAGTCTGCGGTAGAGGTGGTGGTGTTCGTCAAAAACATAGGCTACGCCGCCTGACATTCCTGCGGCAAAGTTCTTGCCTGTTCTTCCCAAAACGAGCACACAGCCGCCTGTCATATACTCACAGCCGTGGTCGCCTACTCCCTCGACAACAGCCGTTGCGCCTGAGTTGCGGACGCAGAAGCGCTCGCCTGCAACGCCGTTGATGTACGCATTACCGCTTGTTGCTCCGTAAAGCGCTACGTTGCCGACAATGATATTTTCCTCAGCGCTGAATTTTGAATTTTCAGGCGGATATACGACGAGCTTACCGCCCGAAAGACCTTTGCCGAAGTAGTCGTTGCTGTCGCCCGAAAGCTCAAGCGTTAAGCCCTTTGGAATGAACGCGCCGAAGCTCTGACCGCCTGAGCCGCTGCACTTTACGGTGTAGGTGTCGTCTTTCAGAGCAGAGCCAAACCGCTTTGTGAGCTCTGAGCCAAAGGCTGTTCCGAGCGAACGGTCGGTGTTCTTTATCTGAATTTCAAGCTGCTGTTTTACAGGCTTTGTAAGGTCAAATTTCTTTTCCAAAACGCTTTCGTCAAGAGTTTCGGCAAGCTTGAAGTCGTAAAGGATTTTTGTTTTATACTCTATTTTTTCACTGCAATTTGAGCTTAAAATTGCCGATAAGTCGAGCTTGCTTTCGCTTTCGGAAAGGTTAGCCTTTTGCTTTAACAAATCGGTTCTTCCAACGAGCTCGTCGAGAGTTCGCACGCCGAGCCTTGACATATATTCCCTGAGCTCCTGAGCGATAAAGCGCATAAAGTTCACTACATATTCGGGCTTGCCTGCAAAGCGCTTTCTCAGCTCCGGATTCTGAGTTGCCACGCCAAACGGGCAGGTGTCGAGATTGCACACGCGCATCATGGCGCAGCCCATTGTTACGAGCGGAGCGGTTGCGAAGCCAAACTCCTCCGCACCGAGAATTGCGGCGATTGCGACGTCACGTCCTGTCATCAGCTTGCCGTCAGTTTCGATTACAACTTTATTTCTTAGGTTATTCATAATCAGGGTTTGATGAGCCTCGGCAAGTCCGAGCTCCCACGGCAGACCTGCATTATAAATTGAGCTCCTCGGAGCCGCGCCTGTTCCGCCGTCATAGCCCGAAATCAGAATTACCCCTGCGCCTGCCTTGGCAACGCCCGCGGCTACCGTTCCCACTCCGCATTCGGACACGAGCTTAACAGAAATACGCGCGTTTTTGTTGGCGTTTTTGAGGTCGTAAATTAGCTGCGCCAAGTCCTCAATCGAGTAAATATCGTGGTGCGGAGGCGGTGAAATAAGCGACACGCCGGGTGTGGAGTGCCTTGTCTTTGCAATCCACGGATATACCTTGCTGCCGGGCAGATGACCGCCCTCACCGGGCTTTGCTCCCTGTGCCATTTTAATCTGGATTTCATCGGCTGAGTTGAGGTATTCGCTCGTAACGCCGAAACGTCCCGAGGCAACCTGCTTAATCGCGGAACAGCGGTTTTCCTTTGTTCCCTTTGTGGCAAGGCGTTCGGGGCTTTCGCCGCCCTCGCCTGAGTTTGACTTGCCGTGAAGCATATTCATTGCGAGTGCCAAGGTCTCGTGCGCTTCCTGAGAGATTGAGCCGTAGCTCATAGCGCCTGTCTTAAAGCGCTTTACAATCTCGTCAACGCTCTCGACCTCGTCAATCGGCACGGGATTTTCGGCAAAGTTAAAGTCAAGAAGTCCGCGAAGGCTTACCGCGCTCATCTCTTCATTCAAAAGCTTTGTATACTGCTTGAATAAATCGTAGCTGCCGGTTCTTGTTGCCGCCTGCAAAGCGTGAATTGTCTGCGGATTGTAGAGGTGCTCCTCTTTGCCGCTGCGGAACTTGTGACTTCCGTTTGAGGGAAGCTCGGCGCTTGTTTCCAAATCGAGCGGATCGAAGGCGGCGGTGTGGAGCTTTTCGACATTATCCTCGATATCCTTAATCGTAATGCCGCCTACCCTGCTGACCGTGCCTGTGAAGTATTTGTCGATGACCTCGCCGCTCAGTCCGATTGCCTCGAAAATCTGCGAGCCCATATAGGACTGGATTGTGGAAATACCCATTTTTGAGGCGATTTTGACAATGCCGTGGATAACCGCGTTGTTGTAGTCGTCAACAGCCGCGTAGTAGTCCTTGTCGAGCAAATCGTCGTGGATAAGCTCGTGGATTGTCTCCTGCGCGAGATACGGATTTACCGCCGTAGCGCCGTAGCCGAGAAGGGTTGCAAAGTGATGAACCTCGCGCGGCTCGCCGCTTTCGAGAACGATTGAAAGCGAGGTTCTGCGCTTTGTAACAACAAGGTGCTGATGAAGCGCCGAAACCGCCAAAAGCGACGGAATAGCGAGGTGGTTTTCGTCAACTCCCCTGTCGGATAGAATCAGGATATTCGCTCCCTCACGGTACGCCTTGTCGGCGTTTAAGAACATTTTTTCAACCGCTTTTTTGAGTGAGGTGTTTTTATAGTACAGTATCGGGATAACCGCGGATTTGAAGCCGCGTTCCCTGATATTTTTTAATTTTAAGATGTCTGTCGATGACAAAATCGGATTGTGAACCTTCAAAACCTTGCAGTTTTCGGGCTTTTCTTCAAGAATATTTCCCGATTCACCGAGGTATACTGTGGTCGAGGTTACGACCTCCTCCCTGAGTGCGTCAATCGGCGGATTTGTTACCTGGGCAAAAAGCTGTTTGAAGTAATTAAACAGCGGTTGATTGACCTTTGAAAGCGGCGGAATCGGGCTGTCTGTACCCATTGATGCAATCTGCTCAGAGCCGTCGCGTGCCATCGGCAAAATTGAGGTCATAATGTCCTCGTATGTATAGCCGAACGCCTTTTGAAGCTTTTTACGCTCCGCGCGGCGGTGCTCGTCAACCTTTAAATTCGGGATTTTCAAGTCCTTAAGCCTTAAAAGATTACTGTCGAGCCACTCGCCGTAGGGCTGCTTTGAAGCGTAGCGTTCCTTAATCTCGTCGTCGCTGATAAGCTCGCCCTTGACGGTATCGACAAGGAGCATTTTTCCCGGGCGGAGTCTGTCCTTTGCGACTACCTTTTCCGCAGGAATTTCGAGCGCGCCTACCTCTGAGGAAAGGATTAAATTTTCATCATCCGTGATGTAATATCTTGAAGGGCGCAAGCCGTTGCGGTCGAGCACCGCGCCCATAATATCACCGTCCGAGAAAAGTATTGAGGCAGGGCCGTCCCACGGCTCCATCATTGTCGCGTAATACTGGTAAAAGTCCTTCTTTTTGCGCGAGATCGTGTTGTTTCTGTCCCACGGCTCGGGAATTGTTATCATCACCGCGAGGGGTAAATCCATACCGCTCATCACGAGGAATTCGAGCGTGTTGTCGAGCATTGCGGAGTCGGAGCCCTCGGCGTTGACCACGGGAATTACCTTATCCAAATCGCCCTTTAGGTGCTCAGAACGCATATTTTCCTCACGCGCGAGCATTTTGTCGGCGTTGCCGCGGATTGTGTTAATCTCGCCGTTGTGGACTATCATTCTGTTGGGATGCGCCCTCTCCCAGCTCGGATTTGTATTGGTTGAAAATCGCGAGTGAACAAGCGCGATTGCGCTCTCAAAATCCTTATCCTGCAAATCGGGAAAGAAATTCCGCAGGTCGCCTACAAGGAACATTCCCTTGTATACTATTGTACGCGAGGAAAGCGAAACAACGTAGGTATCCTCGCTGCTCTGTTCAAAAATTCTGCGCGCGACGTAGAGCCTGCGGTCAAAGTCAAGCCCTTTTCTCACGCCCTCGGGACGTTCGATAAAGCACTGCTGAATGTTAGGCATACAGTCAACGGCACGCTGACCGATTGCGTTTGTGTTATGGGGAACCTCACGCCAGCCGAGGATATTGAGCCCTTCCTTGGCTGCGATAATTTCAAACATCTTTTTTGCCTGATTGCGCCTGAGCTCGTTTTGCGGAAAGAAAAACATACCCACAGCGTAATCGCGCTCGTTTTTCAGCTTAATGCCGAGCTTTTTCGCCGCCTTCTTAAAAAAGGTGTGGCTGATTTGGAGCAGAATTCCTACGCCGTCGCCGGTTTTACCCTCGGCGTCCTTGCCTGCGCGGTGTTCAAGAGTTTCCACGATAGTCAGGGCGTTCTTGACTGTATCGTGCGATTTTATACCCTTGATGTTAACTACCGCTCCGATACCGCAGTTGTCGTGCTCAAAGCGCGGAGAATACAGCGCGGGTTTGAGCTGAGTGTTCTTTTGCTGAAACATATGACTTCTTCCTCTCTGCAATTTTTACGTGTTTATTATAATACCGAATTTTTTGAATTGTCAATACCATTTTGCAAGTTTTTAAATAATTTATTTCATTTTACGATGTGTGTTTCCGCTATTTGTTCATTATTTGAAATATTTTTGCAAGTTTTTTTAAAAATATTTCATTTTTCTCTTGACAAATTGAATTCACCGTAGTATACTGACATCAATGACACAGCAAGGGTGCTGACGGAACATTACCGTTAGTGCCCTCTTTTTTATGTCAGATGTATATATCAAATGTATATTGGGGGTAATCTTATGACAAACGTACCGCAGATTTTCGGCAGTATGGTTTTTAACGACAAAGTTATGCAGGAAAGACTGCCTAAGACCACCTATAAGGCGCTGAAAAAGACCGTTGAAAACGGCGAACAGCTCGACATCAGCGTTGCAAACGTTGTGGCGAACGCCATGAAGGACTGGGCGGTTGAGCTTGGATGTACACATTACACTCATTGGTTCCAGCCGATGACGGGCGTTACCGCCGAAAAGCACGACAGCTTTATTCAGCCGGGCGGCGACGGCGTTATTATGGAATTTTCGGGCAAGGAGCTTATTAAGGGCGAGCCCGACGCGTCGAGTTTCCCGAGCGGCGGAATCCGCGCGACCTTTGAAGCGAGAGGATATACGACATGGGATCCTACTTCTCCGGCGTTTGTGAGGGACTCAACCCTTTATATTCCGACGGCGTTTTGCTCGTACACGGGAGAGGTGCTCGATAAGAAAACTCCGCTGCTCCGCTCAATGGAAAAGCTCAGCCAAGAGGCTGTAAAGGTGTTAAAGCTCTTGGGCAAGGACGTTAAGCGCGTTACCACGACTGTCGGCCCTGAGCAGGAGTACTTTTTAATTGATAAAGAGATGTACGACAAACGCCCTGACCTGATTTACACAGGCAGAACGCTTTTCGGAGCGATGGCGCCTAAAGGTCAGGAGCTTGAGGATCATTACTTCGGCTCAATCAAGACAAGGGTTGCCGCGTATATGCGGGATTTGGACGAGGAGCTTTGGAAGCTCGGCGTACTCGCAAAGACAAAGCACAATGAGGTTGCTCCGTCGCAGCACGAGCTTGCGCCGATTTTCTCGACCTCGAACATCGCGACCGACCACAATGAGCTTACAATGGAGCTTATGAAGAAGGTTGCCGAACGTCACGGACTTGTCTGTCTGCTTCACGAAAAGCCCTTTAATGGCGTTAACGGCTCGGGCAAGCACAACAACTGGTCAATCTCGACCGATACAGGCGAAAACCTGCTCGATCCGGGCAAAACTCCCGAGGATAATATTCAGTTCCAGCTGTTCCTTGCCGCAATCATCAAGGCGGTTGACGAGTACCAGGATTTGCTGAGGATTACTGTCGCTTCGGCAGGAAACGACCACCGTTTGGGCGCGAACGAAGCTCCGCCTGCGATTATCTCGATGTACCTCGGTGACGATTTGGGCGCTTTGGTTGAGAGCATTATCAACGGCACGGAGTACCGCAGCCACGCCAAGCTTAAAATGGAAACCGGCGTTGACGCTCTGCCGACCTTCCGCAAGGATAATTCGGACAGAAACCGCACCTCGCCGTTTGCGTTTACCGGCAATAAGTTTGAGTTCAGGGCGCTCGGTTCTTCGCTGAATATCGCCTGCCCCAACTATATGCTCAACACTATGGTAGCCGAGGAGCTCAGCGGTTTTTATGAAAAGCTGAGCGGCGAAACCGATATTTATACAGCCGTCAAGGCTCTTGTTAAGGAAACACTTACCGCCCATCAGCGTATTATATTTAACGGCGACAACTACACCGACGAGTGGGTTGAAGAAGCCGCAAGGCGCGGACTGTGCAACTACAAGTCGCTTCCCGACGCGATGGAGCACTATATTGATAAGAAAAACATTGATTTGTTTGTAAAGCACGGCATTGTATCGGAGCAGGAGATTCACGCGAGATATGAAATTGAGCTTGAACACTACTCAAAGCAGCTTAACATTGAGGCGCTGTCAATGCTCGAAATGGCTAAAAGGGACATCACCCCTGCGGTTATTTCGTTTATTAACGAGCTGGCTCAGACCGTTTCTTTCAAAAAGCAAGCGTCGCCGTTTATGTCCTGTTACGCCGAGGAAAGCTTGTTAAAGAGCCTTTCCGAGGAGCTTGAAGCTTTTGTTAAAAAGACTGACGAGCTCGAAGCGGCGGTTAAGAACGCGGCTGATTACAGCGGAGAAAACCTTGAACACGCCAAGTATTTCAGGAACACCGTCTTTGCGCTTATGGAAGAGCTCAGAGCTGTGGGAGATGAAATGGAGACGGAAATGCCCTCAAAGTATTGGCCTTATCCGTCTTACGGCGAAATCCTTTTCGGCGTATAAACTATTTATTATTTGTCATATATGTTAGCTAAAATCAAATTATCGGAGGTAGATTAATTATGTGTGGTATTGTTGGATATGTAGGTCCGCGCGACTGTACTGAGGTGCTTGTTTCGGCGCTAAAAAAGCTTGAATACAGGGGCTATGATTCCGCAGGAATCGCAGTATTTGAGAACGGCAAAATTGAAGTTGCCAAAACTAAGGGCAGGCTCTCAGACCTTGAAACTAAAATGGAAAAGGAAGGCAAGCCGAACGGTCACGCCGGAATCGGTCACACACGCTGGGCAACTCACGGCGAGCCGTCAGACGTGAACTCTCATCCCCATTCGGGCAGGCGCGTTACTATTGTACATAACGGCATTATCGAAAATTATAAAGAGCTTAAACAGTTTTTGATTGACAACGAGCGGACTGACTTTTTGTCGGACACCGACACCGAGGTTGTCGCTCAGCTGCTCGACTTTTACTACGACGGCAACCCTGTCCGCTGTATCCGCAAGGTGCTGCACGAAATCAGAGGCTCGTATGCTCTGGGAATTGTGTTTGCAGACCGTCCCGAGACGGTATATGCTGTCAGGTGCGAAAGTCCGCTGATTGTCGGCCAGGGCACGGGCGAAGTATTTGTCGCCTCGGACGTTCCCGCGATTATTAAGTATACAAAGGATTACTACCTTTTGGAGTACGGTGAGATTGCGGTGCTCAAAAACGGCTCGGTTCACTTTTGCAGTCTGCACGGCAGAATGATAGACAAAGAGATTCACACCGCCGACTGGGACGAGGACAGCGCCGAAAAATGCGGTTATCCTCACTTTATGATTAAGGAGATTAACGAACAGCCGACGGCGGTAAAGACTACAATTACTCCGCGGATTGAAAACGGCTTGCCGAACCTTGAGGAGTGCGGAATTACGCCCGAAATTTTACGGAGCTTTAACAATATATTTATCGTTGCCTGCGGTACGGCTATGCACGCAGGAATGGTCGGCAAGTATGTGATTGAAAAAATCGCGAGGGTATCGGTTACGGTTGACATTGCTTCCGAGTTTAGATACCGCGATCCGCTTATCGGTGAAAACGATTTGGTTATTATCATCAGCCAGTCGGGCGAAACAGCCGACTCAAAGGCTGTGCTGAACCTTGTTAAGGGTACAGGCGCAAAATCGCTGGCTATTGTAAATGTTAAGGGCAGTTCAATTGCGCGTGAGGCGGATATGGTTATCTACACTCACGCAGGCCCTGAGATCGCCGTGGCTTCGACAAAGGCGTATATGGTTCAGCTTTCGGTGATGTATTTGCTGGCGTTTGAAATGGCGTTTGCAAAGGGCAAAATCAGTGAGGAACAATGCCGTCAACTTACCTCGGAGCTTGTATCAATGCCTGCGAAGATTGAGGAGACAATCGGCAAGGTGCTCGACACCTGCCAGTATGTTTCCACCAAGCTGATTACCGCGGACAGCCTGCTGTATATCGGCAGAGGACTTGACTATGCGCTGTCGATGGAAGGCTCGCTGAAGCTGAAGGAAATTTCGTATATTCATTCCGAGAGCTACGCGGCAGGTGAGCTAAAGCACGGCACAATATCGCTTGTAGAGGACGGAATGCCCGTAATCGCCGTCGCAACTCAGAACAGTCTGCTTGAAAAGACGGTTTCTAATATTAAAGAGGTCAAGGCGCGCGGAGCGATGACGATTGTGATTTGCGACGAGCACGCCGACATTGACCGCGACGCGGCGGATTACTTAATCAGAATTCCAAAGCTTAATGAAATGCTTATGCCGATGCTTGCAACGGTTCCGATGCAGCTCTTGGCGTATTACACCTCGGTCAATAAGGGTAATGATGTTGATAAACCGAGGAATTTGGCAAAATCGGTTACTGTAGAGTAATGATTATTTAATACTAACACCTAATAAAAAGTAGACAATCTTTGCGGTCTATTTTCCGCAATACTGCGTTGTCGTCCTTGCAAGGCGTCAGCCTTGCTGCGTCCTTCGCCTTGTCTTGCGAAAAAAATCCTCGCAAAATATAAGTCTACTTTCTATCAGGAATTAGTATAATATAATTTTTCGCGTAACGGCGGCAAAGTTAAAATTTAACCGGTGATAAACAGCGAATACAAACATTTAATTCACTACAAACCCTTCCCGCGAAACGGCGGAATAATAAAGCTATGTTTGGTGAATTAATTATGCAAACGTATAATTCAACACAAAACCCTTCCCGCGAAACACCGACAAAAGCATTAACGCCGACCTAAAGTACGCGAAATAAAAAAGCTATCTTCCGATAGGCTAACATATGACAACGCAAAGGCGCGTTCTCCAAACGGAGGCGCGCCTTTGTGCTTGTACAACAAATTTTAAGGAGTGATTTAAGTGAGTGAAAGTGTAAGAGAACTTATTACTCAAATGACAAACGAACAGCTTTTTGCCGTGTGGTTTTTAATCGGCGCGGCGCTGGTGTTCTGGATGCAGGCAGGCTTTGCGATGGTTGAGGCAGGCTTTACCAGAGCGAAAAACACAGGCAACATCATTATGAAAAACCTGATGGATTTTTGTATCGGTACGGTTACATTTATCCTAATCGGCTTTAGTCTTTTGATGGGCGAGGATTTGCTCGGCTTTATCGGTCAGCCAGGATTTGACCTGTTCAGCTCGTACGCGAATTTTGATTTTTCGAGCTTTGTGTTTAACCTTGTTTTCTGCGCAACTACCGCGACGATTGTGTCCGGCGCTATGGCTGAAAGGACAAAGTTTTTGTCCTACTGCGTATACTCAGGCATTATTTCCGCTGTGATTTACCCGATTGAAGCGCACTGGATTTGGGGCGGCGGATGGCTGAGCACGCTCGGCTTCCACGACTTTGCAGGCTCCTGCGCAATTCATATGGTAGGCGGTATCTCGGCGCTTATCGGCGCGAAGATTTTGGGAGCGCGTATCGGCAAATTCAAGAGGGACGAAAACGGCAAGGTCGTAAAGGTCGGCGCTTTTCCGGGTCACAACATTGCGCTCGGTGCGCTCGGCGTATTTATCCTTTGGCTCGGCTGGTACGGCTTTAACGGCGCGGCGGCGACTTCTGTTGAACAGCTCGGTTCTATCTTTTTAACAACTACCGTCTCCCCTGCCCTGGCCACGGTTGTGTGTATGATTTTCACTTGGATTAAGTACGGCAAGCCTGACGTCAGTATGTGCCTTAACGCCTCTCTTGCAGGCTTGGTGGCGATTACCGCAGGCTGTGACGTTACCGACGCTTTCGGCGCGATTGTTATCGGCGTTGTGTCGGGACTGCTCGTTGTATTCGGCGTGTGGCTGCTCGACTACAAGCTGCATATCGACGACCCTGTAGGCGCTGTGGCTGTTCATATGTTGAACGGTATTTGGGGTACGCTGGCTGTCGGATTATTCGCAACGGATTCCGCACCCGGTTACTCGATTGCAAACGCCTCGGGCGTTAAGCTGACAGGTCTTTTCTACGGCGGCGGAGTAGAGCTGCTCGGCTTGCAGCTTTTGGGATTTCTCTCGGTTGCAGCATGGACGGCAGTCACAATGACCTGCGTGTTCTTCCTAATCAAAAAGATTTTCGGACTACGCGTATCTCGCGAGGAAGAAACCCTCGGTCTGGATATTACCGAGCACGGTATGCCGTCGGCATACGCAGGATTTTCAATGGTTCCCGAGTATATTGAGGAAGGCGCTTCACCTGTACTTGTCAGCGGAGATATTCCTGTTGCTGAGGCAGTTGAGGTTAAGAAGGTTCCGACATTTGACGAGGGCAAGCCTAAGATTACAAAGATTGAAATCGTATGCAAGGAATCGCGGCTTGAGGCGCTTAAAAACGCTATGATGGCTATAGGCATTGACGGTATGACAGTCAGTCATGTTCTCGGCTGCGGAACTCAAAAGGGTAAGCCCGAATACTACCGCGGTGTTCAGATTGAAGCCAATCTTCTGCCGAAGGTTCAGGTTGACATTGTGGTCTGCACCGTTCCCGTCAGCAAGGTAATTGATGCCGCAAAGAGGACGCTTTATACAGGTCACATTGGCGACGGAAAAATCTTTGTTTATGACGTCGAGGACGTTGTAAAGGTCAGAACAGGTCAGACAGGACTTGAAGCGATGGAGCATTTTGACTATATGTAAAGCAAAATAGATAAAAACAACCCCAACAAATCGAGTTAGGAAACTTCAAATTTGTTGGGGTTTTTCTCAATTATATATTTGTATGCCGAGTGCGCAGCAGAAATGTCTATATTGCAGGTCAGTACATAGAACTTTGTAAGATGAAGCAACCGTTCCATATTTACGAGCATTTTTTCAGCTGTCTCGCGGTTTACCATCCGCGCTGTTTGGAAGTAAAGCTTTTGGATTATCTCTTTGTTTTCGGGTATTCGGACGGAGTTTTCCTCTCCCCTCTCAACAAAGATTATTGCCTTTAACGGATAACTTTCATTCAGCGCGATACCGCTTCCGCCGTCAAACGGCGTGCCGTAAGCTTGGGCGTGGTCGTCGTAAAGCCTGACGACAGGCTTGTCGTCGTTCATAATATGCACCTTATCGCCAAAGGCTTTTAGCCATAGCTTAGTGTGAGTGCTCTTTCCCACTCCCGAATCGGCAGAGAAAAGATACGCTCCGTTATTGTAAATCAAAGCCGACGAATGGACGAGCATTACGCCGTACTTTATCGCGGCGCGGTTGAAAACGTTGCTGAAAGCGAAATTTTCAAGCTGTGGCTTGGTCGAAAGGCAATTTGGCTTCGCAGCCGTCTCATCAACATAATCATATGAAATTTTAAGCTTAATGTCCGTTTCCCTATCGCCGGTATAAAAGAACGGTTCTGCAAGGCGGATTGACTCGTCGTATTTTGGAGTCATTTCAACAATTAAATCAGCGATTTTGTATTTCATATTTTCTCCAAAAACTAAGGTCGGCTTATAATAAACCGACCTTAAAATTTTAATATCTGATAATATTCTGCGGGAGTTCATATGCGCCGATTACGGACTTCTGAACGAGAAGCGCGTCGATAACGTCGCAATATCCGTCGTCATTAATGTCACCGAGCTCGAACTGCTCGTCGGTAAAGTCAGTACTTTCCGCGGCATACTTCTGAATTTCAGTCGCGTCGAGAATATCAACCACACCGTCACCATTGACGTCACCTATCTTGTCACCGTCGAGGATAATGTGGTCAATCTTGTTATCCTCGGCGTACTGTAATGCGTATGTGTCCTTGTACACGCCTAAAACGAGGTTTTCATCGCCGTCAAACGCGGTTGCGTTAATTGCAGTAACGCTCTTTGGAATTTCAACATATTCAAGCGATGTGCAGTTTGCGAAAGCAAATTTTCCGATTTTCTCAACATTGCTGTTAAGCTTAACATTATTCAAAGACAAACAATTATAAAAGCTTTGGTCGGAAATATTGCTTATATACGAGTTAAATACAACGCCTTCCAAAGCGGAACATCCCTGAAAAGCCGAAACGCCGAGTGTGCTTATTCTTCCGGTAAAGTAAACAGTACCGGAAAGATTAGTACAGCCTCTAAAAGCGTAATAACCAATTCTTTCGAGTAAAATAGAATTTGAAAAATTCAGCGTTTCAATGTTTTTATCACCGCTAAATGCCGAGTCAACAATGTTGACAACATAATGTTCATTATATTCCTTAGGAATTATCAAGTCAGCTTTGTCGGTATCTCTGCCGCACAAATCAGCAGTCGTTGCAGAAGCATATGAATACAAAAATCCATCGTTTTCATATATGGTAGCTGCGTTGAAACTAATACAAGCAGCCGCGCATACGAAAACAATAGCTAAAAACATTGCAAATATCTTATAAAAATTCTTCATAGAATCACCTCTATGTATTAGGGTACAGGCGCAGCGCACCTGTACCCTGTTTGCTTTAATTATTCACTTAAGATTACTCGTAATCATCATTGCCGGGCTCGATATATCCGCCGCCTGATGCGCCACTTTCACCCTCACTTATTGTGAGAATAGTATCAGATAAGGTGATTCTCACAACCTCAAAATCGGGAGATTCATAAATTTTCTTCATCTATTATTAACCTCCTTAGTTACTTGAATAATTAGCAGTAGCTACATCATACATAATGAAGTACGCAGGCTTATCGGAAATCTTAGTTACCGATGTTCCGTTTTCTTTATATGTGATATAGGTATAAGCCCTGTAAACATATTTTTTGAATACAGTATTTGCCGCATGTTTCTGCGTTTCGGGATTCCAACCGTTGGCGTTAACAAACGCCTCGTTAAAGAGAATACGGTTCTTATTATCAAGATCTGTCTTTGCTATAGACTCCTTGTAGAACTTTTTGTCGTTGTATGTTACCGTCTTAGATGTCTGTTTAGCAGCATTTTCGACATTTGTTCTGTCTTCAGTCAAGTTTTCATAGTTTGAAATTCTGGTGTCGTATGTTCCATCTGAGTTTTCATCAAGAACCTTAACACGCTCGACTACAAGACCGAGATCTGTGATATCTGAAGAATCGGTTCCGCCCCTATAAATATCTACTCCGTTGTAGTTGTAGCTAAGAACAAAATCATTATAAAGCACATCGGCAGCGTTAGTACTGTCGCCCTTGGGTACTTCGGCTGCAGCGGTTGTTCCCGAACTGTTATCACGTGAATTCCACTGGTTACGCGAAGTTTCAAGATAAGATGCTCCTGAATATATACCGCTTGTAGTGATACTATCCGATGCGTCACCGTAAATCGGAGTAATTTCGTAGTTTCCGTAAGCAAGGTAGTTAAAGCCCTGGAAGTAACATCTTGCGACCTCAATTTTGTTATCTGTGGTCTTGATACTCCAATATCTGAAAAATTCACCGTTATTCAGTTTAGCGGGAGCAGCAATCCACTTTGTTTTACCTGCTTCGGTAAAGATACCATTGACATCAGTTCCAAGCAACTCCGGAATAGTGCCAAACTCAACGGCGTTATCTCCGGTAAGCTCAAAGTTTGGAACTGTAGCAACTTGACCTTCACCATTACTCAACAACTCAGCTACACCGTTATTATGTCTGTACGGCAGGTTAAAGGTCACGTCAGCCTTAACATTTCCGGTTTGCGATGCCTTAACAAACTGAGGACCAATGGTATATACATTATTATTTCCGTAGAACAAATAATTATCTGTATGCCATTTTATTGATTTACCAAAATTACTTTCAAACGGAGCAATAGAATCAACAAACTCTTTTTTCAAATATCTGTCATTGATTTGTGTAGTCTCATTCCAAACTTTATAAACATACGCTTCTACCTGCGTAGCATTAAGTGTTCCGTTTCTGTAATAGTATTTGGTAGTTCCGTCTCTTGCGGGAACCTCAAATTTAAATGAGTAATTAAATGTGAACTGCTCAAAATACGAATGATAAATGAGGTTTTTAAAGGTTTGCGAACCAGCTGTGAACAAATCTGCAATACTAAATGCAAAGTTGAAGGTTCGTGTATCTCCATCTGCGGATTCAGTGTAAGTGCCGTAGTCAAAGAACTTACTATCCTGATCGGATGGAGTATCAAGAGACGTCAAACCAAACGGACTGTTCTCACCTCTTGTTGCGGTAAGAGTAACTTCAACAGTATCAGTACTGTCACTCTTTACGATTGAATCATCAAGAGTAATGTCGTTTGAAGAAGCAGCATATGTCTTTTTAGTTTTACCTTCCTCATCCTTAACAACTGCGGCAATAGTAACCGAACCTGTACCTTTATATGTATCATTAGTAGCTACAGTGTGCGAAAGAATCAGCTGACCGCTTGTAACATGCATAAATCTTGCTACAAATGTGTACGAACCGGAACGCTCAGTTGAACCTGCATTGTCGTTAGTAATCAAGGTCTTGCTACTGTCGTCAAGATACCATCCTACAAACTTGTACTCACCGTTAGTGGTCTTTGCCTCAAAGTTGAAGGTCTTGTCGGGGTCGATGGTAGTTGCGTAGGTCTGTGTTCCGTATACATCGGTATTTGTGAAGTAAGCGGAGAGTCCTTCTACCTGAGGAGATGCTGTGTTAAGATCGGTATATGTTGCGCCGTTGTCAGTAGAATACTGAATCTTGATGTTTGAAGTAATGCTTTCACCGTTCTTGGAGTAAAGCCAACGTCCGTCGTTACGGGTAGCGCCGCCGCTGCCGGAAGTTGCGTAGTTACTTGCGCCAATTTGAGCGTCAGCCGCCTCGTAAGAAATCATTACAGGCTTGCCTCTGTATGCTTCAAGAGCGGTATAGAGATCCTTCCAATCGGTAACAGCATGATTAGCGTCAGCCGAAGGATAGGTTGTTGCGTTAAAGCTGGTGTCATCGTCATCGTTAAGTACGAGTACCTCAGGCGGAATTGAATTCTTGCCGCCTGCTGAGATATTGGTGTAGTTTGAACCGTCAGAGCTTCCGTAAACCTTCCACTCAGTAGCGTAGTAACCCGCGATGTTCTGAACGCCTGCACTGCCGTTTACACCACCGATTGAAACAACGTAAACCGGAGTTGTCTTTGTAGGATCCGCAGCATCGCCTGAAAGCGGAGTACCGAAGAGGTCTACGTTTCTGCCATGAAAGTTTTTGAGAAGCTCAAAACCGTTGCCGTTTGTACCATAGTTAGTGTCAAGATCTGACTTTGTGGTAGAAGCATCAGGCTGATTCTCAAAGTTATGCTTCTTGGTCCTGTACTTAAAGTCAAATACGATGTTATCTACGGGCTTTTTCTCGTTAAAGATTTTGTAGAAATCACCGTAGTCGTAGGTCTGTACGTGGTCGGCAGAAGTGCTGTTGTCACCGTAACCCATAATGAGCTTATGAATAGTATCATAGTAACCGTTACTCATGGTTACACCGGAAACACTAATATTATTGACTTCAGCAAGAGTTGTAGCAGCGCCGTGTAAATTTTCCGAATCGAGCGCCCAAGCGGTTGACTTCTGCGGAATCTGGATTGAATACTGTCCGTTGTAGAAAATCATCGGCTGACCGGCATATACACCGAAAGCGTTGTTATAGCCGCCGAGCTTACCGTAGAAGGGATAAACATAAGGTGTGTCGCCCCATTTATACTGATTCTTTGGGAAGTCTGTAGCACGGAATGTAACAACAGGATATGTTGTTGTGTTGACAAGATAGTATACAGGAGTAATCTCGATATACTTACCCTCGAAGTCCTCGGGAACGGTGTAAGTAAGCGTATACACGCCGTTAGTTGTATCGGGCGTGGTAATCAGCGTACCCTTGGGCACTTCGCCGTTAACCATAAAGCCGCGGACATAATACTTTGAACGCAGCGAAGCGGCTATGGGAGAAGTAATGGCATTACCGTCTTTATCAAGACCGATAGTTGTCTTAATTGTGATGGTCTCGCCTCTTTGAGCCTTGTATACCTCATAGGTCTGGTTGCCTGTGGAAGTATACTTTGTAGCGCCGGCGGAGGTTGTGCCGTCAGCCTTTAATACGGTTGTGTCGGCAAGATCCGCGTATGTCTTACCGTAGCCCGCGATTGCGCCGTCCTTGGCGTAAACCTTAATGGTATCGCCGGAATCGGGAAGCTCGGGAAGCCAGATAATTTCAGGATCGGTGGTGATTGTTTTTGTCACACCGTTGATTGTGTATGTCTTGTCTTTGTAAAGTACAAGAACATAGTAATCGCCGCGCTGTGCCTCACCTAAATTTTCAGGCTTAATATAATTATGAGTATCCGCCCGGGTTGCTCCATGTCTGTTGAAGCCGCCCGATGTGAAATTATTGGTATATTGACCGGTACCGCTATCTGTACCGAAATACTCCCAGAAACCGTCAGCGATAGGTTTGGAAGTATGTCCTCTGTCCTTTGCACCGAGGTTATTATACCTTCCGGCATCATTAACACCATAACCTGAAATATAAATACAATCCATATTTGTAGCTAAATCGTTAAGATCATAATATTCTGTATATGGCCATCCGCAATTGGAGTTGTCTCGCCAGTCATCGTTTCGACCTCTAAACTGCACTTTTCGTGCACCTTTTGGAATAGCAATCTTAAAGCAACGATCTGTACCATATTTACCATCAGATGTCATACCAGTCCAATCTTGGCACATTTTTCCATCAGAAGCGTAAAACGCAGCGTCAATTTGAGAGCTATCCCAGCCATGCTTATCGGTCCAGCCATCAGGCGTAACAAAATATACTGTTCCGGTATGCGCCGGAGTTTTATAAGATACGGTAAAGAGCTGGTCGGTTTCGGTTCTTCCGGTTACATGATAGTAAGAGTAGGTTTGACCGCCGATTTTCGCCTCGGTCATACGCGCGCCGTAACGTGACGAAGCAGGCTGACCGTTGTCGCCGTAGCTGTTGTAGTAGAAATTAGAGTTTCCGGAATACGCCACAAAAGTTGCGGTGATAGCAACGTCGCTGCTGCCCATTGTGAACTTGTTGTTTGAAACGGAAACTCCGCCGCTTGTAACAGACCATGAGCTGAACGAACCGGTATCTTCACGAGAAGTCAGTGTAACCTGCTGTCCCTCATAAGCCTCGGTAACGCTTGCGGTAGCCGTACCCAAAGCGTTGTTGTTCGACACAACCGTAACCTTGTGGGTAGGCTTCTTGGTGAAGTAAGCGACAACGGAGATATTACCGTTGTTATCGTCGCTGAACTTACTTCCGTCGGTGTTTAGCTGAATAGAAGCAGATGTTGTTTCTGCCGTTGTACCATCAGCATAAGTAACAACAATTTTATCCAACGTATACGCCGCATTTGCAACTGCTCTGGCATAACGTGTGTTTCCTCTTGTATAGGTCGATGATGTAGATGTATTATTGACGGTTGTACCAACATATACGGTGCCGCCTACGTTAGGAGACGCTGTACGTGTTATTGTGTTACCAGTTTTATTATTGAATGAAACATTTACAGTTACATCTTCACCGGGCATTGTGAACGAACGCGAACTGCCTGATCCGCTGATTTCTGTTGAAGGGGTTGTAGTAACTGCGCCGATTGTATATCCTTTTGCAGGAGTAATGTCAGTAATATTTACCGTATCGCCAATTTGCGCAGTTGTTGTGCTAACGTTGAATGTACCGTTTGATTGTGTGCCTTTAGTTACGGTTAAATTCTTTTTAGTAAAGTTCGCCTGTACAGTGTGAGTACCTGAACTTTTTGTGGTGATGGTCTGAGTCTGATTGTCACCGCTTGCGGTATTAGTTTTCTGAGTAATACCTGTTCCGTTTGTCCATGAACTGAACTTATAACCTGCGTTTGCTGTTGCTGTAACGGTTGTCGCAGTAGATTCGCCGACTGATACAGTACCGGAGGGGCTGATAGTACCGCCTGTTCCGGCAGAGAAGGTAACGTCGTGAGTTGTTTCGGGAGTAACCGACGTAATACTAATCGCATGAGTGGACGAGTTAAATGTAAAAGTAATGGTATCGCCGGATCTCCAGTACATACTTTTACCGGACTCAGAAACAGTTCTCGAAGTTGAAGAAGAATTACTATATTTTACTTCAAAGTCGTTGCTCGGATATGCTTCTGACCAAGCATGATTTTTCGCAATTTTAAATTTAAAGTTATCGGTAGAATTCACAGTATAGGACTTTGTGTAAGTGTCAGTACCGGTCAACGTCATATCGTTAGCGGTGTTTCCCGTATCCCATTCAGTACCAAAAATAGCTGAACTATTACCGGCTACAGTCCATGTTTCAGATGTGCCGCCGCCGGAACCGCCGGCAGCTACTTGAATTTTTGTTCCTGATGTGTATGTAACAGTAACGTTAGAAGCCGATGACAGTGAAAATCTGTAAGATTGATAAGCATTGCCTTCAAATTGCTGAGTACTATGTCCCGATACGCTAAGACCGGTAAAATCTGCACCGGTCAACCTTACCGTGCCGGTTTTTACACTTGTATTGGATGTACTGATAGCAATATAATAATTCGTGCCTGCAACTGCACTAAAAGATTGCGGAGAAGCTCCTAAACAGGTATAATCACTTGCACTTCCGCCACCGTTTTCTGCTTTCCAGAGATAATAAGTAGTATCGCCGAGCGCTTCATCGTCAGCCTTTGCTCCGACGCGCTCCTCCGCTGTCTGTGCCGCGTCGGTGGCGATTAAGCCTACCATCATGCACGATACGAGCATGCTGATTGCGAGAATAACAGAGATTACTGCGCGTGAGTGGCGTTTTATCTTTGTTTTCATTATTTTTCCTCCATTTCTTTGAAAATTTCTGAAAAATCTGTTATAATTATTTGATATATAACAACAAACGCCGTGCCGTTTTACACGCTCAGGAGTACAAGGTTTTTGCGCCTGATTCTGCGTTTGATTCTTTTTTAGCCGCCTTACTCCTTACGAATACCGCACAGCGTTTGTGCGACATACCTAAGGAGTAACCACGGGAGTTGCTTTTTATCGCAGTCTGACCCCTACGATACCATTAATTGCCGCTTTTTGAATTGCAGCGGCGTTAAGCCATAGCTGCGTTTGCAGGCATTTTCAAACGACTTTACATTCGGAAAGCCGTTATAATTTGCTGCGTCCGCTATTGATAATCCGCTGATGATTAAATCATCGAGCGCGTGTTTTAAGCGCACGGTATTTACATAGGCGTTGAAGCCCATACCGGTCGCGTCTTTGAAATATTTTGAAAAATAAATGGGATTTAAACCGACTATCTCTGCCATTACGTTTAGGCTGAGCTCCTCTCGGTAATGCTCCTCAATATACTCCATCGCTACCTTGGCGTTGCGGAAGTTCACCTTGCAGTTGCCGTAAAGGCTGATTTGCCTTTCTCTTATGCAATTTGAAAACAGCACGTGCAGAATGTTCATTATAACCGCATACTGCTGAAACGCCGACAATGTTTCATCCGCCAGCTCGTTCATATATCCGGTTATTTCCTTCTGCGCGAGTGAACCCGAAGTTAAAACAAAACTGCTAAAGTCAATTTGGCTGTCAAATTTCTTTACAAATTCATAGGAAAGATGGAGCGAGACTGCTTTTATACGGTCGTCGCTCTCTGCGCTTATGCGGTGAATTTCGCCCGAGTTGAACAGGAAAACGTCCCCTCTGCCCAAGGTGTATTCATCCGTGTATTTTTCGACCGTTACGCTTCCGTCGATTATGTAGAGCAGTTCAATCTCCTTATGCCAATGCAAATCCGTTGAAAACAAACCGCCGTCTATATCTTTGGTTTCGATTTTTGCAGGCAGGCTGTCGTTATATTTAATTGTTTCAAATTCATATTTCATAACAATAGCCTCCTTAAATTTTTCGGGATTTGTTTGTCTTGTCGCGGAAATCATTATGTACATAATTCGATTCCCATACTCTCTTAAGTATAACTTTTACTTCACAGAGTATATTACTTTACGATTAACTCCCTGATTTATCAGTAATAAAGCGGATATCTGCACTTTTTATGACCAAAAATTTGACGGCAATAAGCCTGCAAATCACAATCCGACTGCTTCGAGCTTTGCCATATTTTTCTTTTTAAACTCGACGGAAGAATGAACGTAACGCTCGAGCGTGATTTTCGGAGAGGAGTGTCCCAAAACCTCGCTCAATGATTTTATTTCAAAGCCGACCTCTACGCACCTTGTCGCAAAGGTGTGACGCAAAACGTGAAAATGCAAATCCTCAATACCGCATTGCTCGCTGTATTTTTTGATTTGGAATTGCAAAACCCGGGGCTCTACATACTTAGACTCACATCCTGTCAGCAAAAATGCGTTAGGCGAAACGTTGCTGACTTTTTCTTTGCAAAGCTCATACGCTGTGTTAGTCAAGGGCACAATCCGCGCGGATGTTCCGCTTTTTGGTGATGAAAAAACAATCTTTGTTTTCGAGCCTTCTCCGCTTAAGTTTTTAATTCTCTGCATTGTTTCCCTGACGGTTACCAATTTATCTGTCAGCGAAATATCGCTTACCCTTAACGCGCACACCTCTCCTATTCTCAGCCCTGTCATAAGCGCAAAAAGTACGCCGAATTTGTAAATGTCCATATCCGATATCAGAAAATCGAAAAATTTGCGTTGTTCTTCCTGCGTTAAAACACGTATTTCCTTTGCTTTGTATTTCGGCATAACAACATCAATCATCTCTATACCGCTGTTATTTTTTGATACGTATTTTAATATAGATTTTAGTATCACCGCTGTGTCTTTTGCAGTTTTTGCAGAGAGCTTTTTTGACGAAATAAGACAATCAACAAAATCCGCAGTTAGCTCCGTGGTTATTATCTGCGGCGTATATTCTCCGAAAAATGGTTTAATGTGATTTTCAAGAGCCGCCTTATACTTGACGACGGTGGATTCTTTGACTGTGTTTTTATTCACATCCAGCCATTCGTCGCAATAGAACGCAAACGGCTTAAAAACTGACCTTGCGCCGCGTTTTTCGTTCTGCATTACCTGAAGCTTGCAAATTTCAAGCTTATCCTTTACCTCACGGTAGGTCTTTCCGTAGCATGAACCGTAAACCGCTTTTCCGCCCCCGGCTATCCCTTTTTTATAGCGTCCTTCCCAGCGCCCGTCTTTCCTTTTATATATATTATTTCCTTTTCTTGACATAAGCACCTCCTGTAAAATACAAAGATTATGACGGCAATAAAATAATAAAACAATAAATTATTAAACAAAACATATGCTGTTAATTCTTATCGCGAAATATAACATTAAGAATTAATCTAACTTTTTTAAAAAAAATTTAAAATTTGCTAAAAATGAGTTGTATTTGAAAAATTTTTATGCTATAATTGTACTCGTATAGTAATATACTCTGCGAAAAAATTATACAAAAAAACGGCTCCGTAAAGAAGCCGTTTTTTTCTTTATTTTGTTTTATTAGACATTTTTATATAACTAAACCCCAACAAATTTGAAGCTTTCAAACTCAATTTGTTGGGGTTGTTTTATTTGGGTATTAATCTATACCGGTACAAACGGTAATTCGTAGTCATCCCTTACCGCGGAAACAATATTAGTTAAATGGTGTTTTATACTATTTTCAATTAAAACGCTTTAAACAGATGTTAGCGGAAAATTTTGCAGAACAAGGCGGAGGACGCAGGAATCCTGACGGATTCCGAGGACGACAACGCAGTTATGCGAAATTTTACGCAACAGATGTTAATGGGTTTTATTTGATAATAGTATTATTTCTGTCAATCAATTTCACTGACTGCGTTCTTCATTTCACGGACATATCTGTCGATATATTCGGGCGCGTCCTTGCCGTATTTCTCCAGCAGGCGGACAATCGCAGAACCGACAATCGCGCCGTCGGCAATACCTGCCATATTTTTTGCCTGCTCGGGTGTGGAAATGCCAAAGCCGATTGCGCAAGGTGTGTTTGTGTTTTCGCGGATGACCTTGACAATAGCGCCGAGGTCGTTTGTAAGAATATTTAGTTGTTATAATGATTTGCCGAATTCACATGCGGCTTTCAGCATATCATCGTGTTTGCTGACTTCTCCTGCGTCATTTACACCGCCGCCGTTAAATACACCGGCGAAACGTGCCTTTTCAAAACAGGCGATCCAGCCCTTTATACCGCCTACTGCTGTTTCTACGACATCATTGTCTTCCTCGGCTGAGGTCGTCATCAAATAAATATCGCGGAAGCTGTATTCCTGAGGATAGATTGGATTCAAACGGTCAAGCAGAGTTTTAAGCTGACCGCTCAATTCATAGTAATAAATAGGAGTTGCAAATACAACCGTATCGGCAGCCTTCACTTTTTCCAAAATCTCCGCGACGTCGTCCTTTATTACGCATTTCATTGTCCTTTGACACGCAAGACAACCCCTGCAAAAGCGAATATCTTTGTCCTTAAGCGTAATAAGCTGTGCGTTGTTGTCCGCGGCAAGCGCTCCCTGAAGTGCCTGCTCCGCGAGGATTTCGGAATTACTTTTATTGCGTATACTGCTTGAAATTATGAGAATGTTTTTCATATTAATCAACCTACTTTATTTATTTCAGCGTAATGGTTACGTTTCCGTTTGACAAAAGCTGTGTAAGCTCCTGCTGTGATTTATCGGTAATATGACCGAGCCGGGTATATGACCAAGTGTTTGAGCCGTAAAACACTACCAGCTGATTTCCCGAATACAGAATAACATCGCCCGGAGAGGTTGTGATTCGGGTATCGTTTCTCGGGAGAGTCATTCCCAAAGAGCCTACCTGCTCAAAGCCGCCGTACATAGACATTTGAATGGTGATTGGTTTTGATTTTACCGCCACTTTCAAAGCGGCTGCGGCTTCATTGTCCTCCCATTCAACGGTAACGGGAGTATCGTTAATCGTCATCTTCATTTCTTCGCTTTGCTCCTCTGACGGAAAATGATTGATTATCTCTGCTGCGTATTGCTGAATAAGCGTCGCGTCCTTTACAGACAGCGTGCCGTCGCCTCCTACATAAGCGGCTTTTACATAATCCTTCGAAATTTCTTCAAGCTCGGCTATGTGCCGCTGAACAGCTGTCGCGTCGCTTACGGTGACTATTCCGTCGCCGTTTACATCGCCCCACACAAAGGGTTGCTCCGCTGTTGCCTCAATAGCTTTCACGCTGATAACGGACATTAAAATAATTACAACTAATAATAATCCGGCTGCTTTTTTCACGATAATCACCCCGTTACATTTATTATATCTCTATTATAAACCGAAATCTCAGATATGTAAAATACTTATATTGAATAGCTTGGTATTCTATATTCAAATACTTGAAAAAAGCAGTAAATCATATTTATGCTGTTTAATACTATTCTCAAATAAAATCCTTTAACATCTGTCGTGTAAAATTCCGCATAACTGCGTTGTCGTCCTCGGAATCCGTCACGCCTTGCCGAGATTTTTTGGGCAAGCTGACGGAATAATATTCAAGCAAGCCGTGCGCCTTGAATTGTGCGGTGTTGCCTTACATTATTTCTGAACGTTAAACGCATTCATACCGGGGTACTGCGCGGCACTGCCCAATTCTTCTTCAATTCTGAGAAGCCGGTTGTACTTTGCAACGCGCTCGGAACGGCTCGGCGCGCCGGTTTTGATTTGGCAGGTGTTCAGCGCAACCGCAAGGTCTGCGATTGTAG
>ODAJ014750831.1_pt1 | contig 31261 bp, 27 predicted proteins | sample 1539241 | NCBI WGS metagenome assembly ODAJ01 (sample SAMN02144231, study PRJEB22623) | gut metagenome | biome: sheep rumen | host: Ovis aries | place: New Zealand
GGCAATGTTCTGCAGTATAGGAGTATCTACCTCGGTATATCCGGCCTCGTCGAGGATACGGCGAATGGTGCGGATGATGGTGGCACGCTTCAGGAAAGTGTCCTTCACACCGGCATTTACGATGAGGTCCACATAGCGCTGACGATAGCGCAGCTCGGGGTCGTCAAAGGCGTCATATACCTTGCCGTCAGCATCGGTCTTCACCACAGGCAGCGGCTTCAGGCTCTTGCTGAGTATGGTCATCTCCATCACGTGAACACTGATTTCGCCCGTCTTGGTGCGGAACACATAGCCTTTCACACCGATGAAGTCGCCCAGGTCCAGCAGCTTCTTGAAGACGATGTTGTACAGGTCTTTGTTCTCTCCGGGACAGATGGCATCGCGCTGCACATACACCTGGATGCGACCCTTCGAGTCCTGCAGCTTGGCGAAGGCGGCCTTGCCCATGATGCTCTTGCTCATGATGCGGCCTGCAATGCTGACCATACGACTGTTCTCCGGTGTGGCGGTCTCGCGCACATCGTTGCCTTCCTCATCTTTTCCGATGACAGGCAGGTCCTCGAAGTTCTCTAAAATATCTGTGCTCCATGCATTGACGGGAAATTCTGCGGCGGGATAGGGGTTGATGCCCATCTTGCGCAACTCCTGCAGACTCTCACGTCTGCCAATCTCTTGTTCACTGAGTTCTAAAACGTTCATTTCTTCTTTTTCTATCTATATTTTCCGTGCAAAGGTACGAATAAGCGAGAACAATACAAAAAATTTTTTGTTTTTTTACTATTCGACTTTGAAAATACAAGGAAAATATTTGGCGGATAAGAAAATAATGTATAATTTTGTGCCAAACTATACTAAAACGCTTCCATGATAATAGACAATATTAAGACACGAGTTTTGGCAGTGGATATAAATGTTGACAAGACCATCTGTGCCATCGTAGATATTCGTGGTAACTTAATAGCCACTTGCGACTTTGCAACTTCAGATTATCCAGATGTTGGAAATTATGTGGCTGTGCTGTGTGATTATCTCATAAACTTAACGGAAAAGAACGGAGGTTATGAGTCTGTCCGCTCTGTAGGTATTGCTTCCCCAAGCGGTAATATTAAGACAGGATGTTTGGAAAATGCACCCAATATGCCCTGGAAAGGAGTGGTTCCCCTGGCAGCCATGCTTCGTGACCGGTTGGGATTGGCAGTAGCGTTGGGTAATAATGCCCATGTTACTGCCCTTGGCGAGAATGTCTTTGGTGCTGCTCATGGGATGCGTGATTTTGTAGTTATCTCATTAGGCAGTGGCATGGGTAGCTGTTTTTTCAGCAATGGCGTAGCCCATTTGGGTAATAATGGCTTTGCCGGCGAGGTCGGTCACACGTGTGTAAAGCACAACGGACGGCCGTGCGGCTGTGGTAATCTGGGATGTCTGGAGGCATATACCGCTACGAAAGGTATTCTGCGAACAGCCTCAGAGGTATTGGCAGAGACAGACAAGCCTTCGAAAATGAGAAAGGTGGAGAAGCTGACCCCCTATATGATAGCACAGTTCTGTGACCAGGGTGACGGATTGTCCATAGAGGTCTATCGCCGGACGGGCTATTGGCTCGGCGTTGGACTTGCCAATTATTGCTCGGTACTGAATCCTGAGGCGGTCATTTTCACGGGCGTCATCTCGCGCGCTGGGCGATGGCTTCTGGAGCCTGCTAATCAAGCATTTGAGGACCATGTGTTCCATAACCTGCAGGGAAAAGTGAAATTCATCCTTTCCACTTTGGAAGATCATGAGCGCAACCTGTTAGGTGCAAGTGTGCTGGCATGGGAGGTAAAGGAATATTCGCTGTTTAAGTAATCGGCACTTGTATGGATATTTTAAGAAATCGGTACTTGTATAGATATGAGTAATGTAATCAAGACAAGGGTTATAGGCATTGACATCGGGGTGAGCAACACCTCGATAGCCATTGTAGATTTGCGGGGTACAATCCTGGCGCAAGACATGCTGAGGACGTCAGACTTTCCTTCGGTGAACAACTTCGTGGAGGCTCTTAGTGAGCGTATTGTCACGATGGCAGAGGCTAATGGCGGCTATGAGGTGGTTCGCTCGGTAGGTGTCAGTGCTCCCAGTGCCAACTATTTGACGGGTTGTATTGAAAACGCGAGCAATATTCCCTGGAAAGGAGTTATCCCGCTGGCTGCCATGTTGCGCGACCGTGTGGGTTTGGCTGTAGCCTTGGGAAATGACGCGCACGCCACGGCATTGGGTGAGCATGTGTATGGCTCAGCCCGTGGCATGGAAAACTTTATCGTAGTGTCGTTGGGACATGGTGGAGTGGGGAGCTGCTTCTTCTCGGGTGGTCATCCTCATTTGGGAAATGGCGGCTATGCCGGTGAATTTGGGCATATTTGCGTGGTTGACGGTGGAAGACAATGCACTTGTGGCCGAAAAGGTTGCCTGGAGGAATATGCTTCATACCGCGGTATTGTTCAGACAGCGCGGGAAATTCTGGACGAGTCTGACGAGCCCAGCCTGTTGCGTGAACTGGAAGAGCTGACGCCAATGGCCATCGGCAAATGCTGCGACAAGGGTGACAAGCTGGCCAGGAAGGTTTACGACATAACGGGCCTGTATTTAGGTATAGGAATAGCCAACTATGCCAGTGTCATCAATCCAGAGGCAATCATCCTGACAGGCGAACTGACAGAAGCTTCCAAATGGTATATGGATTCGCTGCTCTCGTCGTTTGACGAGCATGTGTTTGGTAATATACGTGGTAAGGTGAAGATACAGGTTTCTGTGCTTGACAACCACGAACGAGATATATTAGGAGCCAGTGCGCTGGCTTGGACAGTTCAGGAATATTCCCTTTTCTTATGAATGTAGAAAAGATAAAAGCAATCATTGACGCAAGGCCTAATCTAAGTACCGCCCTCGGCATGGAGTTTATTTCCACCGAGGAGGCTGATACCTGTATGGCACGAATGAAGGTAGATGAGCGAAACCGTCAGCCGTTCGGATTTCTTAGTGGCGGTGCTTCGCTGGCATTGGCAGAAAATCTGGCCGGCGTGGGTTCCTCATCGCTTTGTCCGGGTTGTGCCTGTGTGGGTATCGAGGTGAGTGGCAGTCATGTGAAGGCAGTGATAGAGGGTGATACTGTGACAGCCTATGGGCGTTTGCAGCATCAAGGCAAGAAGTTGCATGTGTGGCAAGTGGATATCAAGGACAGCGCCGGCGACCTGATATCTACGGTCCGGGTGACTAACTTTATTATCCGTCAGGGGAAATGATGAACAGTTTTGCATTGTTCCGACTGCCATACGAGAAAAGATGTACGCTGGTGGTGCAAACGACGGGAGAGCCGAAGGAATTCCTGTCGTGCGACGAACTGACCGGGCAGCAAGGCTTCGTCATGGCTCCCTTTGCACCCTCAGAGAAACATCCGGTCGTGCTCATCAGGGCGGATAGGGTGGAGGAGATGGAAACGCTCGAAATGCTGGGAGACTTCGCGCAACTGGGAAATTTCGCGCAACTGGGAAATCTGCCGCAGCTGGGAAATTTCGAGCTCCAGGAAAAGAGCGCACTCTCGGATTATCATTTGGATTATGCCATGTTTCATGCCTCGCTGTGTGATGGCAGTTTCCAGAAACTGGTACTCTCGCGGAGCATTGACATCCTGCGCACCGGAGAGGAAACACCCCTACAGTTGTTCCAACGGGCCTGTGACCGTTATCCCAGAATGATGATTTGTTTGGTATATACCCCGCAGAGCGGCTTGTGGCTGGCTTCCACCCCCGAGATACTGTTGTCGGGCGCTGGCAGCCGCTGGCAGACTATCGCATTGGCAGGCACCATGAAGTACGATGACGACCTGCGTTGGAGCAACAAGAATATCCAGGAGCAACGCTATGTCGCCACCTATATCACTCGCCAGTTGGAACAGTTCACCCACGATTTCACGGAGGAAGGCCCGCGTACGGCCCGTGCCGGTCATCTGGCACACCTTCGCAGCGATTTCCATTTCTCCTTGTCGGACAATACTGCTATCGGAGCCCTCTTGCAGGCACTTCATCCCACACCGGCGGTCTGCGGACTCCCCAAGCAGGATTCTTTCCGTTTCATCTTGCAGTATGAGCACCACGACCGCTCGTATTATAGCGGATTCATGGGTCCGCTGTTCTTGAACGGACGCACCAACCTCTTTGTAACCTTGCGCTGCATGCAGTTCTTTGCCAATGGCTATCGGTTGTATGCCGGCGGCGGACTGTTGAAGGATAGTATTGAAGAACAGGAATGGCAAGAGACGGAAACGAAGCTCGACACCATGCGCCATATAATATATAATAATGTATAGCAATAAAGATAACGTCAATATACTCACCGCCCTCTTGGTGGCTCATGGCATTCGTCATGCTGTGGTCTGCCCGGGCAGCCGTAATGCACCCATAGTCCATAACCTCAACGAGTGTCCCGACATCCGCTGTTTCCCCGTCACCGACGAGCGCTCTGCGGGTTTCTATGCCTTGGGCATGAGCCAGTGTCTTCATGAACCTGTTGCCGTCTGCGTCACCAGCGGAACGGCCTTGCTCAATCTCGCCCCTGCCGTTGCCGAGGCTTATTATCAGCATCAGCCCGTGGTGGTGATTAGTGCCGATCGTCCTGAACGGTGGATAGACCAGTTGGACGGACAGACCCTGCCTCAGCCTGATGCCTTGGGGCGTTTCGTACGTAAGGCAGTGTCGCTGCCGGAGCCTCACGACGACGAGGAACGATGGTATTGCAACCGCCTGGTCAACGAGGCACTGATGGTGAAAAATACGCCTGTTCATATCAATGTGCCTATTACCGAGCCGCTTTTCCATTTCACGGTGGACAGTATTCCTCAGGAAAGACGGATAGAGCTGATTCCTGCCGATATGCAGCCCCACACCCTGTCGCACGTTGTCCGGATGTTCATGCAGGCAAAGCGCCCGATGCTGATAGCGGGACAACCCATGAATCCCAGTCTCGATGAGGCTGTTTGCATGGTGGAGAACGACGACCGCTATGTGCCCGACTTCGTTCTTTATACGGGCGGAAGCATCGTGAGCAAGCGTCTGAAGCACTTCCTGCGCAAAGCCAAGGAAACCTGGGTGATTAACGAAACGGGCGACGTGACCGACACGTTTATGAATCTGACACAAGTCATTGTGGGCGACGGTACGGTAGTTGCCGACCAGGTGCGCTTCATGTTGGAACAGCAGCCCCATCCTTTTGTACAGCTTTGGGATGAGTTGCTGGCAAAGGTTCGTAGCAAGGCGGAAGCCTACGAGCCCGTCTATTCGCAAATGTCAGCGGTAAAGTACTTCGAATCCCAATGTTCAATGGTCAATGGTCAACGGTCAATGGTCAATGGTCAATGGTCAACCCATTACGCCAACAGCAGCGCCATCCGTCTGGCGAATATCTATGCCCAGCATCCCGTATGGTGCAATCGCGGCGTAAACGGCATCGAGGGCTCCCTCAGCACGGCAGCAGGCTTCTCCTGCGTCACGGAAGAAAAAGTGTTCTGCGTCATCGGCGACCTCAGCTTCTTCTACGACCAGAACGCCCTGTGGAATCAGAACCTGCGCGGCAACCTGCGCATCCTGTTATTGAATAATGGCAGGGGTGGCATTTTCAACATGCTTCCCGGGCTTGACCAAAGCCCTGCCCGCGACCGGTTCGTAGCAGCAGAGCACCATACCACAGCCGAGGGCATTTGTATGCAGAACCATGTGACCTATTTTAAAGCAACGAATATGGATGAAATGCAAAAAGGCATCGCCACCCTTATCCGTCAAGAGTGCGATGCCCCTATGCTGCTCGAAGTCTTCACCAATCCCGTTGATGACCAGACTGCCTTACAGACTTATTATCAGGCATTAGCATGATGCTACAAATAGTCCGTCCCGACGGACTGCCAGTTCGAATGGCATACTCTCATCACCGTTAACATAAAACAGTGTTTAGCGAAATGTTCTTCAGTACAATACTCCGAAAGTAATTTTTGTTTCTTTCGGAGTATTTAAATTTTAATTCGGAGTATTTGGAATTTCTTCCGTCCAAGCTATAATGCCTCCTTTCAGATTGAAGGTCTTATACCCTTCGGCACTAAGTTGGTTGCATGCATTCGCAGACCTTCTACCGCTGCGGCAATAGACTGCGATTGTTTTTCCTGAAGGTAGCATGGCTTTGGCTTTTTCAAGAAAATCTGATTCCTTCACATCGATATTAACTGCTCCCTCGATATGCCCATCGCGAAATTCGTCGGCGGTCCTTACGTCAAGCACTATCACTGTGGAGTCTGCGATGAGTTCTGCAAACCCAGCTACATCAACATCTTCATAGTTCTTCTGGCCACATGCTGTCGTCATGCCTAAAACGGCCAATAAACAGGTTATTATCTTTTTCATATCTGGTTGTAAAAATGATGAGTTAATTCTGGAGAACGGGACTCTCTGCTATTGCTTGCTTGGTTTCCTGTGGGGCGGGAACGTGCGAGTACTGAGGTACATGCCGGAAAGGATGAGGATGGTGCCGAGGAGGAACCAGGGGGTGATTTGCTCGTTGAGTAGCCACCAGGCAAAGAATATGGTGGTGACGGGATTGAAATAGACCCAGTTGGTGGCAACGACGGCTCCGAGTTTGCGGATGACCCAGTTCCATAGCAGAAAGCAGAGCATGGATGCTACGACGCCCAGGAAGAGGATGCTCCAAATGATTTTGGGGCTGAAGATGACGTCGAAGGAGGGGAAACCCGGTACGAAACAATAGTAGGGAATGATGGTCAGCAGTCCGTAGAAAAACACCTTTCGGGTAATCAGCAGGGTGCCGTAATATATGGATGCGGGCTTCATGATCAGGGAGTAAACGGCCCAGCACAGACAGGCAGAGAAGGCGAGCAGGTCGCCGATGGGGGAGAGGTGGAGCACGAAACGTCCATTCATCACAACGACTGCCATTCCTGCACAAGCCATTAGTGAGCCAGCCACCTGCATCTTCGTGAAATGCTCGCTCTGTCGAAAAGTCAGTCCTATCAATAGCATGGCAAACAGCGGACAGGCACAGACGATGAGCGACGTATTCGTGGCTGTGGTATAGAGCATGGCAGCATTCTCCGTGATGAAATACATCGAACCTCCCGTGAGCCCTAGCAAGACCATCATGAACTCGTCTTTCACAGAGGTGCAGAACAGTCGGAACGTGGCGTGCTTGGCAATCAGTTCGTAGGCCAGCAGCAGGACATAGGCAATGATGAAGCGGAGGGTGAATATCTGGGCAGGGGAGAGCCCGCTGAGCAACAGCATCTTCGTAAAGACGAAGGTGCTGCCCCAGATGGCTACCACCAGAAAGGCTACAGCGTGATATAACTGCTTCATGAGTACTTTTATTCGGCAAAGGTAGGGATTATTTCTGAAACGGCAAAGGGAAAAAGAGGGAAATCTTCCTACTGGTATTTCTCCGTAGGGGGGATTGTTAAAATGGTAGCATTTTACGCGTATTTTCAGTATTTTTCCTTACCTTTGCACCCGATTATAATCAAGGATAAATGATATGAAGACAAGACAGAATCTATTCGGGGTGATGGTCGCTATGCTGACCGGTAGCCTCTTGCTGTTCTCCTGTGCGAAGGAGGACAACACCGCAATTTCTCCTGACATAAGCGAAGAAGTTGTTCCTGAATATCCTATTGAGGATCAGTTTACAACCCCCATTCAACGCGTTACTTACGTTTTCAACGCCACTTATACCGGTGAAGCCAAGGCGCTGGTTGCTCGTGCGACGACGAGAGGCGTGATGTCAGATGAGAACCTTGGCGTGGTGGTGATGCCCTCTACGCAGATTAAGTCGCTGACCAGTGATGACTATCTGAATATAGTCCGTGTATTGGCAAAAGGCGGTACCGTCGTGTTCGCTGAACCTATGCTGAACGAGTTAGATGTGTTCTGCAAACAAGTTTCCGCAATCGTTACAGGAAATTCCCAGGCATCAGACATGGTTATAGAAAACCTACCTGCAGAAGCCATCCAGCGTATCATTGACTGGAGTGAGGTGAATCCCTTTGAAGGTCTGATAGAAGATGGTGTAAAAGACCGCTATGAGATTGTCGCCCTTCGTGCACAGACTGTGTATGTTAGCATGAACGACCGCGAGGGCATTGCAACCAAGCAGACGATTAATGTGGAGGTAGAGAAGGTAGACAAGGAGGATGAATATGACATCATTCCCGTAGAAGTAGAGTTTCCCAACAACATGTCCGACTATTATTTCGGTTTTAAGGCGGACCAATTGGCAGAGTGGCTGAACAGCGACGAGCCAGAGCCCACCGACGAAGAGGCTGCCGAGGTGCGTGCCATGATAGCCCACAGAGCTGGTGAGAATTCATCATTACAGTCGTTGGTCAAGGCTCAGACCATTATTCTGGATGGTACGAACAATAATGTTTATTTCACACCAGAGTCTGGTGCTAACCGCACTTGGAGTCATCCTATCAAGCTGCGCTATGATGTCTGGACGGCCTATTCTGCCGAAAAGAAGTGTGACTTCTACTGCGTGAAGCTCAATGTTACTGCAGAAAACAATAAACTGGAATGCGGACCCACTGAGGAGCGCAAATGGTACAATCCGAAAAATTGTGATTTCTGGAAGGCCGTTAATGGTACTAACTGGCTTTCACTAGATGAATGTCTCTATGGTCCTTATATGCAAAAGCTCGATTTCGATTGCAGTTTGGATAACATCAAAGCGGAGTTGGTAGACTATACACCCAAGAACAGCACGTCAGGCGGTACTACCGTTACGGAGTCGTTCTCGTACTCTTTGGGAGCAAACGTTGGTTTCAATGCGAATGGTCCTACGGGAGGTATTTCAGGAAATTGCACCTGGGGCTCATCGGTAGCGAAGTTCAATCCAGACCTGAAGTGCACCGTGACTGCCAGCACCAGCGATGGAAAGTTGTCATTTGTTTACGATGCAGCTAAACCCATTGCCGAATACAATCTGTTCCTAACCAACAAGCACAGTGGTACGAAGGACATTACTATCAACACTTGTACCGTAGAGCAGGCCTGGGTATGGCAGGTGAAGAGTGATGCTTCCACCGTGACACTCAATACCCGTTTCAAGTCGGTAGATGAATGGTTGTCCTATTACTATTTTGCCTATAAATGCCACGATATATATTTCCCAGTACCCTGCGAGCATAATTTCAAGACGCCTATCAATTGTCCTCCACGCTTCAAGCAGGAGTGGGCAATGACCATAGAGCCCGCCAACGCGAAGGCAGAAGCTTATCTGGCGCAAAAGCTGCCACAGGATTTCTGGCACAACAGCAACTTCTACACCCGCAAGGAGAACCACGTCAAGGGCGATAAGACGGACGAGATCAGTACCTGGGTGACTAAGTCGTGTGGTATCTTCGACAAGAACAATAGCATTCTGAAAGCTGCAGCTCAAGAGGGTGGCATCACCCAAAACTTCACCATCCGCTGGCATCAGACCAACGGTACAGGCAAGGCTGAAGACGACTTTACCTACGAGGCTAAAATAAAGTAACTGAATACTTCATTCAGTACTTGAAACTACTTCCACCTACGAACTCGCGCATGATGCTCGTGGGTGGAATTTCTTTGTCGCTGATGGGTGTGAAGAAACGAATGAACTTTAGCAAACGATGTGCCTCCGCATATTCAGGACAATTCTTGGGCACACTGGTCAGAATAATCTCGGCATGGGTGCGGAGCACGGCAAACTCGATGTTCAATGCTGAGTTGAACATCACATCGGCTGTCTCCTGGAAGGGGAAGATCCACTGGTCTTCTGCCTGGCACACGTTTTTCCACTGGGCGATGGTCTGCTGAGCGGTATAGGCTCCTTTATTGTAATCGCGGATGATGCGGCGCAGCAGTCGGTTGTCGCGAACGGGAATCCAGTTGTGGTCATCCAGTGAGATGCTGGTAAGTGCTGAGATGTATATCTTGTATTTCAGCGCATCGTTTATCTTTTTTGTCAGCAGTGGGTTCAGGGCATGGATTCCCTCGATGATGAGCACCGTGTCGCCCGCCAGCTTCAGCTTCTTCCCGTTCCATTCGCGTTTGCCCGTAACGAAGTTGTATTCGGGAATCTCAACGCGCTCGCCTTGCATCAGTTTCAGCAGATGCTCCTCCAAAAGCGAGTATTCCACGGTCTCGATATTGTCGAAGTCGTAGTCGCCATTGGGTAGCTTGGGCGTGTCAGCACGATTCACAAAATAATCGTCGGTAGAGAATGACATGGGGCGTAGGCCACAGGCCAGCAACTGGATGCTGAGGCGTTTGCAGAAGGTTGTCTTTCCAGAACTGGAGGGCCCCGTGATAAGCACCAGACGGACGGGGTTCTCCTTGCTATGGAAACGCTTCTCGATTTCTTCAGCTATCTGCACAATCTTCTTTTCCTGCAATGCCTCGCTCACCTGAATAAGCTCAGAGGCATAGCCACGCTGAATGGCTTTGTTGACATCACCGGCATTAGACAGGCGCATGATGATGTCCCACCGCGTTTTCTCGGCAAACATCTCAAAAGTCTTGGGCTGATCTGCCTTGGCGGCCAGTTGGGTGGGGTTGGTCCAGTCGGGAACACGCAGCAATAGTCCGTCCGCGTAATGTTCCAGTCCGAACACTTTCAGATAGCCGGCACTGGGCACCAATGGACCATAATAATAATCCACGGTATCGCCTAAAGTATAGTAGTCGCTGTATATCTGTCCGCTGGTCTCCAACAACTTCACCTTGTCGGCGAATCCCCTTTCGGTGAATATCCGGATAGCTTCTTCCGTCGTCGATTCGGTGCGGCGGAAGGGCATGTCCAGATCGATGATTTCCTGCATCCTCTGGCGTAGCTTATCTACATCCTCATCGCTCAGCGGCTCGTTGTTACGCTTTTTGAAATTACAATAGTATCCGCGGCACAAGGAGTGCTCGATAAAGAGTTTGGAGCCAGGGAAGACATCTTGCGTAGCCTTGTAGAGCACGAAACTCAAGCTGCGTACATAGACACGATGACCGCTGCCTGCACAGGCATCAAGGAATTCTACGTCGCGGTTTTGGAAGAGTCGGAACTTCAGTCCCTGTGACACGTTATTGACTTTTGCAGAGATGACAGGGTAGGGCAACTTTATCTCGTCGGCAAACTCCTGATAGACATCCAGCAGGGAGGCTCCTTCTGGGAAACTCTTGGTCACGTTGTTGTTCTTGCAGCGTATCTGTAACATAGTAATAGGTATTTTGTCTGCAAAGATAATCATTTTTTGCTATATTTTTGCTATCTTTGCAGCAAAAAAGGAAAAGACTATGGAAAAAAGACAATGGAAAGAGATTAGGAAGTTCGAGGAGATTCTCTTCGAAGAGTATCATGGAATAGCCAAGATAACCATTAACAGAGCACGCTATCGCAATGCATTTACCCCTCGTACGACGCTGGAGCTGAGCCAGGCATTTTCCCTTTGCCGCGAAATGCAGAACATCCGTGTAGTGCTGCTGACGGGTGCAATGTCAGAAGTGCCGGAGGGAAAGAAGTTGGAGGACGTAAAACATGCTTTCTGCTCGGGAGGTGACATGCATGTGAAAGGGCGCGGTGGTTATATCGATGAAGAGGGTGTGCCCCGTCTGTCGGTGCTTGATGTGCAGATGCAGATACGCCGCCTGCCCAAGCCTGTGATAGCGATGGTGAACGGCTATGCCATCGGGGGCGGTCATGTGCTGCACTTGGTGTGCGACCTGACCATTGCTTCAGAAAATGCCATCTTCGGACAGACTGGACCTAAGGTGGGCTCATTTGATGCTGGTTTCGGAAGCAGCTATCTGGCTCGTATCGTGGGACAGAAGAAGGCTCGCGAAATCTGGTTCCTGTGTCGCCAATATACTGCTAAAGAAGCTGAAGAGATGGGGATGGTGAACAAGGTGGTCCCCTTGCAGCAACTGGAAGATGAGTGTGTTGCATGGGCCGAGGAAATGATAGAACGGTCACCCATTGCCCTGCGTATGATTAAGGCCGGATTGAATGCGGAACTCGACGGACAGGCAGGTATCCAGCAGTTGGCTGGTGATGCCACCATGCTCTATTATTTCCTGGACGAAGCGCAGGAGGGAGGCCATGCTTTCCTTGAGAAACGTAAGCCCGATTTTGACAAATATCCTAAGATTCCATGAAGATAACCATAGAGGAGCGGACGCTCCATTTCAAACAGCCTGCAGGTACAAGTCGTGGGATATACACTACCAGGAAAATCTGGCTGGTAAAGGTGGCTGATGGTCCTTCGCAGAGCCAAGTGTCCCAAGGGCAGAGTGCTTTCGAGGGAATCGGTGAGTGTGCACCATTACCGCAACTGAGCTGTGACGATATTCCCAATTACGAGGAGGTGTTGCGCCATTTCTGCGACGAGGTGGAACAGACTGGCGAGATACCCTATGAAGCCATGCGCGACTATCCTTCTATGCTCTTTGGACTTGAAACGGCTTTTACCAACTTCGATACTGCCTTCAGCAGAGGTGAGGTCGGAATACCTATCAACGGACTGGTATGGATGGGCAGTTTTGAGGAGATGAACCGGCGGATAGAACAAAAACTGGAGCAAGGGTTCCGTTGCGTGAAGCTGAAAATAGGAGCCATCGACTTTGACGCAGAGCTGGAGCTGATCAAGAAGATACGTAGCAGATATAGTCATCATGAGGTGGAACTTCGGGTGGATGCCAACGGGGCTTTCACATTCGATGAGGCTTTGTATAAACTGGAACTGCTGTCGCAATATGCATTACACTCCATCGAGCAACCCATCAAGGCCGGACAGTGGGGCAACATGGCAGAACTGTGTCGTGAGTCACCCCTGCCCATCGCATTGGACGAGGAACTGATCGGGGTGAACGATCCAGAACAGAAACAACAGTTGCTGAATATCATCAAACCACGATATATTGTCTTGAAACCTTCGCTACATGGAGGGATGATGGGGGTCAGAGAGTGGGTGGATGTGGCCCACGACATGTTCATTGGTTCGTGGATTACTTCCGCCTTGGAGAGCAATGTCGGACTGAATGCCATTGCCCAGTTATGCAGTGATATCTATGGTGATCATATTACAATGCCGCAAGGACTGGGTACAGGACAGCTCTTCACGGATAACATTCCGATGCCGTTGGAGATAAGGGGCGATAAACTGTGGAAAGTGAAAGGTGAATAGTTTTCTGGAGGAATGGAACAATGACTCACCCTACGTTGAGGTAAAGACCAGTGGTAGTACTGGTGTGCCTAAACAGATGAGGGTGGAAAAACGCAGAATGCTGAATTCGGCGCGCATCACTTGTGACTTCCTGGGATTAAAGCGCGGCGATACGGCTTTGCTTTGTATGTCAACGGACTATATAGCAGGTAAGATGATGGTAGTGCGAGCTTTAGAGCGCGGGTTACAACTGATTACCATTGAACCCTCGGGACATCCGTTGAAGTCAACCCAAGAGGGGCTTCCCCCTTCCATAGACTTTGCCGCTATGGTACCCCTGCAGGTGTATAACTCATTGCAGGTGCCGGAAGAACGGGACCGCTTGCGCCATATCCGTCATCTGATTATTGGAGGAGGGGCTATTGACGATTATTTGCAGGAGGCGTTGAAGGATTTCCCGAATGCAGTGTGGAGCACTTACGGTATGACGGAGACCTTATCCCACATCGCTTTACGACGCCTCAACGGACCGACGGCCAGTAGCTGGTACACACCTTTTGAGGGCGTGAAACTATCACAAACGGAAGAGGGCTGTCTCATTATTGACGCACCTGCCGTTCATGATGGCCTTCTGGTGACCAACGATATAGTGGAACTCTCAACTCAACAATTCCGCATCTTAGGGCGAAAAGATAATGTAATTTGTTCGGGTGGCATAAAGATACAGATGGAGGAAGTGGAACGATTGTTGCGACCCCATCTCTCCTATCCTTATATGATTACGCGTGCGAAGGATGAACGCTTAGGTGAAACTGTTGTATTGATGATGGAAGGAGGGAATACCGAGGAAGTGAAAAAATTATGCGAAAAGGTACTCCCCCGATATTGGCAACCCCGTAGATTCGTGATTGTTGACCATCTTCCTCTTACGGAAACAGGAAAACCAGCTCGTGCGGAGGCAGAACGTATAGTCAAGGAAAATGGGACTCATCCTCACGGATAAGCCCCATCGAGTTGGTTATTAGTAATTTAAATAGGTAGTAGTTTTTCCTTGTTAATATTCTCTGTAGAAGTCTAATGCTTCTTTGATTTCTTCCTCAGAAGCTGTCTGGTTGATGCGTATGTCTCCAATATCACTTAACAGTGTGAAATTGATATCATTACCAGCATTTTTCTTGTCGTGATGCATCAACTCTATAAGCTGGGGATAGTCGTCGCAAGTAATAGGCATACGACCATAATGCTCCTTGATAAAGGTGACGGTCTGGCGCATCTTGTCTTGTGGGAAGCCTGTCTTCACGCAACAGAGATAGAGTTCGACCACTAATCCATAGGCGACAGCGTAGCCATGGAGGATGGCTTTGCGCTTCAGTGCCAGCGATTCGAAAGCGTGCCCAGCCGTATGACCTAGGTTCAGCGCTTTACGGATGCCATGCTCCGTGGGGTCTTCAGCGACGATGTCTTGTTTGACTGCTACGCTTTTGGAAACCATTGTGCCAAGTTTCTCAAGGAGATCTGTACTCGTTATATTTTCTACATCAAAATTCAGCAGTTCTGCCCACATCCCTTCGTTGCTAATCAATCCATGCTTCAGCATTTCTGCATAGCCTGAAAGCAGATTCTCTTCATCCATGGTACGTAGGAAAGTGGTGTCTAAAATGACGGAAAGAGCATTGTTAAAAACACCAATCTCGTTCTTCAGTCCTCCGAAGTTGATGCCGGTCTTACCTCCAACGGAGGCGTCAACCATCGACAGAAGTGTAGTGGGGATGTTGATATAGTTGATGCCTCGTTTAAAAGTGGAAGCGGCAAAACCACCCAAATCAGTCACCATGCCTCCACCGAGGTTTATCATCAGTGAATGACGGGTGGCTCCCAAGCGTTGTAATTCGGACCAGACATGACTTAGCGTGTCAAGCGTCTTATGGGTATCGGTGGCATCAATAGCAATAGGGTGGGCCTCCTGCATGCATAAGAAGGACGACACGACAGGAAGACAGAGTTGTTCGGTGGTCTTGTCAACCAATACAAACAATCTGTCGTGAGGACATGCTGCGATAGCCTCCGATAAGACCTTTTGCAGGTCTTGTGATATGATTACTTTTTGTCGGTCCATGATTTTGGCTGCAAAATTAATTAAAATTATTGGAATTTGTATATAAAAAAGTGGATAATTGTCGATAATACCCTGTTTTTCTCTCCTTTTATTTAAACTTTCTCAACAGACAGCCGTCTTAATTGTCGTAAGATTAATGATAGATATGAAACGTATAACACTCTTTTTGCTTCTGATGATGTCCGTCATGCTGGCAGTGGCACAGCGTAACGTAACGGGAACAGTAATAGAAGGTGATACAAAAGAGCCGATGGCTCAAACCAGTATTCGGTTGTTGAAAATGGATAGTTCGTTCGTGGCAGGTGCATTGACCGATCTTCAAGGTCATTTCCGCGTGAAGGCGCCTGCTGCAGGACATTTTATCGTGCAGATAACCAGTGTAGGCTATAAACCATATACCAAACGTGTGACGGTGGCTGCTGACAAGGATATGCCCTTGGGAAAGATCTCCATGAAACCCGATGCTGTCATGCTGCAAGGAGCAACTGTGACAGGTCAGGCTGCCAAGGTAACGCTGAAGGCTGACACCTTTGTATATAATGCTGCTGCTTTCCGTACACCCGAGGGATCTGTGGTGGAGGAACTGGTAAGAAGACTACCTGGTGCACAAATTGACGATGATGGCAAGATAACCATCAATGGAAAGGAAGTCAAGAAGATTAAGGTAGATGGTAAGGAATTCATGGTAGGCGATACGAAGACAGCTATGAAGAACTTGCCCACCTCTATCGTAGAGCGCGTAAGAGCCTACGACCAAAAGAGCGACTTGGCACGTGTCAGCGGTATTGATGATGGTGAAGAGGAGACGGTGCTTGATTTTGGCATCAAGCCAGGCATGAACAAAGGTTTTATGCTGAACACCGACTTGGCAGCCGGTACCCATAACCGTTATAGCGGTCGTGCTATGGCTGGATGGATGAAAGACGATTTGAAAGTCTTTTTGATGACTAGTGCCAATAATGTCAATGATATGGGCTTCTCCGCCAATGGAGGTGGTCGTTGGGGTGGTGGTCGTCAGGGACTGACAGCTACGAAGATGACTGGTGTCAACTTGAATTATGAGAAGAAGGACCGTTTGAAACTGGATGGTAGCATCCGTTGGAATCATAGCGATGTCGATGCTGTTGTCCGTCGTTCCACGGAAAGCTTTATGTCTAGCTCCATTTCATCTTTTGGCAATAACAACAGCAAGAACATGAGCCGTACCAACAGTTGGGATGCCCGCATGCGTATTGAGTGGATGCCAGACTCTATGTGGAATATCTTGTTCCGCCCGCAGTTCCGCTATAACTCTAACGATGGGTTAGGAGATAGTGATGGGGCTACGTTTAGGGCTGATCCTTACAAGTTCAATGTGACAGATCCTTTGGCACAAATTGATAAGCTGATTTATACTGACTCGATTGTCAAGAACTGGAATATGGACAATAGTCTTACCTATAGCGATTCAAAAACAGTGGGAGGTGTGCTGCAAATCAATCGCAAGTTAAGCAACAATGGCCGTAACGTAACCTTGCGACTGTCAGGAAACTATAGTGAAGGAATCAGTAGGTCGATGACGAATAACTTTGTGGAGTATTTCATTGTTGACAGCACGAAAACGCCAAGGGAGTATCTGGACTCTACTTATCAGGCTAACCGATATGCCGTAACACCCACCAAGAATTGGGATTATACCATTCGTACCACCTATAGCGAGCCAATCTTCCGTCAGACTTATCTGCAGTTCAGCTATCAGTTCCAGTATAAATACACCAAGAGCGACCGCGTAACCTACGATTGGAGTAAGCTTCCTATACCCTTCTTTAGCATAGAGCCAGTCTATCGCGGATGGGACGACTATCTGAATCTGTTGGCAACGACAAATCCGCCTACGCAGCTGGAAAATACGGTGAGCAAGGACTTAAGCCGCTTCTCTGAATACAGGAACTATATCCATACAGCTGAAATGCTGTTGCGTGTGGTGCGCAAGAACTATAATCTCAATGTGGGCGTTCAGTTCGTTCCTCAGAACTCTACGCTGACCTATCGCTATCTCTCCACAGATACGGTAACCAAGAGAAGCGTGATGAACTGGGCGCCAACAGCCGATTTCCGTTGGAAGATATCAAAGGTCAGCCAGCTGCGCTTCACTTATCGTGCCAACACCAGCCAGCCGTCAATGACCGACCTGCTTGACATCACTGACGACTCTAACCCATTGAACGTGCGTAAGGGTAATCCGGGCTTGAAGCCTTCGTTCTCACAGAACTTCCGCCTGTTCTATAACAACTATATACAGAATCACCAGCGTAGCATCATGGCGCATGTTAACTTTCAGACTACTAGCAATGCGGTGTCGAACATGGTGACTTATAATGAAAAGACAGGCTCACGAACGACACGTCCGGAGAACATTGACGGCAACTGGAACGCCTTTGGTATGCTGATGTTCAACACTGCCATTGACTCAGCTGCATACTTCAATGTGAATACTTTTACCACTTTGCGCTATGCAAACAACGTAGGCTATGTCAGTGTGAACCGTGAAGCTAATTCCGAGAAATCCACCACACGCTCCACGACTATTGGTGAGCGCATTGCCGCCAACTATCGTAACCAGTGGCTGGAATTTGAATTGAATGGTTCTCTGGAATACCTGCATGCTCGCAGTGAGCTACAGACCAACAACAACCTTGACACATGGACCTTCTCGTATGGTGCCAGCCTAATGCTTACCGCGCCTTGGGGCACGCAGTTGTCAACAGGAATGAGCATGAACAGCCGTCGTGGCTATAACGACGACGCGATGAATACCAACGAACTGATTTGGAATGGACAGATATCACAGTCGTTCCTCCGAAACAAATCCTTAACGCTGACCTTCCAGTTGTACGATATCCTGCATCAGCAGTCAACCTTTAGCCGTACCATTTCAGCCATGCAGCGTAGTGATACCGAATACAATGCCATCACCAGCTATGCCATGCTACACGTCATCTACCGCCTCAATCTCTTTGGAGGCAAGGCAGGACGCCAAGGTATGGGCGGTCCTGGAGGCCCTAGAGGCTTTGGCGGTGGACGTGGAGGTCGTGGCGGCTTCGGAGGCGGTGGCTTCGGAGGCGGACGCCGGAATTTCTAAAGGTTACATGCGGGGATAGACCCCGGTCAGCACTAACCTCACAATTGATTAGCACCAATCTCTCGTCACATAGCGGTCAAACAGCTGTACACCTACATTGATACCTGTCACCTCGGCAAGTGCCCACCAAGGGTGCTTCTCACCAGGAAGTGCCATCGTAGAGTCTGTGTATTCCACCTGAGAACGCTTCTTTTCCCAAGCCAGTTTCCATGAGTCATGCTTATTGCGTGGCTGACGCAAGGTCACAGCTGGAAATACTGCCCCAAACGATAGAACAAAGCTTCCGAGAACTTTGAGTCGATATCTAGGATAAAAAGAACCCAAGGTCATGATGAAACAACCCTGGGTCTTAATAGTAGCAGCTTGTCCGTAGGCTTCGGACTGTCAGTCCGAGCCGTTCGGACTAACAGTCCGTCGGGGACAGACTAATCCTTACTTATTTATCTTCTTTTCTGTCATCGATATTGTCGCCCTCTGTAGGTGCCATCTCTTCCTCAAAGTCTGTGATGCCAGCTTTAATGAGGATGTTATACCATTGAATGAGTTTCTTGATATGGCTGTTCTGTACACGGTCCTGATCCCATTCGGGCAGCACCTTGCTGAAATAGTCGTGCAATTCCTTGGGAGTTGCTTTCTTGAAGTTTACGCTCGACTCCTTGCCTTTTTCCAGGTCGCGCATGGATGCAAGAACTTTCATTAGGGGAACATCCTCTGTCTCTGTGAACATCGCAATGTCTGCCAGAGAGGTGATGCGGTCTGTGCCAAAGGCTGGCATGCGCTTGTGGGTTTCGTCAAGTGCCTCCACAATAAGGCTGTTGCTGGCACGTGATACTAATTTGTAGAGTCCCGGTTTGCCCGAGATAGCTAAAATGGTCTGTTTCATTTTTTTATCTTTCGTTATAATGTTATTTCGTTAATGAATTTAATACTCTTTCTATTTGTGAGTCGATGTCTGCAATGCCGTCATTGACAATCTCATAATCTGCGAGTCGTCTTACCTCTTCCTGTGACCATTGGCGTTGCATCCATTGCTCAACTTTCTCGCGAGTGATGCCGTCACGCTGCATAACACGCTGAATGCGTATTTCCTGTGGTGCTGTCACTACGATAACACGGTCAACTAACTTGTAGATGCCTGATTCGTACATGATGGCACTCTCCATCCATTGCATGCCGCTGTCTTCAAAGTCTTTGAAAACGGCAGGGTGGACAATGTCGTTGATAGCTTGAGCATTGTGCTCACTGGCTAACAGGAAACGGGCTACAGCTGCTTTGTTAAGTGCTGTTCCATCGTAGGCGTCTTCGCCTATCAGATGGGTTAATTGCTTGCGTATGCTGTCTGAGGTCCGAATGAGCCGCTTGGCAGCGCTGTCGCAATCGTAAACTTCTATGCCCCGTATTGCGAGTCGCTTGCATATATAGCTCTTGCCTGAGCCAATACCTCCTGTGATGCCTATCTTCATTCTTCTTCAATGAGATAATCTACCTTTTGTATGTCGAGTGTGGCACGACTGATGCCATGTGGTACTACGTGCAGGTAGATGTTACATTTGTCGGAATGCTCTTGCATAATCTCGCGATAGTCTGCCACGACGGAGAAGTCTTCTGGCTGTAGTGAGCGAATGCGGTTGGCGCCAGCAACAAAGTGTATCTTCACTTTGGCAGGAAATGTGCGGAGCACCTTACCTGCAGGGATGTTGACACATTGAATGGGTACGCCGTCAATGGTTTCTTCCGTCAGTACATCGGTATAGAAAGCTATGTTGATACGCTCTGGTACTACTTTGACATCGTTCGTGTGAGATAACTTGCAATTGACAATGAGGGAATCGCGGAAATTGACGTAGTTAAGCGGTTCTGTGTAGATAGCTTGGATACTGTCAAGCTTCTGCCTGGAGGCAAAGACGTCTATGCTGTCGGGCTGATAGACAACCTGAGAGATAAAGTAGAGCTGGTCGGGTATGATGCGTCCTGCCCATCTGACGGGAACACGCTTGTATTCACCGTTGTTATAGAAAAACTCTATTCGTTCTGGTTTGATGGATATGATTTTCGAGGATGTGTTCAGTCGCTGTTCCGTGAGTCGCTTGGTTTCACTGGTAGAAACTATTCCACGACCATTCCCCTTATCATAGTTTCGGAAGTTTATATTGACCTTCCCTAAATGTTGGGTGTCAAGGAGATAGGATAGGATAGTCCATCCTAAGTCCCTGACGACAACACGGATGGTGTCATTCGACGAGGACGTCAGTACCACATTCTTGGGAATGTTGTTTACACGGACGGGTATCTTTATCTCCTTCTCGTATGTGTCGTTAAGGGTCATGATGAGCCAAAAGATACTTGAGAGGAAGACGAAAAATAGGAAAATCATGAATTGCTTGTTCAAGTTGCTGAACAAGAATTTCCTGACTTCCCTAAATAGTTTATTAATACCTGTCATGTACAGTGTTTTTTACTTACCCTGCATGGGAGTGCTGGCTGTGTCTTTGAAAACGTAGCCTTTGTCCACCTTGATAACTACACCGTCGGCAATCTTTACTTCAATGATGCCATTGGCTAGGTCAATCTTCTTAACAGTGCCATAAATACCACCGCCAGTAATAACCTGTGTGCCCTCAGCCAGTGTGTTTTGGAAATTCTGGATTTCCTTTTGGCGCTTCTGTTGGGGGCGAATCATAAAGAAATACATGATGGCAAAGATGGCTACCATCATAATCAAGAAACTAGTCATGCTGCCACCGCCTTGTGCGGCTTGTGCAGCGAGGAAAATCTGTGTCATGTTTTTGTTGTTATTTATTGTTTGTTATCAATCGTTGTTATTTGTTCTCAATATGTTTCAGGAGTTTGCCGGTAGCACAGAGATGTCGGGCAATAGCATCAAGCATACCATTGATGTATCCTGCACTGCGTGGCGTGGAATAAAGTTTGGCAATCTCTACATATTCGTTGATGCTGACATTGATGGGGATGCTGGGGAAGGTCAGAATTTCAGCGATAGCAATCTGCATGATGACAATGTCCATGTAAGCCAGACGTGAAAAATCCCAGTTGCGTGAAGTCTCACTCATATAGTGTTGGTATTCCTCAGCATTCATAATAGCAGCACGGAACAATTTGCGGGCATACTCCTTATCTTCCATGTTGTCATATTCTGGAAGCAACTCCTGATTGGAGAGGTTCTTCTCTTCAAAGCGCTTGATGGTTTTCAGGACAAAGGTGTCAACGACATCTTTGTCGTCATTCCAATAGAGACTTTTCTCCTCCAACAAGGCATCAAGGCTTTCGTTGTTCTGTATCAGGGTGCGATATAATTTGCGCCAGAGTTCGCGGTCTGCCTCATAGCTGTCGTCCTTGGCATCCATATATTCTTTGTATATCTCGCTTTCCGCAATTTGTAGATACATCTTCTTGAGGAATTCCGGCTCATCATTCCATGTAGTCTTTTGGCTTTCCATAAATTCGTTCAGCATCTTATTGCTTTCCAACTGCATGGCAAAACGGTTGTATGCGAACTTCTGAGAAGGCATTTCAGTACCTTCACGCTTGGCTCGCGACTGGGCAACCTCCAAATGTCTGCGTGATTCTTGAGTGATTCCTACAATTAATGCTAAAAGATAATTGTATAGGTCATAGGCTTTTGATAGGCTGAATAGCAGCTCCTTTTCAGCTGATTCTATGTTCTTGCTTCCATTCTGATAGTACGCGTAGGTTAACTGTACGATCTTTGTTCTAATGAGTTCTCGATTAATCATAATTTCTTTCTAAAATAGCTATTTGATACTCTTATCAGGTGCAAAGGTACGAATAAGCGAGGAAAAAACCAAGATTTTCTTGTGTTTTTTCGAGCGGAAGTACCTAAGACTGCAAGTCAAAGGTACGAATAAGCGAGGAAAAAACCAAGATTTTCTTGTGTTTTTTCGAGCGGAAGTACTTAAGACTGCAAGTCAAAGGTACGAATAAGCGTGTAAAAATCAAAATTAAAGAAACAGAAAATTCGGACTCCCCATCAAAATAAAGTTGGGAATCCGATTATATTTCATCCATCACATCATCAGCCATCATCCTGCCATCACATATCTGAACACTTCTGTTTCTTGCAATTCAGGACGCTCCGTAACCTTGCGCACATAGTCACGTATCAAGTGGCGCCAGTCGTTGGTTTTCATGCTGAAATAACGTTGTTGATACTCACGCTGGCACTCTATTACGATATTCATGATGGTGGTACCTTCATACAGTTCCATCATGTTGTGTACCAGGCGACGAACGTCGTCGTCAGCCTCTACGTCCTCCAGCAATGAGCCGTTGGGAATCATCTGCACTTCCACAGCTTTACCCTTGGTGTTATTGCTCTGTGGAGCCGCTATTGGGTTCTCTACAGTACCCATGAATCTCTTCAGATACTCTTTTAGCTTATTAATTACAATCTGCTTTTTCTCGCCACTCTCAGGCAGGAAGGGATTGGTTGGTGGCAGTATCTTCGCGATGCCAGTTCCTGTCTCTGTGACGTAACCATCGGCAAAGGCACGCTTAATGAATGCCAGTGTTTCATTGGGCTTCAGTCGCTCTTCGCTGATAATGGCTTCGAGCTGCTCTTTCTTTTCCTGTTCGATATACGCTTCCCATTGATTGCCCACATTACCAATTCCCTGCGGCGTCATACGCTCGATGAATTTCTCTATCAAGTCACGCTTGTCACGCATGTCAGGACTGGCGTCTATCAGCTTGCGCATCTTGACAATGATTTCCTTGTCCTGGCAGTTGGTGTTGTGATACTGCTGAACCAGCTCCAGGATAAAGCGGATGTCTATCTGCACCTGCTTCACCAGTTCCATTTCGAAGACGATATCGTCAGTAATGCTTTCATTCTCGTCTGTTGGTTTTGTCTTGCGGAACTCGTCATACAGGTTGTTGTACCAGCCCATGTAGTCCTGATACTGCATTTCACCAACTATTTTCGACTCTTCCGTGAATTCATCGAAAACACTGAGCACATTTCTCAATCTCAGTATTTCGCCAAACAGACGGATGAAATCTTTCTTCGCCTCCACATCAATGATATTGGCTATTGCCTCTACGGGATAGTCATTCAGCAATCTCTGAATCAGTTGCACGTAGGGTTCGTGCTGCTTGCCCTGCTCATCCTCATATCCGTTTTGGTAATAATCCTCAAAACTCTTCATGAAGACCAGTCCCGAAGCATTCTCGTCACCGAATATACCCAGGCTCTTGTTGGTGGCTTCTTCCAGATTGCGGAAGCAGACTATGTTACCACAGTTCTTTACTGCGTTCAGTATTCGGTTCGTACGGCTATAGGCTTGAATCAGTCCGTGCATCTTCAGGTTCTTGTCAACCCAGAGCGTATTCAGCGTCTTGGCATCGAAACCCGTCAGGAACATACCCACCACTATCAGCAAGTCCAGTTCCTTGTTCTTCATACGTAACGACACGTCTTTATAATACGACTGGAACGAATCGCCATCTGTCGTATATGACGTGCCGAACATTTCGTTATAGTCATCTATTGCCTTTTGCAGCGCCTCGCGCGATGTGGCATCCAGTCCGCTGGTTCCCTCGGGATTCTCGCCCTCGCCTTCAAAGCCCCATTCGTCGTCCGTTTCTGCCTCGTTGGCATTATAGGTGAAGATGGTAGCTATTCTGAGTTGCTGAGTGCCAGGCTCCTGCATCTGCCTTTTCAGCTCGTTGTAATACATGATGGCACTCTTCACGGAGTCAACGGCAAACAAGCTGTTGAATCCACGCGTCTTTATTTTCGTCTTTTCCTCCTTGGCTTTCCTTCCCTGCTTGATGACCTGTACCACATTCAGCAGTTTGTTCATCGAATAGGCATCGGCACTCTGCTTGGTTTTCTCGGCAAAGTGTTCCAGGATATAACGCGACACAATGCTGATACGCTTTGCATCATGCAGTGCCTCGTCGGTATCAATGCCCCACACCATCTTTGTATCAACGTGATTCTTCATTCTCATGGTACTGCTATAGTCCACATGGAATCGTAGCACGTTCTTGTCGCGGATGGCATTGATGATGGTATAGGTATGCAGCGGCTTGGTAGGTTTTCCATTATCGTCAGGCTCCCCACCAAACAGCTGAGCCGTTGTCATATATTTGCTGCTGGCTCCTGCATTGATGGCAAAGATGGGAGTACCTGTAAAGCCAAACATCATATAGCGTTTCACACGCTTTACGATTTCTTTGTGCATATCGCCAAACTGGCTTCTATGGCACTCGTCGAATATCAGCACGATGTTCTCTTTCTGCAATACCTCTCGCAATCGTTCATCGTTGTCGTAGAACTTAGGCTTCATCAGGTTCGACAGCTTCTGTATCGTCGTGATGATGATACTCACGTTATCATCCTTCAGCTGTTTCAACAGTATTCCTGCCGAAGTGTTGCTATTGGCGCAGTTAGGCTCGAAGTTGTCGTACTCCTTCATGGTCTGATAGTCCAGGTCCTTTCTATCTACCACAAACAGCACCTTCGACACCTGCTCCATTTTCGAAGCCAGCTGGGCAGTCTTGAATGATGTCAGCGTCTTGCCTGAACCTGTGGTGTGCCAGATGTAGCCACCAGCCTTGATGGTTCCCTGCCAACGGTTATAGATAGCTGTCTGTATGCGTTGCAGAATCTTTTCCGTTGCTGCTATCTGGTAGGGGCGCATCACCAGCAGCTGCTTATCCACATTGAACACACAATACTTCGTCAGGATGTTCAGAATGGTATGCTTGGCAAAGAATGTCGTGGTAAAGTCCCTCAGGTCAGTCAGCAGCGTGTTCTCCTGATCCGTCCAGTAGGAAGTGAACTCAAAGGTGTTCCCATCCGTTTTGTGCTTACGAGGTCCACCGTCTGCCTCTTTCTCTTTGGCATAGCGTGTGGTGTTCGAGTAGTATTTCGTTTCCGTTCCGTTGCTGATGACGAATATCTGTACATAGTCGAACATAGCCTTGCCTGCCCAGAAGGAATCCCTCAGATAACGGTTTATCTGGTTGAAAGCCTCCTTGATAGCCACCCCTCTGCGCTTCAGTTCGATATGCACCAAGGGCAGACCATTCACCAGTATGGTCACATCGTAGCGATTTTTATGGGCACCATCCTCCACCTCATATTGATTGATGACTTGCAGACGATTGTTATAGACATTCTGCTTGTCTATCAGCTTGATGTTCTTTGTCAGACCATTATCCAGCGTCAGGTTCAGCACATAGCCTTTGCCCTGTATCATCTCCGTCTTATCGACAATGGTCATCTGCTCATTCGAAATCATAGGTAGCAGCCGGTTCCATTCCGAGTCGCTCAGCACCACTTCGTTCAGAGCCTCCAGCTGAAGGCGCAGATTCTTCAGCAACCCTGCTTCATCCTTGATGTGAGCATACTCATAGCCCTGCCCTTGAAGCTGCTGTATCAGCGATTTCTCCAAAGCGGCTTCGCTCTGGTATCCCTCGGCAGGCTTGGCTTCCACCTCGTAGTGGGCCATCACCGTCTGGTGCTCCTGTTCTACTATGATTTTATAGTCGTCCATAGGCATTGGATTGTTTATTTGCTTCTTGCTATTTCTGCATCGATGATAAATATATCACCATCTTTGTCTCCTAGAACGTTTCGTGGAACGACATCCCATACACGATACTGATCGCATTTAAATCGTCCGGTTTCACCATCCTTTTCAAAACCTAAAGCTGCCATATAGGTATCAATCATAATCTGTGTGGCAGGTTGTGCCTCACATACACGTTCTTGCTCCAATACTGGCATAACGGTTCTACCATCATAACCAGTAAAGCCGTGAAGCCTATATGCAGTATTAGGGAATAACAAGTTGTGAAGTTGGATCTTTTCCAGCAACTTACAGATGCCACCACTATTCAGCAGATTATTAACCTTATATATCGTGTCTTTGGCAACGTATGTGTCGTTTTCGTTACCGCTAGGCCCTGGGGTTCCCATGTCAAAAATATTGTCCATAGGAATCCACATACCATGTTCCTTAGCGTACTGCTCAGCAACACGTTGCTCTATTTCGAAGCGAGTTCCATTTGCTTTGCCATTTCCAGATTTCTCCTCATGTAGTCGGCAAAGTCTTTTGAGTTCATTGGAGACTTCTTGAATTCTACGATTTTCTTCATCGTACGCTCCATCGCCTCTTTGTGAAACTGATTCAGATATGTCATAACTCATATTTTTTGCAAAGATATATATTTTTATTCAAACGACAATAATTTATTGCGATAATATTCATATTGCTTTTCGCGCTGCTTTAGCTGCGCTTCCAAGTTCTGTATAGAGGCCTCGAAGGTATCGAGGATAGAGACAATGCGCTGCTGCTCGGAGAGAGGTGGGAGAGGAATATGCATTCTATGCAATTTACTACCTTTAATTCCCTTTGCAGTTGCACCTGTTGCTTCTTTTTCTAACCTAATTTGAAATTCACTACCTAACAAAATGTATTTCAAGTAACTTGAATTTAGTCTTTCATCCTTTGGTCTGTATTTTATGACCCTTTGAGCTAATGCTATATTCTCATTATCAATTTGAGCTACATTTCCAAGAGGTGCTTCAGTTGTAACAAGGACATCACCTATTTGAGGTTTCCCTCTATGCATTACTTCCTCATAATCATCCTCAGATATATATTCTTTAGAATTATCGTAATCAATATAACCTTTTCTTATATTTTTAGCTGTTACCAAAAAAATACCAGCATCTACCTTTGAAGGAGTCTTACCACGATAGTCCACATAATCACACAATTCTAATAACTCAAACCATTCCACCCCGGGCTTTCCTTCGAGGTCGAGGAGTTGGTCACGATAATATTCGTATTGTTTTCTTCGCTGAGCTATCTGCTCCTTTAGGTTGTCTATAGCAGAAATGAAGGTATCAAGGATTCCCACTATCCGAGTCTGTTCTTCAAGAGAAGGGATGGGGATGAGGATGGTTGAAGCCACATTTGACATTAACTTAGGGTTACCCATTCCTTCTAACACATAATCTTTAGCTGTTTTAGAAAGCCAAAAATAAAGGAAGTCCTGCTTGATATTTCTACAGGTAATATCTATCAAGCCACAGACATTGGTTATACTAAATTTCCCTTTCCTTCTAAATATTGTTCCAGCATAAGCTCCGTCTGTTGTCCATGTAAGATAGTTACCATCAAACATATAGCTATTTATATATCCCAAGACACCATCATTTGCTGTTTGAGACGAATAAACAGGATATTCCCCCTCAAAATCTCTAATATAGTCTTTCGAAATAACCCTGCCTCTTACGAGATTAGCAACCTCTCCTAAATATTTCCACTCAACCATTATTGACTCCTTTCTCCTTCGCTTTTTCTTCGACAATGTGATAAAACTCTGACACAAGAGTTACTATCTGGGATTTCACACTAGGTTGTATTTCTATTAAGTCTTCACGTCCAAGACCTATAGTGAAACGAATCTGATTATATGCATTTATAATGGGTTGATTTGTTTCAATATCAGCATCATAAAGAACACGCGAATTAAGATATCCGCCATCTGTTTGGGGTAATTTATACCATTTGATTAATCCATCTTTGACATCATCTGGCAACGAGTCATAAATCATTCTTAATCGAGCATTGGCTTGCTCATGCTGTTGTAGTTTTTGAGTTTCTTCTTGTTGCCTTCTTATATTCTCTGCTTCTTGAATTTTCCTATTATCTTCTATCTTTTTTATATTTGCTTTATGATCATTATAAAGGTTTTGGATACCATAGAAAACTGCATAGGAAAGACAGAATGCAAATACTGCCCATAAGATTTCCTTTGCAAAAACCTGATAGGTGAATATTGCAACAGCTACAGCTAAAAGGAAAATGATGATATTCCCCTTTTCAATAAAAGCTTTTATTGATGCAAACAGTTCACTCATATTATCCACTCATTACTTTTTAGATAATTTCTTTTTCTTTATCTCGTACATCAATGATATGACGGCAATCACTACGCCTACAACGCCTACAAACAGACTTATCAGGTCATAATTCTCTTTTGCCCATGTCATCAATGCATCCATACGCTATTTCTTTTTATTCTCTACCGCTTTCTTTTCTTCGCTGGCAAGTCTGCGCTCCACTTTCTTCACGTCCTCAGCAGCAGGCAGGTCTTCTGGTACGATGCCACGTTCCAAAAGCATTTTACGAACAGCAGCATTATTGTCAATATGCTCTTTGGCGATCATTGTTTCGCTTTGCAGATCTTTGGTCTGAACATTCATGCTGGTCATCTCAGCAGCAAAGTCCTTTGCCTTGATGCTGATGGTGGGCAGAAAGTCTGCTAATGGACGACTGGCAGGAACACCCATCTTTCGTTTGAGCGTTGCTGTATTCAGTCGGAACAAAGCCTGGTCGCCTTTAGAGCGAATCACAGCAAAACTCTTATCGTTGACACCACGCTCATACAATATGCCAGAAAGTTTCTTTTCTGTCTCTTGTAACTTGGCACGCGCCTTCACACGTTCCACCTCCAAGAGACGTTGTTCTATCAGCTCAGCCTTTCGTGTCTGTACTGCAAAATAGGTCTGTGCAAAGGCTATTTGCTCTTTACGTGGATCGCCATTCTGAGCAACCAGATAACAAGCATAGCGAGTAAGCATCAGGTCTTCTATCTCACGCTGAGCACCACTACCTAGTTCGACCTTTTTATTGACGCCAATAAAATGGTCAGATACTGACTGATTAACAACTTCGCAAGCCACTTTGGCTTTGTCTATCACCTTGGTAAAATTCTGCCAAAGACTATATCCAAGGAGTTGCTGCAACTCTCTTGCACTCCAGCATTCCACGCCGTCAAATTCGAGGGCTGCCTGCTCGAATGCGCTATATAGCTGTTGTATGATTTCTTTTTTCATCATTTACTTAAATTTTACTCTCCTAAATCTTTGATGATAGCCTCAATCTTCTGGTTCAGCTCATTGCCCTCGGAAACAAGTGACGCAAGTTTGCTATTGACCTCCGTGATATTGATGACCTCACGGGTGTCTTCCTGCTCTACATAGCTGCTGACGGAGAGGTTGCAATCATTCTCTAAGATATCGTCATTCTTCACGAGTTTGGCAAGGTATTGCTCATCCTTGCGGTTGGCAAACAGCTCCATAATCTTGTCCTGATGCTCAGGAAGCAGCACATTCTTGTTGCCATCCTTCTGGAATAGCTTGCTGGCATCGATAAAGAGCACGGAAGAGTCTGCTTTTGCACTTTTCTTCAGGACGATGATACAGGTGGCAATGCCCACGCCAAAGAAGAGGTTGGCAGGCAACTGGATAACGGTATCTACGAAGTTGTTCTTGATGAGATACTGGCGTATCTTCTTCTCATCACCACCACGATAGAGCACACCTGGAAACTCTACGATAGCAGCTGTGCCTCGTTCGCTGAGGTGCCACAGCATGTGCATCGTGAAAGCCAAGTCGGCAGCACTCTTGGGTGCAAGGACTCCAGCTGGGGCATAACGCTCGTCGTTAATCAAGATGGCATTGTCCTTGCCTTCCCACTTCAGCGAGTAAGGGGGATTCGAGACAATGGCATCAAAGGGAGCATCCTGCATGTGCTGGGGCTTCAGAAGGGTGTCCTCCAGACGAATGTCGAAGTTGTCATAGTTCACATTGTGCAGGAACATATTGATACGACAGAGGTTGTAGGTCGTTGGATTCACCTCTTGTCCGAAGTATTGCAGGTTAGGGTTCTGCTTGCCTATGGTCTTGGCAAACTTCAACAACAACGAGCCTGAGCCACAAGCAGGGTCATAGACCTTCTGGATATTGGGATTGTTCCATGAGGCCAGGCGTGCCAACAGCTCACTGACCTGCTGAGGGGTGAAGAACTCGCCACCACTCTTGCCTGCATTGGCTGCATACATCTGCATCAGGAACTCGTAGGTGTCGCCAAAGGTGTCATTCTCCGTGTTGTTGTATTTGGAACCCAAATCCATTTGTGCAACGGTCTGTAGCACTTTTGCCAGCAGCTGGTTGCGCTTGATGACTGTAGAACCCAGCGAGGCACTATCCACCGTGAAGTCGGAGAACAGACCGCGCAGGTCGTCTTCTGAGGGTGTGCCAACTGCGGATGCCTCAATACTACGGAAAATGCTGGTCAGACGTTCATTCAGGTTCTCGTCCTTATCGGCAGATTGTACCACATTTTGGAACAATTGCGAAGGCAGGATAAAATAGCCCTTCTCCTCGACCATCTTCTTGCGGATGTTCTCTGCCATCTCGTCGCTGATGGTGGCATAGTTGAAGTCGGGCTGACCTGCTTCCTTCATGAGCCCGTGAATATAGTCGCAGATATTCTCCGAGATAAAACGGTAGAAGATGGAGCCAAGCACATAAGCCTTGAACTCCCAACCATCTATACTGCCACGCAGGTCGTTGGCTATCTTCCATATTGTCTTGTGCAGTTCCGCACGTTCTTGCATCGTTGCCATATATCTTTGTCTTTCATTAGTTGCCTACAAAGATACGAATAAGTGAGAACAATACCAAATTTTGCAGGTATTTTCTATTTCAATTTAATAATGTCACTCCAGCGGGTGGTGGGGTTCTTGGACTTATGGTCTTGCTTCATCACATCGTGCCTAGCACGGTGTGGCCCTACTCGCCAACGTACTCTTCCTCGTTGGCATACAGGGTACGGAACATACGAAGTGTGTCTTTATATGGTTGCGAACCTCGTTGGCTGTAAATCCACATCGTTGGTAAAAGCCTACTGCACTGTATTCACTGGTAGCTAAAGCCTCAACAGTCAGGAACTGACATCCTGCAAATGTCTGA
>ODAJ011720563.1_pt1 | contig 31228 bp, 58 predicted proteins | sample 1539241 | NCBI WGS metagenome assembly ODAJ01 (sample SAMN02144231, study PRJEB22623) | gut metagenome | biome: sheep rumen | host: Ovis aries | place: New Zealand
GTCATTTTGATAGATACCTGGGGTTTGAAGCCGATTTATACATCGCATTCCAATCTATCACGTTTCTGAATTACGTATTTTCTACCGTAAAACAGTTACACATTCGACTGCCAACCAAATCTATCACGTTTTTCGGTACGCAATAGCATGCATTCCACTTGCGTTTAGCTCTACAATTTCATGAATCGCATCATCGATCAAACTATCATTGATCTCATCGGGTAGGAAACTACTCGTTTTTGCGACTCTGGCGAGCAAACTGCAACTGTGGTAACCATGATCTTCATCAAACCTAAACCATTCATCAAAATTCTCAAATGGATCAAACGGATTGTCTTTTGTTGTGAGCATAATGTCCTCTTTCTCGCTCATAGAACTCGCCTCCTTTCGCAAAATGGTAAAAAAGAAAGGCTATGCGCGAAGCATAGCCCAAATCTATCATGTTTTTCCATCAAGAGCGTTGCGAAGAGTGGTGACAGAAACCCCTAATTCTTTTGCGACATCAGCTATCACGGCTCCGTTATTTATCATGGATCGTGCAGACGAAATCTTGGCAGTACTCAGTTTGGGTCTCGGCGCTCTCGGCATCGAAAGACGCCTTACTTGATCAATATCACTGCGTGCAAGAAGCTGTTTCAATGTGTTGTTGGTAATCGCACCATGCTGAACAGCTTCCCATTGTTTATCGGTGAATGTGACCTCGAACCTTTTAAGCCCAAGACGCTCTCTTGCAATCTTCTGACACTGATTACGGAGCTTCTTAATATCATCTTTGTCCATATCAGGGTTCTCAGCTTTTCTTGCGGCGAACAAAGTTCCTGCAATTGCTTGCGCTTTACGCTCGAATGGCCGCTTTTTTATAACTTCGTCAAGCTGGGCCTTCAATTCTTTGACCTCTTTATCATAGATCTTTGCCGCTGAGGGGTCATATTTCAAAGGCGGAGTGCGTAGCAACTCAAGACGAGCCTGATTTGCAAGGGCTTTCAATCTATTAGCATGATTGGCATAGATCCCTTCCATAACAGTTCCTGGATCCTCTTTTGAACCACCAGAAGTTAGCTTATAAGCGTCCTTATATACATACATTTCAGGAACTGTCTGGGTTCTGGTTTTCTGCGTCTCTTTTATCTCTACTTCAGGATGGCCTTCCAAGTATCTTTTCCCAGTGCTGGGATCTTTGACAAGCCTATCGCCATGCTCGTAGTCAATATTCTCCCAATGCTTATGTCTCCGCCCAGTCTCTGGATCAATATCATAGACGGCTTTCTTGACATCAACATAATGCAGATCCGATTCCTTTGCTGGCGATGAAACTTTCTCGCCAGTCTCCGGATTAATGTATCTTTTTTTCGTCTTACCGGTATCAGGATCAGTGACAAACTCACCCTGCTGCTGTTTATCAATACGATAATCGCGATTAGCTCTCGATATCAATGTTGCTGCGCCGCCACCTTTTTGGTATCTTGCTTTTAGCGCGGCAATATCTTGATCGATTTCAGACTGCCTCCAGTTGAGCTCATGCTTTTCGGCATCAATTATCACGTTAGCGTGCTTGATCGCTTTAAGCCTATCACTTAATGGAGCATCTTGAAGAGTCATATCGGTTATCAAGTTTGAGATAATGCCCATTTGAGTCTGTTTTTGTTGACTGGTCATTACCTTCATGCCGGGAACTTTCTTGTAAATATCATGAAAGTTCTCGTTGAATTCGATAAGCTCTTTCTGAAGTTTCTCTACTCGAATATCACCATTCTTATTAGGAATCACGAGAACCGAGTCGCCATCAGTATCAGCGCCAGCCATCTGAACACATGTGATATGATTTACTCCAATGGCGTCTCGACAATTTCCGAGAGCTTTTTTAGCACTTGGAATATCATTGTCAACGACGAGCGACGGAATCTCAACTCTACCCTGATGCGGAAAACGAACCAATACAACCGGAGTTCCGTTCGGGAGATGCGGAGCATATACCTTGCCTTCTGGAATATCAGGGAAAGGCATAAGAACACAAGTAGCCTGATCCTTAATTGGAGCGCCTCGAAGCTGCGCAGATGCAGAATCGCACCCATCAGCAAACTTGCTAAGCAATTCGGCTTTAACTGTGGGATTAGTTAAAGCCATAATATCATTGAACTCCGCTTCTCTCTTCTCATAAGCTTCGTCAAGCTGCTTCTTAGCAAGTGAAGGACGCTGTTTCGAAAGAAATTGGCTTGGCAATGTCTTTGACCATTTTGCCCAATCGCCTTCTTCGTTGACGATGTTCAGTGCAGATAGCTGCCTTTCACCATTTTCGTCGATATAGTGCCGTTGAGCCAATACCAATTCGTCATCAAGCTTAATTGAAGCACCAAACGGATTGTCCGGATCTTTTTTCATAGGCTTCAAGACAGTATTGTCTTTAGTGCCCATCATTGGGGTTCCTTCATGCTTGCTTGTGTTGAACCGAATATCAATTCCATCTGGCAAGTCATCAGAATACATAGCCATGCCCTTAAGGTAGTGCGTGCCATCAACAGCAATTCGCACCTGAGCATAAGTAGCATCTTTCAACGAAATATCAGGAACGCCAGGACGAAGCTCGATAAGGCCGTCTTTATCGCCACCGCCTTGCTCATCATAAACGATTGCCACTCGAGAAGAACTAACACTCCTTGGCGGCTCGACCTTCTCGAGTTCATGATCTTCCATATACACTTGAGGAATGGCCGCTCCATTTGGAAGATTTTTTACTGTCTTATAATCCATATCAGGAGGAGCAAGAACTTTCACATTGGTGAACTCTCCAGTTCCCATCTGCCTTGTCTTAATATAATACAGATGGTAACCTTCCTCTTTCAGAAGATCGATCGCAGTCTTAAGCTTTGTGTCACTAACGCCGAGAAATTTCTCGACGCCAGTGCCAACCTGAATCGGGCCTTTTTCTTCCATCTCCGACCTAAGCTTGTTAACAGTCATGGTCGTAAGACTGACTTTTTCGTCTTTTGTTGGGTCAAGACGATTCTTTACAGTCCCATACCCAATATCAAGTTCTCGACTGATCTCAGCTGGTGTTTTTCCTTGCGCATAAAGCTCTCGAATCTTCTTCTGCTCATAGTCGGTTTGAATATCTTTTGCGATTGACAATTTGCCACGAAGTATTCTCGTATTAGGTTCACCATTCTTGTCAACGCAGCCCATAATTTTGCAGATTTCAATATCGCTTACAAGTCGGTTACCATTAGCATCTTTTTTCGCTCTAAGGTTACCGACCATTGACCGAAAATCACGGACGTGCTGGTACGCATTTTCACCAGTGCCAAATCCGTACCGGCCACTTCCTCGTCCAGGAGGATTGTCATCATGCCCAACACCAACATGGGCAAGAAACTCCTCATCAACATTTGAAATATCAAAGTGCTTCATGACTTGGTCGTCCGTGAACCACATGGAATCATTCCTCCTGCTTCAGTTGAGTGATGATTTTATCGAATTCGATTATCTTGTTCATGATGCCCTGCACATCATCAGCATTCGGCTCGCATGTAGTAATTTCACTATTTTGGTAAATGCGCAGTTCTGTACGAATATCATAGGGGTTTATTCCGTATTCAAGACAGAACAAAGCTGCATAAATCTCAAGCTGTTCCATATGAGCCGGAATTAGACCAGTCTTCAGATCATGAATTCTAAGAATATCTTTTCTGAAGCAAATTGCATCAGCAGTGCCGAAGCAATTCGGGGAATAGTATAGCACTTGTTCCGGAGTCATGCCATAGCCAATTGCATCATTTACGTAAAGATTAAGCGTCTGCTTAGTCTTTGGCAGCTTTTGCCCAAGCTCAATACACTGACGAGCAAAATCATGCAGAATAGTTCCTCGCTGAACAATCAGAAAACTATTGTACATTTGAGCAACTTTTTCTGCATCGTAATTTATCCAATGGTATTTACTCGCGCTTAGAAGCGCATGTTGACCCACCAGATCTGAATGCTTCTTGAAGTCCATCGAGTACATCCTCCTTGTTCTCAGGAAATATAAATGCTGCGTAGGACATCCCCTTAAGCTGTTCTACGTAGTACTCCTGGTTGGGGCGTTTGGATGCGGATGCGTCTTTCTTGCATTCCAATGCGCCCCAATGGTTCTCATAAAGAATCAGCAAATCTGGAAAACCCTGAATATAATTCGGGTCGTTCTTTAGAACCACGCAACCAGGAAAGCGAATTTTCAATTCTTTGATTAGATCAGCTTGAAATTTACTTTCCAGCTTACTCATGAGCGCACCTCGAAAAAAAAAATAAATGGCATGATTCATGTATGGCTTAACGTCTTAGCCATAACCTTATGAGCTGGATTCGAACCAGCATGTTTCCTCAACGCTGCAGGCGTGAGCGTCTTGCCTATTAGACGACCATAAAGTCCTGGGGGAGAAAACACATTTTCTCCTCTCCATTATAAGCCATGTTTTTTTTGTAATTTTTTCAGACCACGAAAGCACGCTCATTGAAGTTTTTCTTGTTTCGAAGTGCAATTCGAATAGCCTTGTCAATTGGGGAGTCGCTTCTGAGATGGTAGTAATACAAATCGTGGAATGGGGTATTCATTCTGTCAATTCTGCCAGCAGACTGCACCATAATCTTGTATGAGTAATTCTGACTGAAGAATATCATAGCGTTTGTCTCGATGCAATTCCATCCTTCAGCGCCAGCCGTATACTGCACAAGGTAAAACCAGGAATCGCTTTCTGGAATTGGCTGATGGTTATGCCCATTCCACTCGGCATAAGTAATTTTAAGAGAATCGGCAAGAAGCCTCAAGCTCTCAAGCTCGTAATCGAAGTTGTAAAATATCACAAGCTTTGGACGTTCCTTTGAAATCTCTCTTACAGCATCGAGTCTACGTACATCGCCGTTACAAATATGCCTAAGCACATAGCACAAAGCACCTGCATCTTGAATCGGCTCTTTCTTATACGGATCAAATCTTGTGCGCATGACCTGCTTAGTTAAGTCTTTGTCGTACGGAACTACAATATCAATGTGATGACTCTCGGTGTCACGTTCAAAAGGCATTTCAACAACAACTTCTCTACGATGCCTAACAAGAGTACCACAGCCAATGTAACGATCCACTTTATGGTATTTAGCGAATCTGCTGTAAACAACGTGAGTTCGCTCAAACTCTGTCTGGTTTTTGTAGAAGCCATTGGCGATGAAGACCTGCATGTAATCGCTCCAAGTGTCGCCTGGAGTGGCTGACAGCAATATCCAGCGATTGTTCTTGACAATTTTCTGGAAGCTCTTAGCCCAAGCTCCTCTGCCAACAACTCGCTGCTCGTCAAATATCACAAACCAGCCTTTGAGTCCAACGTACTTACCAATGTTGTTCCAACTGTCGACCACTACCTGAACTCCGCTCTCCTTAGGATCGACATCTGGGCCAAAAGGAAAGGGAATGCACTCTTTTTCCCAATCCTTAGTGTCCCTTTTGCGAGCCGTGGTAATGATCAGCAGGTTTTTAGGGTGAGGGAGAGAATATCCATTGAGCTCTCCCCCACACTCGTCAACCATAAAGTAGGCGAGGGAGGTTCGAGATTTCCCCGAACCTACCCCGCCAACCAGAATACATCCATTATGCATCAGAGAGAGTGCTTCCTGCTGATGAGAATATAATTTTACCACGGGGTGTCTTCTTCGCTCCCATCAGTTTCGGCCATATACGCAGCGTACTTACCACCGAAATCATTCACAGGACGAGTGGTAGCGTAAAGCGTATCGCAATAGCCCTTCACAGTGAACGGCCCACGATTGTGTTCATACGGATGAATATCAACGTCAACGTTCATAATGTCAGCCTGATCGAGTTCTCCAACAGTTTCCTCACTCAGCTTGCGCATAGTACGCTTGCCGGCGAATTCACTGCACAGGAAAATCTTGGGCGGGTACTTGCTGTTCATATTTACCACGATCTCAGTGGTGAGCAGATCATCATCCTCAGGATCACGAGGAGGACGCTGCTTAACATTCCAACCACGAACACGAAGCTCGTTAGCAACATCTTCCGTCACAACCAGACTAAACGTACGCTTGCCACCAGCAGGGTTGAACTTGGTCGGAGCACCAGAGAAGTTGGTCCAAATGATCACAGCATTCTCAACAGACAGATTACCATTGGGCAGAAACTTGAAAGTGGATTCCTTAGCACGAGACATGAAACTCATAGTGTGTTACTCCTTTCAATCATTGACGAATTTATCGAAATCGCCATACTCTTCAATGTGTTTGATTGCAGAATCGACAAGCCCATCAAAATATCCAAGATCGATCTGGTCCTGCCGATTCATAGCCTGAACTGTTTCAGCTTCAAGCCATCTGTAGTCGGATGTGCCTGTTGCCGCATAGTACTTGCCGTCTTTCTCTCTCATAAGCTTGCCTCCACCGCAACCTTGTCTTACTGGGCAGAAGAGACCGGCTTTGCCTATGAAAATATAATTGTGCCCTTTGGCAATCTGTTCATCAAGTCGAGCAACTGCCTCAGGCATGGATCCTTCTTTTACGAGCTTAGCTCGTGCTTTCTCGAGCTCCTCAACATTCGGCAGATTTTCGTTCATGTCCAAATATAAAGCGCTCGTCACGGTCTTCGTCTCGCAAAGATCTCTGAACTCGATTTCCTCTCCGCTAAACAGCTTCTTAAAGACATATGGATGCTGGAACTCTGCGCCAGTGGCAGTCCAAGTCCCATCCAGATGCCTCGCCACATATACGGATTGGTTCACAAGGCAAATTCGATCATACTCATCTTCGACCACGAACGTGTAGCCGAATTTCTCACCTTGTTCGTAAATATAATTGGTGATTTCCTCGGTCGGATTCACAACTTTGATCGAGTCGGTTTTCACATGAATGACTTTTCCACCACGCTCTTGCACGTTCTTCTGCAAGTCGATCATGAACAAAGCACCACGTTTAGCTACCCAATTATCAATGTTGCGAGGATCCTTAAAAGGATTCTGGAACTTAGCACTTGTCAAACCATAAACGCTATTAATAGCGATCTTCAGAGCTTGGCTCAACTGTTTTGCCTGTTCGTGGTTCGTTAAATACGGCTTAAGTTTACCGTCAAAGAACTTTCCGGCAGCTTCAAAGTCCTTATTCTTAATCGCCAAACGAATATCAATGAGGTCTATGAAGTTCTGCGTATCTTTGCCGAACCCATTCTCCGCTTTAATCGAATGCGGGTGCATCGAAGAAACGTCAAATACCTTGATTCGGCCAAAGTACATGCCAGGTTCGGAGTAAACTCTTCCGCCTTCACCAGGATCTTCACCTCTGTAGATAGAATATCCAGAGACGATCTTACCTGTATACCTGCTCGGATCGATCTTCTTAGGATTGAACTCATATCCTGGGAACTCTTTGCTCAGGTCAGGGTACACGAATTGCTTATAAGCATCCTTGTCGCCTCTGAGAATAATCCTCGCTGTCAGCTGGTTGGTTGTGTCGTTAACGCTTCCCTGCCCAGTTAAGATCCTCGAAATATCAGCCAGGATCTTTCGAGCTGTCCAATCGCCCTGAGTTGCGTTCCATACTGCTTCAGTAGCGATTACGTCATTGTCACAATACTCAGCAACCTCATCCCATTTATCTTCTGGCACTGGCTGATCCCACGGTAGACCAAGCTCCTGATGATGTATGCCAAGCTCGATCTCCCATTTCTTTAGCGACTGCTTATTCGAGGCATAATCCCAAATATCAGTATAGCTTAGGTTGTAAGCTTCGCCAAATAGAAGCCCTCGATCGGATTTGTCACTGTTAATTATTCGTTGGCTAAGCTCATAAAGCTGCTGATTGGAATATCCAAGGTACCGAGCATAGATGATGTGGTTGTCGTAGCGCCTACAGTTGAATCCTACGAGCTTCATCTTCATGAAAGATTCCATGTCACTCGGCGTAGGATTTATCATGCGGACGACTTTCTTTCCTTCACCTTCGATTTTCCAGTTCACGAGGAACAAATTAGGAAAGACCTCGACATCGAAGAATACAATGTGGTCGTTGTCGTAAATATCAACTGCTTCGCTTGGCTCATCTGACTTAAACTTCATCTCACCGACCTGCTTCACACAGTACTCGCCATGATGAGATGAGTTATTCGCGAATGCCAATACGGCAGGACGCATGTCGCTTACATCATAGTGCAAATCTCCAGCGTATGCATCGTCCAGAATTTTCTTGATGAAGTCGATACTGGGTTTTGTTCCTGGATGTATCTCCTTCTTTAAGTTCCTGGTGATCAGATCTCGAAGCGACCGCTCACTCTTCACCGATTCTTTGTTTACCATGCGCACCTCCTTGCGAGGGAGGCCGCTCGAACTCGAGATGGTCGCTACTGGAATATCATTACACCGCGACAGCCTCCTCCTCAGCGAACTTCTACCACGGAAGACCTTAATCTCGATACCTTCGTCATAAACGCTCGCAAGCTCATCTACATTGCCGTCGTAAATATAATGCAGATGAATGCCTGATCCGCCTTTGCTGAATTCAGCATAAGTCGGTGGCCATAAGCTTGCGGCTTCAGCATTCAAGGATGCTGACTTCGCACCGCTTTCATCCTTCAAATCGAAGTCGATTACAATGTGATTCTTAGGTACTCGCACATAGTGCACCTTATCTGTCTGAATATCAGACAGCTTAGTTGTCACTCTTGACCATGGCGCGAGTGGTTTCTCAGACGCTTCGGCTGTCGCATACTGAGCCGGGCAATCTGCGAGCAAACTATCAAGCAAGGATTCGGTACAGTTCATATCGATCCAGCCTGTATTGCCCAAAGGAACAAGCTTTACCGGCTCGACGTTACGCTCGCCACGCTCGAACTTCGAAATATCAAAGTCCTCGTAGTAACTTCGAACCTGTTTCCCATCCACCCTTGTAATCTCATAGAAGTTCTTAAAGTAGTTCTTTAGTTCTTCCCTGAATTTGTACTTCGGTAATCGAGTTCCCTCAAGTCCGCTATCTTCTGCATACTCCTTATACATAGCATACGCGGCTCGAAGCGTGGTTCCGTTCTGCCTCTCAAATACCTCGTAGCTGTCTTCAACGAAATTGAAGAACACATCAGTCTTCAATATCATGTCGAGAGGTCGATAGGCATTGTAGTAATTCTTGCCAAGCTCTTTAAAGACATCGAGACAGTGCGAAGCGATTGCGCCGAGCTCAAACTCAATCTGGCTCATAAGACGGTGGTACCGAACGGGCTCAATTCTTCGACCGCTTGGGCGAATATCAATGAGTCGCCTGATGATGCCGGACTTTGCGTCGGTGATCTTAACCGGCCTATTTGTTGCCATGAACAAGAAAGCGTTCATCCGCATAGCGTATGGCGACTTGAACTTCTCGTTCATGCTCATCTCCTCGTGGGAGACAATGCTGTTTAGTTTTGTATTGTCCTCAATGCGGCTCAGATCACCGTCATGCTGAATGGCAACGAGTGGATTACTCTTGAAAACCTCAAGGGCGAACTGGTTGTTGCCAGTGACCAGACTCTTTGCTTCAAATACGGCGTAATATCCAGCGAAGAGTTTCTGGATCACATTCAGAATCGTCGACTTGCCTGCGCCAGCATCGCCATATAATACGCAGAACTTCTGAATATCTTTTGCTTCACCGGCGACGATGGCTCCGATAGCCCATTCAAGTTTCTCACGTTCGCTGGGATCATACAATGTTCCGACGAGTTCATCCCAGCTTCCGTAATCTCCTTCCTCAAGAGCATACGGAAGCTTCTTGCTTACGTAATCAGTCTTGCGGACTTTTGTGTTACTGAATGTTAGCTTCTCGTCCAGCTGGTGGAAATTATCTGGTGAGTCGCTAACGTAGAGCAGAAACTCTTTCCATGTCCGACTTGAGTAATTGCTCGAATATTTTGGAGTAAGCCTAACATCGCCGCCGAGGCCATTCTTAAGTTCTTCGACCTTCTCCGAAATATCATTGTCTATGGCTCTTTGGATCACATACTCATCAGTCGACCATAGACCAGCTTCGGCATCCCAGGCAGCGTAGAACTTCCCGCCTCGTACCATCATGTCTCTGGACTTCTTGACCACGAACTCCGGGTAAACCTCAAGCACCCCCTTTGCTTTGCCGGGTCGGGTCTCCACCTTGTAGAAATCCAATTTCATTCCTCCTTCCTTGCAAAAATCAGTTTCGTGACATTTTGTGACAAAGTGACAAAAATGAGGGCTTTCACAATCCCTATATACAATAAATCACTTTTTATATTAATAATAGTACTTTGACTGTAAAAGTGTCACAGAATGTGGGAAAAGCCTTATATATCAACGGTTTTGGCTGTTACATTTTCGTTTTAAAAGTGTCACACTGTTACACTTTTTTGTCACAAAATGTCAAAAAAGGCCATTTTTGATGCACAAAATTACTTCAAAAAATGGCCTATTTTGCCCGTTTTCGCCATCAAAAATGTCACAAATTTACCCCAAAATATCGTAGTTTTCACGCAAATACGCATTCGCTTGCAGCCAAATTGGGACTCTTCTCTGGTCTCTTTGAGGGTTCTTCAGAGGGAAAGGAGAGCCTCTTCCGTCGTAAGAATAGTACCTTTCGAGCCATCTTGTGACGGTTTTCCACACCGATTCATATCCTCCATTGATGAAATATAAATCGTCTTTAAACCTCATCAAGCCCAAATTCTCGACCATTTCCCAAAACAGGAGCTTAACCGTAAAGTCCCCCATGTCATCGCCGTCGAGAGCCAAATCAGCCATATCTCTGGCAAGTCCGACAAGCATCTCAAGGACTGTGCACGGCCCTTCAAGGTCGATCAAGTCTTGTGCAGGAAGTCCTTGGTCCCACGAGTAATATCCACGAATGCTTTTTCCGATTTGTCCTCGGTCAGAATCGTTCGGAACTATCCCGAAATACTCAATCCGGAGCAAATCGCGAAGTAAAAGCGTGTATTTTTCGCCTTCCAAGTACTCTACGAACCATTCCAAGTAGGCCTTCTGAGGATCTTTCGTACTGTTCACTCCATCCAGCCCCCTAAAACCTCCTCCGCATACGCTCCATGCCTTCTAATCACTTCATAATCATCACCTCGATTCTCGTTTCGAATATAAACTACATCCGGATCAAGGCTTTGATCTCCAAATTTAGTTGCCAAATTATAACCAACGGTTGCGATTGGGTCATCAATTACCTCATAATCCTGCCCAATCAATGTATCATCGTCCTCAAAATACATCAAGGTGACCTTGTCATAGTGAGGATTTCCAATGCTGAAGTCTTCATATGAGATTACGTATGGTTCGACGAGCTCGTCTGGGGCTCTTTCAACGATATCACAATCCTCATTTTCGTCGGATTCACCTTCGTCACTGTCACTTTCGTCATCCGAATCATCGTCTTCAGGATGCTCCATACTGGCGAGAGCTTCTTCGATGTCGTCATCAAGTCGAATATCATTTAGAACCTCCTCATACTCATTAGTTGACTCAAGATTTCGTTCTTCAGGAGCTTTTTTAGGCTGCTCATACGTATAAACTACCTTTTCATCGGGCTTTTTCTTCTGAATTCGCGAAAAAACATATGACATGCCAAAGCCTGTGGCCATACCACAGAGGAAAAAACAACCATAGGTTGCGATTTTCTTAGCATTCATCAAGATTTTCCTCCTATTCTTGTCGAGAAAGGCGGGAAGCCCCAGAATATCCAGAGCTCCCCGCCAGTTGACTTACCGCTTCATTGCGCCAAACAGCGGCTGCTTGTCAAAGTTGAACGTCAGCGGAATATTACCATTGTTCCAATCGAGATACTGCCAGTCCCTCCAAGCGCCAGCAAGAATATCCTCGATTCCGAAGCTGACATACTGGTCTCCATCAGGATTATCCATAGACCAACCGTAGATCAGACCCGCGTCAGTCGGCGGGAACCCAAGCTGATCATACACTGTATTGAGCGTCAGGAAAGTATCCATCCGAAGCCGCCTGTTCATTTCATCCTGCTTACTCTTCAGAAACAGGATGTTCTGTTCGAATAGCTGCTGATTCCAATATCTATTTGTCCGGTCGAAGATCCTCGAAGTGCTCCCAGGACTGAACTGAACCTTCTGCGCCTCCACCGCAGGGTTCTCAACAGAGTTGCCATTAATATCACGGCCGAAGTAGAACTTCTCATCCGCTTCGGCACCGTACTCGTCCTTAACCCGAGCACGGTAGTCCGCATAGCTTGCAGAAATCGCCGCAATACCAGCTGTAAGGGCCATATTCCGCTTGTTAAGTTCAGCCCCACCAAGCCACATGCAGCCCAGTCCGGCGGCTTCTACGGCCACTGCAGGCCCGTACAGACGCGTTACATCGCCGACCATGCCAATTCGAGCCTTGCGAACGGCCTTCATGTCACCAGCAGCCTTCGCTTCCTCGACTTGCTGCCGGCGAATATCAACCTTCTCCTCGAGCTTTGTCGAGGCAACACCAACGCCAATTGTGCCGCCGACAACGCCGACGGTACCGGTGATTCCAAGAATAATAGGTTTATGTGTCTTGAGGAAGTACCGCGCTTTGCCCATCATCTGAGAGAAACCCATCAAACATCCTTCCTTTCTTCGGTCAGTAGTGCAATATTCATCTCATCGAAGAGGTTGTACATCTCCTTAGCCTCTCCATTAGCGATCATGATGCTCCAGCACTCGTCATCCACCCAGCTGAAGAGCACAAACCGTTTGCCAGCAAGGTTAATGCCAACTCGCTTGCTCTTCTGCTTAGTCCAGCCCATGCCATAATATCCAATGATTCCGCCAGCAAGTTCAGGCATCAACTCCTTGAACTTTTCGACAAGGGCCTTGTATCCATTAGGCTTGTTCATTATTTCTCTCTCCTTTAATCATCTTAATGTGAATGCAAATATCCTTCCTCAGAGGGAAGTTCCGGATGTAGCAAGTATTGTTGCTGTTGCTCTTCTTGAGAGCCCTTTCAAGCATCTCAGGCCCACCGAACAGCATTTCGCAGTACTTAGCATCGTAGAGTTGATCGTTGTCGTCATCAATGGCGATCTCTGTGTCCGAGTAGTAGACAATATCAAGAACCTCATATCCGGCAAAGTGCTGCATCCACACATCCTCAGTAAGCGCCATGTGCGGATGAACCATCTCTACTACAGGTTCTTCCTTTGGCTCATTGTCGGCGACCCAGTCCCCATCCTTGTCGCCATCTTCCTCAGAATTATCATTCTTTCCAGCATCGACTGGCTTACTCAGCATGTCGCAAATCCTGTCAATCTCTTTATTTGCCTTCTGAATATCCAGCGCAAGCTTGCTCATCTGATTTGCAAACTCCACCTTCTCCTCAAGAGTCTCAGGCATTGGAATCTTGTTTGTATCAGACTTCTTAAGCTTCATTGCCATTCGAATATCATAGCAGATGATGATCAAAATCATCGCAGCAGCCAGAATTGGGATAATAATGTTGATGTTCATGTTTCAAAACTCCTCCTATTCTTTTTACGCGTTTTCTCTTTTGCTTTCTGATCGAGGAACTTATGGATCTGTTGGAAGTGTGCGACCTCATATTCGAGATTCCTATTCCTCGCATGTCGCTCCTTTTCCGTTCGCTTCTTGTATTCTAAATATCTTTGGCATCTACTGTGACATAACACTTCCCTCTCCAGACAGCCATAGCAGGGTGCTTCCTGCGTAGACCCAACAGTAAAAGGGATCTTATGCTTTGCCACTGGTATCACCTCCGATGGAGATCGTCATATCAAGGTCAGCTGCTTCTGCGCCACAACCAGCATGGCAAGCCAGCTTCACCCAATTATCAACATTTGAGCCATCTACTGCAATCTGTCCGATTTCGGCCAGCATGAGCATAGCCGCTACGTCCTCAGGAATAAGCCTGTCGAGCCCCTCCCTCGCAAGGTACACATTCCAGAGATTGGCAATCCTTTCATAAACGATCGCAGTTATTGGATCACGAGCGTACTTGCTTCTTGCGATATCCAGGATCCGTTCAGTTGTGACCTTGGTGACGATCTCCATCGTTTTTCCTCCTTGTTTTGTCGATTGAGCCAAAAATAAAAAGAAGAGGACTTGTGTGAGTCAGTTACTTATTGGGTTCGGTTTTCTTGTCGGTGCGAATCTGCGCGGTCATTCCCTGTTCGGTCATCCAGTCTTCAAATCTGATGACAAAGATGTCAACCTGGTCTTCCCAACTCTTGTTCGTCCACATGAGTTTTTCCTCCTTTTAGTACTTCTCACAAGTCCTCTTCATTATAGGCCGTGTAAAAAGAAAAGAGGATGCGTGTTCGTCAGTTGAAATATATCAGAATTCTCCGATCTCAATGATCTCCAGTCCGGGCCAGATTTCGATTCCAGGCCAAGGTTCATCTTCAAGGATCTCAAAGATCTCCTCGACCTCAATGATTTCGTCATCGGTCATGGGGCGCATTTCGTTGTTGTTTTCCATAGTATTTTTCTCCTTTCTATTTTGCATCCTCTTCATTATATGCCGTGTAATTTTTAAAAGACGTTGCTATACGGCACGGTCTCGCCGAAATCCGTGTCACTTTCATAGAGCAACCACGTCTCGCCATAAGCATTCTTGGATTTACAGAATTCCTCATTCGAGCTAAAGCGAATCAGCCCAAATCGAGGATCTGGCTGGTTATCACTAAGCTTTACTCTCCAAAGAGTCTTCGCCCCGAGCGTGTACAAATACAGAAACTTTTCGTCATTGACAAGGAATTCAAGGTTAACTTTCTGCAGCATTGGTTTTCTCCTCCGCATATAGTTTAAGTCCTACGAGGTTACAGTACGCTTCAAGCATTTCAATACTCGGGCAACTCTTTCCCGAGATCATGTTCTTGTAACCCTGACCAGAATATCCAACACGTCCGGCCATTTCTCTAAGGGTGTAACCGTTTTCCAACCTCCAGGCTTCTATATATTGTATAATTTTCCCGTAGCTATTGAGTCTCACTCCACATCATCACCTCCCATTGCTGTTCATCAGCTTTTCGATGATGTCCAGAATATCATCTTGGCACTGCGCGTAGGCAGTGCACCAATTTAGTAGCCCAACTGCATCAAGACCTTCTGGTGGTTCTACTTCTCGGTTTACTATCTGGTCAATGATCATCGAATATCCGACTTTTGTAAGTTCTTCACTCATTCCAGTTCACCTCCTCCACTGCCATTCACCAATCAACAGGCCAATTAGGATTCCGAGGACGACGCCAATACCGATCATAGAGATGCATGCAAGATATTCACTCATTTCCTGTCCTTCCAAATTTCGTAGAGCTTTTCACAAAGATTGACGACAACAATAATAACGAGGAAAGCAGCAACGGCAATGGCAATGTAGATTACGGCAACAAATAACATGTCGAATTTAAATGCGAGGTATTTCTCAATCATTTCCCGTAACCCCGAATATCATCGAAGAGGACAGGAATCTTGCTCTTCATCTCCGCCAACAGAGGGCACATTACCTCTCTCATCTGAGGATGAGCATCAGGAGCACACCGCAAGCTAAAGATGTGCCTCCATTCGCGCCAGTTTGCCGTAATTATCACAGTAGTCTTTGTCGAATTCGGAAGAACGCTTCTCGCAATCTGAGCCGTAGCACCAAGATCGATCATGGCCATGTAATGCTTCTCTGCATCTTCCATGGCTCGTGTCCACTCGTCAAGAATATCAACAATCCTTGACTCGGGAACATTCTTGATGACATTGCTCCATTCAATGCCGCCCTTAAGGTCAATGAACTCCACATTGGACCCGAATCGTCCAGCAGAATAGTTACAATATCTTGTAGACTCTTGTGCGAAGCTTGCTGTTCGGTGTCTGACGAGTTCATGGCTGACACCGCGGTCGACTGTGAACTTTACAGTCATCCCGCCATGTTCCAGCATTGCTTCATGGCCACTGGAGATCAGTTTGCCAATGAACTTCTTCGTGGCTTCAAAAGAGCCGGAGGGCTCGCTACGATAGCAAGTCCTCGCGGTCTTCTCGATTCGCTCGAGTTCCCGAACTCCGCCTTTCGAGATCTCGGTTTCAATTTCGTACTTCGGCTGACCTAAGACCATGTTCGGCCTCCTTTCTGATGAAGTTCCAAATCTCTGCCTGACATTTGCCGCACAAATCGAATTTGCGATCGTTCCAGTAGACTTCGATCCTGCTGGCAGTCCCAGTAAGTTTATCACGAGGCATTACGGTAAAGCACTCTTCATTCAGGTCGCTGATTGTTTCCTTGCATCGATCACATTTGTAGAATGTCAATATCAATCATCCTTTCGATTAACGTGGTAGTAATCGTCTACTCGGCTGACGAATTCCATGGGGTCATCAAGCACAGTGATGTCACCATGATCCCACGGGAACTCATACGTTTCAATCGACGGATAGGCAGACACGAGTTTACCAGAAAGCATATCAAAGTCTGCGCAATGGAGACTGCCAACTACTACGTCACCATCGCACCAAGGGAAGATGATCTGCTTAGTGTAATGGAAGAACTGCGGAGGAAGCTCTTTGTTGAAATGCTCGAACTCTTCGCCGTCCTTGTAGGGAATCCCCTTGAATTCGAGGAGGCACTTGATAATATCAATTGTTGCATTTACGAATCTCTTGTAGGTGTTTCGGTCAATGGCCTTTTCATTCATCATCGTCGTCGTCATCGTCTTCTTCCTTTCTAATCATTAAGAGTATGCCAATTACGATCATGTAGATAGCAATCAATTTAACCATGAAGATTATCATCGTCAACCTCATTTGACTTATCAAGGTCGCGAAGCCGTTTTTTCATCCGAGCAATATCACGCTCGTTGTAATCCTCCTGCATACCGATATAGTCAACTCGCGCTTCGAGATCCATATATTTAGTAAAATACATAATGCAGCAAGCCGTTACAACGGCGGCAAGAAGCACGAGAGCCAGAATGCCGAGCACATACAGGAATTCCATCATGTTCATTCCTCCTTCATTGCTGAAAAGGTATTATCAAACCATTCCTTGGTTATAATACGCTGTCCGAACCCCTCATCGAACATTGCGCAGAGATTATCCCATTTGTTCTGGTAGTCATACCAGACTCTCTTGTCGAGCTTGGTGACGACCAAATCTTTGAGGAAGTCAAAAGCAAAGGCCATTTCCAATGCTTCAAGAGAGAACGTACTCCCCTTGGCAAGGTCAATGGCTATTCTCACGGCGTATTTGTTGTAGTATTGCTGTTCTGACATGAGACCTCCGAAATATCATACAGGTCAAATAAACTTAGCTGCTTTCCCTCGAGCTGCTGCTTCTTTCTCTCACGAGCAGCCTGCGCCTCGAATTCCCCCCTTTCTTCGAGGCGCTTGTAGATTGCAACTACCTGCATATCATGCATCTCGTCAACACGTTGCGCCCATTTGGGCCAGCGATTGTAGTGCTTAAGTTTTACACGCATCTGCTCAATTGTCATCTTTGTATCCCTCCGCAAGTTTGTACGGTTCGTACTTGTCGCTGAATCCGGCAATGTTGTGACAAATTTCGCAGACTATCATACACCGCTTCTTGCCCTCAACAGGAAGCGCATAATGCAGAGTTTTGAAGCCGCATTTCTTACAAAACACGGCTCGCGAATCGCTCTGCATCATGCGCTTGTAGGCTCGCCTTTCCCTCCGTCCCATAGTTCCTCCTTATCTGAGACTTACCGCACGAGGAAGGTTGATCAAATATCCATCACGCATCCAAGTGATGGTCGTGCCTGTCAGGTTTGTCCACCCCCAGTTTCGGTCGGTGTAAGCACTGTCGAGATTGCTTAGCGCATAGAAATCTGCAACACTTGCAGCGCCATACTGCGCCACAAGGTTGCCAAGGCCGTTGAGAACCTCCTCCGCCTCCTGTCTTGTCTGGAATATCACGTCGTCAAAAACATGGAGATTTCTATTCCTGACACTCGGAGCCTGCCGGTTATTGTACATGCCAGCGTAGTTGGTCTGGGGCGTGCGTACGTTCGGGTTCGACGCTCCTCCTGCGCCATTACCGTAGAAGAGCATATTGATGGCACCTGTGAAACCGTCGACAATGAGCTTTTTGATCGACGGCCAAATAATGTTGGTACTGACATACTCACCGACATTATCAATCGATTCACTGAAGAACGTTTCTGCCAACTTGTGGCCGATTGACTTCTTCTTAACCTGCTGCTGGCCCTTCGCTACGGGAGCTGGCAGCTGTTTCTGCGGCTGTTCAGACATTGGCAGTGTCCTCCTCCTGATTCTCCTTCATCTTGCGAATATCATTCACCACAGAGATACAGGTTTCCGTGAATGTTACCGTGTCCTGGATTTCCTGGACCGCATAATTAGTCGCCTGCTTACCGATCCAGCCACCAATGGCCCACGCACCGATTCTTGCGAGCATCTGCTGGTTTCTGGGCATTTTATCAATGACGGGCTTCATGATCCCATCGGTCACGAGTCCCGCACCAAACGGGACAACGAAGTTGGCAATATTGGCGATGGTGTTACCGATTTCACGGATGGTCATAATGAATTCCTCCTTCAATATGGATGGTGATGTTAGGGGTTTGCGGATGCTTTTCTGGTTTAAATACAAGATAGGTCACAAGAAGAATTGACATTCCGGTAATCAGGTTGATGATCTTGTTTTTGGCCTCGTCAGTCACCTCCGACTTAATTTGGCTAACTTTTTCGGTCGCAGTGTCCATTACATCCTCGACTGTCTTCTTCTTGAAATTATCCCACCATTTCATGTCCTTTACCTCAAGAAAAAACAAAGGAGGACTGCTTTTTGCAATCCTCCTTGTCGGAGCCCTTTGCCAGTGTTTCAGGGTTCAGTTACTCAGCGTTCTGCTGGTCATCCACCACATGGTCAACCGTCTCGGTTTCGGAATCATTGCCGCCGCTGTTCTTCCCGAGGAAGAACGCACCCACCAGCGCGCCGCCAACGCCGATGACTTTGAGTGTAGTCCTCGCGACCTTGCTCTTAGCAAGTCGCACATACCACGGCTCGGTAGTCACCGGAGCGGGAACAGGCACCGGAGCAGGCACGTTCTGCACGGGAGTCGTCTGAGCGGGGGCAGTCGGGTTCGTGATGTTACCGTTCTGATCCATCTTGTAGTTGTTCTCCATAGTCAGTTCTCCTTTCATTGTTCACCAGAATTTTCTTTTCTGGGCTCCATTAATACACGTGTAATTTTTGTAATTACCAGCGAACATCGTAGTTCGCCTTCGGGGGAGTGAGGAATCCCATCACAAGACACGCACGATTGCCGGGTGCCATCTGAGTGGAGAAGCTCGGCTGAACTTCGAAGCAGTCACTGTTCCAGCCAAGAATATCACCGAATCCTGCATGCTCCAGATTCAGGAAGTCGTAAAACTCATTTACGGAGCAGCAGTTATAGTTGATGAGGTTACGGTTAAGGTCATTGAATGCCCTTCTGATTGTCTCCGGGTCGCAGTAGAAATATCTACCGCTAAACTTGTCGTAACAGAGCTCATGCCCATAGCCTGTTTGCAGAATGAGCCTGTCGTCAAGGGGCGCATCCTTAACCTCATCTGCGTCAATCTTCTGGCGCATGTTGGATTCTTTCTCTGCGCCGAAGGTCTCAATAACTTTGTCCTGGTACTTCTCCATTGTCGCTGAGAATGTTCCGATCGCAGCCTCAAGCGCTGCCTGCCGCCGGCTGTTGATCGACTGCGAGCCAATCGCACTCGCACCGGACAATATCATAAAACCAGCAGTAGGGCCATAAAGCGGCCCAACCGCCTTCACGATCTCCATCGGAGGAACTTTCTCGCCGTACTGCTGATGAAGATTATCAATGCGCGCTTTCGCTTCAGGCGTAACCTTAATAGCACTTCCTACTGCTGCAACCATACTGGTCACGGACATTCCGGTCAGAATCGCCGGTGAAGCTTTCGCGAGCTTATGTCCGGCTGTCTTGGTGAACTTGGTTACTGTATCCATGAATCCCATCTTACTTCTCCTCCTTGTCGTTCAACACAAAGTTGGCTGGTTTGGTCGTTTGCTCAGAATATCCATTCAGCGCCAAACACAGGTTGCACGGATCCTCCTGCTCCGGCGTATCCTTGTACTTGCACTTGTCGCACCAAATATCAAACCTGGCTTCTTTCACTTTTGTCACTTCCTTCCTGCTCTACGAAGTCGTAGAAAATACTACTATAGTACGTCCAAGCTATAACTTTTTCGTCATCGTCGAAATTTGGGGAATGATCGATTGGCAAAAGCTCGCCGTCATCATCCATCATGCAGAATTCTCCTCCAAGAAAATATGCATCGGTGTCTACAAATCGCCTCTTGTCTTCAGTCTCAGTGACGACGACAACGGCAACTTCAGCATAATCAGCGCGTTGAGGCAAATCATTCGGATCCTTTCTCAGATCATGCCACTTCATCATTCATTCCTCCCATAGAACAGAAAGTCATCGAAGCCTTCGAGAATATCATCCTTGTAGATCCAGCCAAGTACACGAGACCCGTCAACTGATTCGATTGGGTCGAAATTGTCTGTTGAGACAAATGTCTTGTCATCGAAATCATAGTAGGAATCCGTCTCAAGGCAGTACATCCTATTCAACCGGTAGAACACAATCGGCCATGCGTCTCGGAATTCGTCTTCCGGCCTTTCTTCAGGCCATTTATGGAATTTCATTTCGCATCCTCCTCAAATCTGTTTCTTCAGTTTATCAATACCTTCTTCAATGCTGTTCTTAAACACTTGGTTCCTAACCCTGAACATTTCGTCTCTGGTTTCCGTCTGCTCCTGATCCACAATTCGAAGCACAAACCAGAGCAGACCAAGATCAACCGCGATAAAGAAGATTGCCCACCAGACGCTTCTATCGACCTTACGAATCTTTGCGTCGAGAGTCATATATTCGAAATTCGACACACCTTCCCTCACGCTATCTTGGGCAATGAGCGATTTGACCCACTCAGCAAGCCCTTCCTGCGTAATGTTGGCATCGAGCGCCGGAAGCTGCGGATTGAGCGAGCGAATCTCACTGATTCTTGCCGCAAGGGCAGTGTCGGTCGTTTGAAACACAGTGGATACAGTCTTGGGGGCCTTGTTGAACAGATTGTTGAAGATGGACATAGTCAGTTCCCCTTTCTATCAGTCAGTAATGGTTTCTTCGTGCACGTAGAATTTGTACCTGTCGTCGCGGTATTTAAGGATCAAGCAAACGGTGTCGCCTTCATTGACAACTACTTTTTCATACTCTCCTTCCTTGAATCCGGCCCATTCTTCGTATTCTTCCACAAAGCTTTCCAATCCTCGCGCAGCCCCTTCGTACGATGTGTGGAAGCTCAGAGGCCCGACGAGTTCTTTGACGCGGTCGAATTCGTTGATCGTCGCTTCGCAGTAGACAACGAACAATCTCATGGGCATTCTCCTTTCTGGTAGATGAGGAATATAAAAGCAAAGGCCGACCTTTTTCTTCGGTCAGCCTTTAGCTGTTGAGGGGACAGCTTTGTGTGTCAGTTTAGGTTACTCTTTCTCGGCTTCTTCACAGGCATCAAGTCCTGCCTCAACCAATTTTTCAGTTTGCCCGATCGTCACTTTGCCGACGAAGAGCGCCATCAACCCGCTCAGATACATGGCGAACGGCCAGACCACAATGAACAAGCAGAATCCTACGATTGCATTGCTCGTGATCAGTCCGACCACCCACAGTGTGAGCACGGTGAAGACAACTTCGTAAACAACCTTTGCGATAGCAACGGGCCAACCGCCAACATGGCGAGCCATTCCATCGAAACCAGCTTTCAGTTCCTTCATAGTGTTTCCTTCCTTTCTTCAAGTCAGGTCCCCTCATTATAGTCTGTGTAAAAAATGCAATATCATTCGTCCAATTCGTCATCCTCCTCGTCATCCACTCCACGAAGAAAGTCCATCAGTTCGCCCATATCTCGGGCAATGGCTCTGCATGCTTCAATACCCATTTGCACGCAGCCTCCTCTGAAATATCTTACACAGGAAGCCCGATGGTTCAGCACATACGTAGCCCCCTTAAGAAGTCTCGGATGCCGAGGATCAAAGCCGAAGAAGCTGATTATGCTATACACAAGATCCATTGGGAGGTCTACAGTATCCTTACCGCGATACTCGGCATTGTAAGTCCTTTCGTCCAATGCCAGGTTGACTCGGTAATACATATCATTGACTACTCTAAAGTCGTGACTTTTGAGCCATTCTTCGTGAGTCACTTTGTTGAATTTGTTTTCTTTCTCATCGCGAACGTAGTACTCATAAGACGATGCCTTCATGCGTCATTCCTCCTTTTATTCAATAGAAAAAAAGAAAGGGGCCGTCTTTACGACGGCTTGCCTTTCCTTCTTTGGAACCGAGGGATGGGTTTTCCATCGATCAATGCCTTGATGCACTTGATCAGCCAAATTGCAACGTAGATGCTCATATAGATGGCTCCTCCGCCGAGTGTAACGGCGAAGAAGAATCCACAGATGCTGAGCAGCATTTCCATTGCCATCATGGTGTCAGTCTCCTTTCTCTTGTCAACAGGTACCCAATTGTACCGGTTCCATTATACAGCATGTAATTTTTGAAAATATAATTGACGAAAAAAGAAAGGACTGACTTCGCGGTATTTTTTCGGTTTATTCAATCGTTTCAGGCAGAGGTTCTTTCTCGTTCTCTGCGGCGTCCATCTTCCGCATTTCGCGCCACGCTCCGATCCACGCAATAACAGCGATCACGAGCATGCTGATTCCGTAGAACCAGCGCCATGCGAAGTGCTGCGATAGTGTAATGCTGTCGAGGTTGGCGAAAGCAGTTAAGCAAGACAGTCCACAGATGGTCATAAGAAACAGGAACTTCTCGTCTTTCGTCTTCATGAGTATTCCTCCTTTAAGTCAGTCCATCAGTCCTTTCCATTATAAGCCATGTAAAAAGTAAAGCCCAAGCTCTCGCTCAGGCTTTGCCTATCACTTACTTGCGACCCTGTGCGGTCTCTGCCACTACTATAAATGCCACAAGCATTGTTGTCCAAAATGCCGCGACACCAATAATGACGCCAACCATTATAGGTCACCTCCTTCTTCATTACAAGCCGTGTTTTTTATGTGATTTCTCAATATCATGAGGTCATGCACAAGATCCCACAGTTCGTCAGCAGAAAGCCACCGGTCGACACCAGTGATCAGAGCCTGTCCCTTGTAGTAAATATATCTTGCGCCGTCAACACGTCCTTCGAAGACCCTGCCGTGGTCTTCCTCAGGTTCCGGCTCTTGCTGAACGATAGGAGTCTGAACGACTTTGATCTTCTTTTTATTAGTCGCCTTTCGCTTTTTAGGCGTATACTCGCCGAGCTTCTTAAGATGATTTACCACTGTAACTTCGGAACACCCGAGGCGTCTTCCGATTTCCGTTGCACTAAGTCCTTGCCTACGGAGTTCCAAAATATCATCGTCCGATACACGTTTCCTTCTACGTTCGATGTACTTCGCGACAGTAGCCGGACAGCAATCAAGTTTCTCAGCGATCTCCCTGATCGACATTCCCTCCACGTCATGCATGTAGTTGAGTTCACTTGCAGACACTTCAGCGGTAAGAGGACGATTGGACATGGGCATTCTCCTTTCTGGCAGTTAGGGCAAATATAAAAGCGAAACCCCAAGCGTTTTGCTTAAGGTTTCGTTTTGTCGGTCGGTTCAGTGTCCAGCGATCACATTGGTATTGCGCTCGAACACCGCATTGATCGGGCACTGGTCACAGCGGACGTTGCGTCCACAGGTACAGCAGCGTTCGCAACTGTCATCGAACCTCGCCTTAGCTTCAAGCAGAAGCTCGGCGCGGTCCTCAGTAGTCACGGGGCGCAGCAACCTGTGAAGCAACGCATTCTGCTTCGCAATGCCGGTCTCAACAAAGGTGCTATTGCCGTAATATCTCATTGTGTACATTGTGTACACCTCCTTCTATTAAAGCCCATGTATTTTTTGTAAAATATAATTGATGAAAAAAGAAGGGGCTATGTAAGCCCCAGTTGGTCGGTCACTTGCCATTCTCTACATCGTATTCGATCCCCCTCATCTGAGCGATGATGTTCTCGAGAATCTTGGCTACGTCGTCATCAATGTAACCGAGATTCTGCGAGAGCTTAATCAGCTCGAGATGGACGATGTCGATGTGAGTTTTGACACTTGCGATAGTCGCCATACTGGTCATATAGACCACCTCCTCATTATAGGCCATGTAAAAAAGAAAAAGCGCTGTTCATTAGCGCTTTTCAATCCTTTCAAGGATTTCAATTACGATGAGTGTCACCACCGCGAAAATTGCGACTCCGGACGACATGTAATCATCTCCTTTCCATTATAGGCCATGTTATTCTTGTAAAATATAATTGACAAAAAAGGAAAAGCCGTGTAAATACGACTTTCCTTGGAGAACGGAGTTGAATATCAGTTCACTTGCTCTTTCTTCTGAAGAAGTCCAAGAATCCTTTTGACGTTCTTTCTGTTGCTTTGTCCACAATCCTATCTCTCGTCAGCATATAGATGCCCACGCTTCCGCCAGCAGCGATCAACCCCTGCACAACCGTGCAGACCAGGTCCGACTTATTAATTCCACCCTTATACTTCTCGTTGATAAGGGTCGATCTTTTCGCCGTAGCCTCGGTCAGCATCGTGTTAATGCTATTGGCCTGATCATACTGCTGCCGGTTTACGGCATCACAATATGCAGCTGTAAGATTTCTGATTGTTGCATCCAGCATAGCAATTTCGTCATTTACAGTTTTCTTATGCTTTCCAAACATCGTTCGTTCCTCCTTTTAGTTCGAACTCCGTTCTCCAATATAAGGCATGTAAAAAAGAAGAGGCCGTGTTGTACGGTTGTCTCTGATGTCAGTTACGATTAGGTTCAGTTTCCCAATGGTATATTTTGTTTTCTATTGCTTCGTTTAGCAGTTCCTTGGTCTCTTTGCCTTCGATCATCATGTACCCGTTCATGATGCTCACCACGGCGACGATGCCGTAGAATATTGCTCCTACCGGGACTTCGATCGAAAACAGCCAACCAGAAATGATGGCCGCCATCACGAAGAGTATAGAATTCACAATGATGCCAATGCGTTCTTTAATCGTATTCATTTTCAAGTCCTCCCTTTTTAGTTCGGCCTCTTCATTATAAGCTGTGTTATTTTTGCGATTTATTAACCATAAACGTCACGCGATCCATCTTAGGCAGCTCCTCAGGTTCAACATTGAGCTCGAGATCGTAAATATCTTTCTCAGGATCGTCTGAGTTGACATTGAGCGTGCCTTCTCCCTTGTAGTTGGCCGTGCTGATGCCCAGCAGAACCCCAAGGAAAGTATCAATGGCAGTGATTGTGCCGACGATCTGCTCGCCATAAGGCAGACCCCAGATCGAAGCCAGAGCGAAGTACAGCGTACCAGCTGCAGGCAGCAGGTACTGGGCGATCCACTTCAGAGTGTTGTAAACGTTGTTGGTGAAAGTCATGATGGTAACCTCCTTAAAGAAGAATATAAAAAAGGAATGCCGTGTGTAGTTGACATTCCTTTCATTTGGATTCAGTGTTAACCCCCAAGTCGGTCGATTACTTGTCATCCTCCAAGAGCAATTCCCCGAGATACTGAGCCTCGACATCGATCCCATGCAGCGCATCGAGAATTTCCCGCAACGTGCGCATGGCTTCCACCATGTCGCCGTCTCGGCTCTGCTCGATGGCCGACAAGACCGACGTTCGAATCGCGTCAGTATGGTCAATCGTCTTGAAGTAATGTTCCTTGAGTCGTTCCTTCTGGGTCATATAGACCACCTCCTCTTCATTATAATCCGTGTTATTTTTGTAATGAAAGGAGGAATACCAGAATATCCATCCTCAAGCCAGATACCTGGTCTGCAAAAACCTTGTAGTGCATCTCATAAGAGATTTATAGCTGAGTCGTTCATGGTCATGCCCAGTAAAGACCCATATATCATTGTTTTCTTGCAGTTTAGAATGAGGTCCGGCACAGCGATTATACCATGCCGGACCCAGTTTATCAATGTTCAACACTCACATGAATTGCCTTGATCGGGAGTTTCTTCACTTCGTCCATTATTCGAGTTGCTGAGCCATTGCCACCTTGGTCATGGTAGGGAATATAAAGATAGCTATACAGATTCTCGTACTCATCACTCGTAATCCAGCCACGTTCAATATACTCCCCACCAAGCGACATGATACGATCATGCGCTAACCCCAGGATGAGTCTGGTTGCACTGTCATTTTTATCATGACGATGCTGCAAATATGCCCAGAAACCGGACGATGCGATAACCGAGCAAATAATGGTTACCACAATCTCGTACCACTGCATGTTAGTCACCGGCCTTCTTCGTACTGGAGCTGACTAAGAATCACGTCAGCAGCATCACGAACCCGCTCCGAGACTCCGTCTCTCCTCATTCTTTCAAGTTCACTCTCGAGCTGGGTATGTCGGCTATAACGATAAGACCCACTGTAACGACCACCACGGCGATAGGAATTGCCGCCCATATTGTATGAACGCTGGCTGTAATTATCACCGTATTCTTCTTCCATCGCAATAATAGTGTCGATGTTCTTGATGGAAGACGTAAGCTTCTGGATCGACTCGAGACAGGCAGGAGTCATTTCTCCGCCCTTGTCAGTAATAGTGTTCAATTCCTTCACAAGCTTCTCGCGAAGGATCTGCATTTCATTCATCAGTCATTCCTCCTCATGCTGTCAAATATAGGTCGGGGCGAGAAATGACGATGTTCGCTCCTTCAACAAGAATCGGGATGTTGCTTGTATTACGGATTGTAAGCGTTTCGCAGCAGCCGTTCCAAATATCAATGGAACGAACCGCTGAGATATTGAAATACTGCTCCACAGCAGCAGGAGTAACACGCATGGTTGTCGCCGGAACAGTTGCGCCATCTACGCTCACAGCAAGTGAAATTTCGCCAACCGCTTCTCCAGTCGGGACAGCGATATTGGCACCGAATTCTACGAGGTAATTCGCAGCCTTCTTCGGGCAGCATTTCGCGACATAGCCAGCAAGGAGGAAACTGCCAGTATCGTCACGATGACGGACAAAGCCACGAGCGCAAGGAAGGGACGTTTCTGTGAATATCACAGACTCGCCAGGATTGACTGTCTGAACAGCCACCGCAGTAAATTCGCACATAGCTGTTCCCTCCTGTTAAGCGCCGCAACCGCAGCCATTCCATCCGCCACACCCATTGGGGTTCTGCACGATATAGGCAGGACGCGGAACCGGAGCAAGGTACTGCTCGAGAGCCGCAGTCTGAGCTTCGTTGTTAGCAAGGATCGCAGCCGTCTGAGCACCCTGAGAAGCAGCGAGATTAGCCATGGTGAGCTGACGCTGGAGATTCGCGATCTCCTGGTTCTTCGCGTCAATCTTGTCGGCGCACATCTGATCCTTAAGGGACTGAATACCACCATTCACAGCATTGAGAACGTTCTGGAGGGCATCACCCACAGCAGCTCTGTCATTGCAAGCTTCCGTGGCAACCGTATACTTCAGATCGGCGGTGGCCGCGCGATTTTCGCAGCAACACTGTTGAAGAGCGGACTGGAGCGTGAAGTTCTGCTGCATATCAGCCATCTGACGGCTATTAGCAGCGATCTCAGCCTGAGCGAAACCGTTAGACACAGCCGCATTAACCCCAGCAAAGCCATTCGCGATAGCATTATTGAGGTTGCCGATTCCAGTCGTCAGAGCAGACTGATCAAAGCCGCGCTGAATATCATTGCAAGCATTATTGCCGCCACCGAAACCGAAGCCGTTGCCCCAGCCACCATTCATAGCAAAGAGGAACAGGATGATGATCCACCAAGCCCCGTCACCAAAGCCGAATCCGTTGTTGTATCCACGATTGCCACCAGTAACAGCCGCCACGTCAGCAGCAGACAGAGTACCATTCTCATACATGGTTACATACTCCCTTTCGACAAAATATCAAGGATAGTTCAAACTGACAGAACCAATCAGCCCAAGGGAACCACCCCCGCTCCTCGCTTAAGATTTCCTTATAGGAAGACGATTGACCTCCTGCATTATCTTGCGGATGGTACCATCGTCAGGACGAAGCTCGCTGTAAGGAGTGTAGATGTATTTCTCGAGATTCTCATACTCATCCTGAGTAATCCACCCACGATCAATGTACTTGAGACCGAGCGACACTATGCGATCATACCCAAGACCGAGGATCATCTTTGTCTTGAGATTAGTTTTGCTTGTCCTCGACTGAATATAAGTCCAAAAACCGCCTGAAGCCATGACCGTAGTAAGCACGGTTATGAGGAGTTGAATCCACGACGGCATGGGCATCACCTCCTCTACACAGACTTAGCGTCTGCCAAGAATTTGATTGGCCATTTGCGCATATTGCTGGAATTGCTGCTGAGACATCTTTCCACTGCTCATAAGATTTTGGACAATCTGCTGAGGATTACCCTGAATCATCTGCCCAAATTGCTGCAAACGTGACATGAAGTCGTTCTGCGGCATAGGCTGAGGCTGTGGACTCGAAATATCAAAGAGAGGATTCATGAGTTGCACCTCACTTTGTCAGCTCATCGAGACGTTCGCTAAGACGCTTCTCGAATTCTTCACGTGTAATATAATCCTGCGTCGGCATGGCGGCCTGAGATGCCTGAGGAAGAGCTTTCTGATTCGAGGTTTCTTCTTGGAAACGGAACTTACGAAGCGGCTGCGGCATACCATACGCGTCGACCGCTTTGATGTAGAAGCAGCTATCTTCGGAATCCATGAGGACAGCCATCCTACCGGCAGGAACCGGGTAAGCCCTCGCACCGACTTCTCCCTGAACCCAGATAATATCATTGGACTGAGGGGAAGCCGAAGCCTGCTGTACCGGAATGGTAGCGGGCGTAGTAGAAACCATAGGGTAGCCGCCCCAATAGGACTGTCCGTATGGATTGTTGTAACCAGGCATATTTACATCTCCTCCCAAATATAAATCGGTACCTCATTACCACTGTCCCATGCGTCATAGTAATCGCCGTCTATTACTGTGACGACATGGTTGCCAGTTCCAAGAATGTACTTTCCTTTCGGATGAGAGTCGGCAAAACTTGCGATCGTCATGTCACTGAGGCCGGAAAATGTCGAGCATTGGTAGCCTCGAGACGCCAAATACTTGCCCCAGACATGATTCGCGCTCGGCATATCGCATTCCAAAAAGCCTTGGATGCAAATATCAACGTAAATGCGATTCCAAGGCTCATGGAATGCGATCGAAAGAGCACGAATTACACAATCGCCGACATATCGTCCGCAAGGATTTGGATTAGTCTTAATCCACAACCTCGCTCACCTCAGCATTCGGCCAAGATTTGAGAATATCATTGACTTCAGGCTTTGTGATCTTCTTAATGTAGACGTTGTAGTAGGTTGTAGGGCCTTCTGCGATTTTCTGAAGCATTCTCCAGGTCATAGGGCCGATCACGCCATCCGGTGTAAGGCCGTACGCTCCCTGAAAATTCTTCGTAGCGAGCTGAGTCTGCGTGCCGAACACGCCATCCACTTCGCCGGCCAAATATCCAACCTTCTTAAGGAGCTCCTGAGCGTACTTTACATCTTCTCCGGTGTTTCCTTTACGAATTGTCGGTCGAGTAGGTTCCAAAATATCACCATCTTCGTTGGTGTAATCGATGTACTTCAGCTCTCCCCAACAAACCCAAGTCGAAACTGGCGACATGACGACGCCGTATTTCGTACCTTTCGATTCGACGCAGATGCCGTTGCCAATATAAACCCCAACATGATTCCATGGTTTTTTGGTAGGGCCGTTCCGCATGAATACGAGGGTTCCGGGTTTGAGGGGCTTGCCGTCCGCTCTGGCACCATTCTTGAAATCTCCGAAAATATCACAGAGACGGTGCTGAGAGGAAGAAGAATGGGGGACGCTGACACCAAGCTGACGCAGAGCCCAGAGAACAAGACCACTGCAATCGCAAACATGCTTTCCAATCCATTTCGAACCGTACGCCTTCGTCTGCTTTCGCGTGGCCTTTCTCTGAGCCGCTGCGGTCCAGATAGCCCCCGCAGTCCCCCAAATATAACCCCATCCCTCATTCAGAGGGATCAGGATTTTGTCTATGAAGTCGGATGCGTTGACTTTCATGAATATCAAGATCCTTCAATAGAATCGACCAGCCATTTAAAGTCGGTCGCACCTGAAACTGTGAGCGTTCCGTTGTTCGCCCAGACGTGGTTGAGCTGAGCAGGAGATGCAGCACGGAGGGTCTTGGCGTCGACAGCGGTCGCGGCAGGTGCTTTGCTCGGCAGGTACGGAGCGCAGATGTTCATGCCGCCGACGGAATCCAGCCACGAGAAGTAGGCGTCCAGTCCGGCAGCGGTCTGCGCTGTCATGTGCGCGGTGTCGCAAATGTATATCGCGCCGTAGCCAAAGTAGACACAGCCGTTCTGTCGGTCGTCAATGCCTACGTAGGGCATGGGCTTATACATCGTGCAGAAATACCGGGAGACGTCCGCAATGGAGGTATCTGCGTCGGTCAGGTCACTTGCCAGCATGTTGCGGATATAGAGGTTGCCCGCCTTGCTGCCGAAGTTCGCATACGTGCGCGAGCCGGAGGAAACATTGCCGAAGCGCATCGGCACGAAGCTGCCGTGACTGTCATAATCACCGCCATACGCGCCTTCCGGCAGTGTGAGCGTTACACTCTTCCACGGCACAAAAGGCACATACTCCCCAGCGGCGGTGTCGCCCTGTACGAGCATGATATCATCATAGGTCACAGAGCCGACGGAAGCGGCGGTGTACGTGCAGAAGAACTGCAGCACGTCATACTTGGACGAATCCCATGTGAAAGTCAGGCTGAGGATGCCTGTCGTGGTGCGGTCTTGATAGATGCTGTCAGACGAACTTATGCCACGAAGCTGGATACGTGCACGGGCGGTCAGGGCGGTGATGTTCGCGCTGATGGTGTACATGACGCCGTCCACGAGGTGCGGTGTCAATCCGCCGTACTGCGCGGACACAAATTTCGCGGCGCTGGCAGTCGCAATCGTGATACCGGTGTCGGTCTGAGCGACCGTGCCAGATGAAGAAGAAATGCCGGTCTTGTTCAGCAGATTCGCCCCGAAGCGCTTAATCGTCACACTCTCCGGCGCACTAAGTGCCCTGACATTGCTCGGCGAAGGATCTC
>ODAJ011672890.1_pt1 | contig 31208 bp, 37 predicted proteins | sample 1539241 | NCBI WGS metagenome assembly ODAJ01 (sample SAMN02144231, study PRJEB22623) | gut metagenome | biome: sheep rumen | host: Ovis aries | place: New Zealand
TGGCACGGCAAAGTTACCTGTCCTCATTGTGGGTCAACTCATGTGTATAATTGTTCTTATGGTTACAAGTGTGCTGACTGTAGAAAGAGGTTCACTAACTACACCAATACAATCATGCATGGGTCAAAGTTGGACACAGCAGCATGGGTTTTGACATTATACCTAATGTTGGACAGCCGAGGTATTTCATCAGTTGAGGTTGCCCGTAAGGTTGGTGTTACACAAAAGACAGCATGGGCAATTATGATGAAACTTCGGCAAGCTATGTCCCAAGATTCTGTTGAACTTAAAGGTGTTGTGTCAATGGATGAAGCATACCTTGGTGGTAGTTGGACGAACAAACCTCTTAGAAAGCAACAGCAGATAGCAGACAAATATATTCCTATTGAGTTTCAACATGGTCCTTTACCTAAAGAAACATTTCGTAAAATCAATGCTGATATTCACACACCAATTATAGGAATGAATGACGGACAGAATGTTATCTTGCAAGTGCTTCCAAGAGATTTTTCTAAAACTGACATTCAAGACATCTTTAATGTGCATGCTTCAAATGTGGATATGTGTGTATCTGATAGCAGTAAGTTATATGACGATTGGAACGTGCCTTTTGAGCACTGCAACCACAGTAAACGTCAATACAGCACCCAATCAGGTTACTCATCAAATAATGTAGAAGGGTTGTTCTCTCATTTGAAACGTGCATTGCGTCACAATCAAGTGCATATCTCTGAGAAATATATGCAGTATTATTTAGACGAATTGTCATTCAGGTGGAGACACAGATTAGACACAATTCATATTAAGATGGTTGATTCATTCAACAATTCTAAACGTAAACCAATAAAACTTGTTACACCCAAACGTGTAACCAATCCTGATATTGAGTTTGTCAAACAGTGTTTCAGTTACGGTACAATTATTGAGGGAATAGAACTTCACGGCATTACCTATCACAACCCTGAATGCAAATTCAACAAACCGAAAAAGTAGTGCAAGTAAGTATATAAATAACAATAGAATTAGAATAATTAGCTCTTCTTTTTTGAATTTTTAGTAGTACTGTTACTATATTATATCATAACAAACAAATAATAGTTATGGTATAAAATCCAATATATTACATAAGGCTGAGAGTATTCACAAATTGTTCAGTAGGGTCCACTGAGTTATTTGTGAGTACTCTCTCTACATATATACCTACTTAACTAAAATGTATTTAACAGGATTAGAACAAGAACCTAAAACATATGACTATGAAGGAATTATTGAATGGTTAGCAAATTCACTTTGGGTTGACAATTATATTAGAAAGCTTAAAGGTACACAATGGAAGTATACAGACGACTTTATACAGGAAGTATGGGTGCAAATATTACAGATACCACATGAGAAAATTGTGGATGCATTTCAAATGGGGAAAGGTCGTTTAATATCATTTATCAAAACCATTATTACTAATCAATGTATTTCCAAAAATTCATACGCATATAGAAATCTACAATTATGGGATGATAAAAACATATCACTAAACGATGTGCAATGGTCACTGCTTGATGCAGAGATACCAAATGACTATGAAGGTGATATTGAAATACATAAGAAGGAAATTAATGTAGCAAATCCTGCTGATGATTTATATGTATAAATATACAATCCCATAACATTATATTATTATACAAAATATAGAAACGAAAAATGGGAAACAGTATAAAAGAAATAACACTTAAACCTGAAGTGACACATGAAATGAGAGTTTCAGCAATAGCTACCGATATTCTCAAAGGTTTCAAGAAGAAAGATATTCTTGATAAATATGAGAAGGAATGGTCATTTACTACTGAACGTGTTTGGGGTTTATATAAAGGTGCATTGTCATACCTTTATAACAAGTCACAAATTAACATTGAAGATGTTAAGAAAACAAATATGGCAAGACTTGAAGCAATTATGGATAGAGATGATGTTGCTGTCAAAGACCTTTTGAAAGCAATTGATTTGTCCAACCGTACTGCAGGTGTATATACAGATAAGATAGAAGTAAAAACAAATGATACTATTCACTTTGAGTTCCCTGATGTTGAAACCAATCTTGAAGCACAACAGGCAGAACAAGAAGTTGAACTACAAAATCAATGCGAGTACTAAAATCAAATTTCAAACCATTCCCTTGGCAAACTGCTGTTATAAATGGTGTGTTCAAAAATTGGAAAGGTTCTATACATATAGTAAAATCAAAAAGACAGTGTGGTAAATCTATCATGCTTGAAAACATTGTGCTTAAAACAGCAGTTGAAAAACCTAACTCAATATCATTCATTCTGTCACCCACATTCAATCAGTCACGAAAGATATACAAGGAACTAACAAAAGCAATACAAGACACATTTATATTTGAAGGCAAAAACAATTCAATCCTTGAAATATACCTCACTAATGGTTCTGAAATTCATTTTGCATCTGCTGAACAAAGGGATGGTTTGCGTGGTAACACAGTATCAGGTATATTAGCAATTGATGAGGGGTGCTTTATTGCGGACGATATATTTTATGAAGTAACACCTTGGGTAAATGCCTACAAAGCACCTATCGTTGTAACAAGTTCCCCAAAATTTAAGACAGGATTTTTTTACAACCTTTTCTTATTGGGTTTAACTAACAACGATGAACATGTGTACTCTTATGATTTTTGTGCATACGACACCTCTTGTTTATTGACACCTAAAATATTGGAACGATACCGTAAAGCATTACCTAAAGATGTGTTTCAATGTGAATATCTTGGTGAGTTCATTGATGGTGATGGTGGTGTGTTCGGTGACTTTGAGCATTTGCTTGGTGGTTATATCACCCCTGACCTACCATTGTACATGGGTATAGACTGGGGAACAGGTACAGATGGTGACGAAACAGCAATCTCAATATTCAATTCAAAACATCAGCAAGTTGCATTATATCACTTCAATGATAAGGATGCTACTGAAACAATTGATTATATTGGAACATTAGTTCAACAGTGGAAACCCAAACAGATACTTGTTGAAAAGAACTCAATTGGTCAAGTGTTTTATGATTTACTTAAAAGAGAAATAAAAAACAAAGGTATCAAAACTGCATTATCTGCATTCGTTACATCCAATTCAAGTAAAGAAAAACTAATACAAGATTTACAAGTTGCAATACAAAACAACGATGTACAGTTCCTAAAAGATGAAGATCTCAAATTGCAACTGACTATGTATGCAGCAACTGTTACAAAAGCAGGCAACAGACAATACGGTGCACCTGTTGGGTATCATGATGACTTAGTAATTGCAACTTTATTGTCATATTCCTTAACAAAGAAACCAAGTTATAACATTATATAACATAATAATTCTAGAACTATTGTCTAGCACCTTCTAGTATAGCTAGATTGCTTTCAAATATCTTAGACAATAAAACTATCATAAATAAACAAAAGTCCTTCTAGAAGGAAATCTAAGCAAATGGAAGAAAATTTAATTTACAAGAAATCTCGTCAAACTCTTATAGAACAATGTTCAATAATGGATGCAACTATCCAACAGCTTGAACAGGAACTCTATAATTTTGACAACCAAATGTTTCCATCAACCAAATTTGAATACTTTGATAGACAAAAGACAATACAATTTATAAACAAACTGAAAATTATTCAATCAGATTTAACACCACAAGACAAAAACCTTATATGTTTGTACTATGCACTTGATAAAAATGTAGGCAATGTTCTTCAAGTATTCAATGGGTTGGGTAATAAAGTAAAATCTAGAAAGACTTTATCTGTAATGATTTTCAAAATTAAAAACAAAATTAACGAAATATACAAATTAAAGTATGGTAATTCTTAATTTATTCCTTATAACACTTATTGTAGTCTTCATTGTGGATGTGTCAGGTGCAGTGGATTCATTAAAATCAGGTATCAAATGGGTACTAACAAAAGGAAAAATGAGTCATTCTAATTATAGATTAAAACCATTTGACTGCTCATTGTGTACTTCATTTTGGATTGGACTGATATATTTGCTATGTACAAGTAATTTCACAATACCTTATATAGCCTGTGTATGTCTTCTAAGTGCTTCAACAGGACTTCTAAAGGACTTTTGGATCTTGTGTGAAGACATTATTAAAACAATCATAAATATATTTTATAAAGTAATTGATAAACTATGAAAGCAAACTTATTCAAAACATTAGAAAAATATGATTCTTACTTCCTTACAGCCTCAAAAGCAGATTTTATTCGTGGTTTAACAACACCTCAATTAAATGAACTTATAGCAGTTGGTGCAGAGTTGGGTATTTATTACAAAAATAACCATTGTCCAAAATGCACATTAGAGTTCATGAAGAAATTAGCAGTGCCATATTTTGAACATAAAGAAAGTGCTGAAAAGAAACAAACAAAGAAATCAACAGTAAAATTTGTTACAGAACAACCTACTGAAGAAGTTGTTGAAACTGCTGTTCAAGATACAGTTGAACAAGTGTCAACAGATGTTCAGGAATAAATCTAAATATATTAAACTTACATTTAGTAAGTTACATATATATATCGAAAATATATTATTATATTGAAATATGAGTAAGAAGAATAAACAAATGACTTGGTATGATGTAACATTATATCAATTTGAAAAGTTACAAGATTTGATGAAGATTAATAATGAGGAGGAGAGATTGTTTGCTATTGCGGAATTGCTTTTAGGTGAAGAAGTAACCAATCTCCCTATCTCAGAATTTGTAAGTGCTACAAAACAACTTTCATTTTTAAGTGAGGAAATAGAACACAAAATACCACCAAAGAACTTAGAATTAAATGGAAGAAAATATAATGTTGATTGTTTACTTGGTAGAGTTAGTACTGCACAATATATAGACTTTCAAAATCATTTAAAAGGAAATGACATTGCAGTTACTTTATCAGTATTTATTATACCAAAAGATCACAAGTACAATGATGGGTATGATATGTTACAAGTAATTGATGATATTAAAAGTATTCCAATTCCTATCGTAAACAGCCTTAGTTTTTTTTTCAGCAGACAATTCAAAGAATCCATGAGAATTTTCCAATCTTATTCAATCAAACAAATAAAGAAGACGGATATACCGAAGGACGCGAAGAAGAACCTAATCAAAGCAGTGGAGAGTTCAGTGGATTTGGTATTATCCCCTTTGTCTTAAAATTTTGTGAAGTAACAAACCACAATTTTGAAGAAGCAATGGATTATGATGTATCTACACTATTTTACATTGTAAGTTACGAAGTAATCAAAATGAAAGAACAAGAAAAACAAATTAAACAGATGCAACGTAGAAATGGAAATAACAAGTGAAATTAAAGATATATGTAGTGACTTACTTGAAAGATATAAAAAGTCAATTGAAGATAGTGGGCATGCTGCTTCAGGTGGTCTTGTAAATAATGCAACATATCAAGTAGTGTTTAATGGTAGATGGTTAGAAGTATCTTTTAATCTTGAACCACATTGGAAGTATCTTGAAAATGGTACAAGACCACACTTTCCGCCAATAGATGCAATTGAAAAATGGATAACTATTAAACGAATTGTTCCTCGTTCGTATAATGGTAAAGTACCAACAACAAGACAACTTGCATTTTTAATTGCACGAAGTATAAGCATAAATGGAACTAAGCCAACAAAGCTACTCCAAACAACAATAAATAATGCAGATGATTTAATTGCACAATTGATAGATGAGTTAGGAAATCAATTACAGGAAGAAATAAACAAAGAAGAAATATGAATTACTTAAACGAAAGAATAACACAACAAATTTACTTTGGTTCAGTTCAACTTAGAGGAATGTATAAATATGAAGTACAGGTAACTGATTTAACTGAAACTACAGGTTGGATTACAATATTTGTTGGCAACTATTATAACAATGCTGAAAGGTGGCATGTTTTTGATATTACTGATTTATGTAGAAGCAGAAAACAGAATGTCCATGCAAGTTATAGCAAAACATTCGACACAGATGTACCACTTATTCAACAATATAGAATAATTGTTACTAAAAGTGATGATACAACAGTTACAAGTAACGCAATAAATGTAGCACATATTTATAAATATCCAAACATACAAAAATCAACACTTTTAATGGACCCATCAAGTACATTTTTTGAAATTACAAATAGTGCACAAAAAGATGTTAGTTTGTTACTACAGGGTAATCAGAGATATAGAACAGGAATAGATAATTTATACCTTTGTCCAAGATACCCATTAGTTAATGATGAGCAGAGTTTAGATATAAACGACACAATGACATTTGGTGCTACTATTGAAATTGGTAGTTCACAAAGTGAAGTAACATTCTTTTCTGTTGAAGCGGGTGCTGATTATGCAGATACTGATGAATGGTATGGTTCTTACAATTTAGAGGATTTAGTTACAGAAGGATATTCACATACATTTTTTGGTAGTTACGGGGCATTTCTAAATACCTATAATAAAGGTAATGTTCCAATTAATCAAGATTATTGGGTATATATGACATGGAAAAATGCTAATAATCTAAACCAATACCGTAGAATAGCAATCATAGAAGCATGTAAGAGCAGATATTACTTATTGTGGCAAGATAGATTTGGTTCTTATCAATCCCAACCATTTAAAGGTAAGTTAGAATATTCTGAAACTATTACAAATAGTGAATATGTAAGTTACACCGGTGAAAGATATAAATATAATGTGCAAGTACAGCCTAAATGGAAAATCAATTCAGGATGGATTACAGAAGATTTATACCCATTTTATGAAAGTATTTATGTAAGTCCGATATTGAAATTATATGATACTGAAACCCAAACAGAATATGATGTAATACTTAATGATAACTACGTTGAAAAGAAATATGAAAATAGCAAAACAATGCTAAATATTCAACTTAATGTAGAAGCAATTAAAAAACAAAATATAACCTACTAATATGAACACAAGGCTTTTTATTGAAAATAGAGAAATTGAGTTAGATGAAACGGTACAATTTGCCATTACAAAACAATTTGAAGATTTATCTAACCCTACTACAATTATAAATGATTGGAGTAAAACAGTATCTATTCCTTTTACTGCACGTAACAATGAAATATTTGGACATATATACAATCCCGATAAGTTAATTGTTGAAGCCGAAACACCTAAAAACATTATTTCAGATTTACCTATTGTTCGGGTTAGTAATGGTGTATGGAATAGTACTTATAATATTTTAACTTCAACACGTACAAATAACACAAGCCCTTCTGCAAATGGGTTTAAAGTTCAGTATTATAATAATGATACGTTTATTAGACAAGTACAATTAAATTGTATAACGTGTGTAAGAAAAGATTATGTAAGTATTATTAAAAATTCTACATGGAATAGGTTAAGAATTGCTTTTAATGGGAATGCACAAGACTGTTATGTTTCTATTGATTGTAGTAGTTTGATTAATGGCACATATACCTTAACTTACGAAGTTACAGCATTAGACACAACTAATACAGGTAATACAGCATGTGTTTCTGGTTTGTATTTAGTATCAGGTAGTACACCTGTATATGCTATGACAGATATATTACCCGATTTAAACTATACAACATATAACGCTAATTATTCAAAAGAAACACAAAAAATTACTTCAACAGCTGCAAGCAATACTACTTTTGTTGTTCAGTTGTTCAATGGTAATAGTTTATATTCGACACGAAAAACCCAAACTTCAACAGGTAGTGATTATGTTACTATTACTAAAAATGCAAGTTGGAACAGGTGTTTCATTGGTTTTGATGGGCATACAAACGGTATTTATCTGGATTTTAGTAATTTTGCTGCAACTACTTCATTTACAATTAGTTATTATGTAACCGCTTTAGGAAATACAAGTGGTGTTGTTTCAAATATTGTAATAGTTCCTTCAAATTCCCCTGTTTATTGGGATGAATTGCACCCTGTAGAAAGTCTTACAGGTATTTATTTCAACCCATATAAGAAACTTGATATGAGATTACAATGGGGGGATGATGTTCTTATGGTAGGTTATGCTAAAATGAATGAGGTTAAACAAAATAACGGTAAAGGTACTTATGAGTTAACATTATTTGGACAATTAGGTAAAATCTTTCAAGAGTTAAAGAAAATTACGTTTGATACAACTACTGATAATACGGATTACTTAATACACGGAGAAAGATATGTAGATGAGTTTATCACAAATAGCTTAGTACATGATTCTTGGATTACTGAAAGCCAGTCACAGGAAACAATAAAGGAGAAGGGTGAAACTGGTTATAATGTAACGGATATTATAGGTTTCGCTCCAAGTAATGCATCTAAAGAAGGATTTGATTTTACTACTTTTCAAGTCGCTAGTGAGGGAGAGGGTGCTAGTATGACATTCCAAGAAGCACTAGAGAAAGGTTTTGAAGGATTTCCAACATTTGAGGAAGTAACAGGTATTTCTCCTGCTACTATTATTCCTAATGGTATTTATCCACGCGCTATTGGTGAATATCGAAGTTATTTACAATTACCTTACATCTACTGGAATAAGTTGTTTCAGATTTTTCAAAATAAAGCAGAATCTCTTACCGGATATAAGTTTAAGTTAGACACTAAATGGTTCAATAATAAAAATCCTTATTGGTACGACTTAGTTTATATGCTAAAGCAGTTTGATATTAAGGATGGTGGTACTAGCTTGAATACTTACAACTCTATAGGACATCACGGTTATGCTGATATTATTCCACCTAATACGGAAACAACAGTTTATACACCTAGATTTTTAGCTGATGGTGCATTTGCCTATAGATACATTTATGACGGCACTAAAACACAGTGGACTACACAAAGAAATATACCTATTACATCCAATCATTATGAAAAGACTGAATCAGTACCTTTGGTTCAAGGTAATATGAGGCTTAAACTATCACCTAATGAACGTGTAGTTACACAAGTCATGCAGGTTAAAGGTGTATTAGAAGTTTATTTTGGAAATCTTGATCAAACATACAAAAATAGTGACACTTGGAAAGGATTCTACTACAGTCCCGATGTAGTTACTTGTATTAACTTAAAGTTTACTGGTGCTAATGGAACTGTTCGTAGACAGTTAGGTGCAGTGTTACAGGAGAACGCTAGTTCTCCATGTGTAAACTTTGCTAGAAATTGTGAAGCTTCCTCTTATATCCCAAGAAATCCTCTAAGACCAAATAGAGTACCTAATTCTAGTCCTGTTGTTTTCAGACGTACAGGCTCAGAGTGGGACTTTACATTAAATTTTCCGGAGACAAACCTTTTCTATAGTGAGTTTGGTGAATATGTAACTATCTCACTTGAAACTTATTGTTGGTTTCCGGATGGTGCAGCAGCTCAAATGCCATACGGAAGGCAGAACTATACAAGTGCAGGCAGCCAATTAATACCACCTGAATTTTCTAACAAATATCAATTTGGTACTATAGTAAACTTCAACTCAGAAATGCGTATCACATCAGGTATATTCCGAAGTGGTTCTAAGTTTACCTTAAATGACCTATGGAATAAAGACGTTTCATTATTTGATGAGATACTTAGATACTGTAAGATGTTTAGGATTGGTATTAAGGTAGATGAAGCAAATAAGCAGCTAGTGTTTATGCCTATTGAGAGATACTTTGAAAATTATACAGTTACAGATTGGACAAATAAGATTGATAAGTCTAAAGATTTCACTATTACACCTATAACTTTCGAGGATAAGTATGTATTGTTTAACTATGAAGACGGTAAAACAAAGAATGATAAAGTTTACAAAGAGAAGTACGGCTATAATTACGGAGAGTATAGATTAACCACCGATTACAACTTCAATAACAAAACCAATAAGCTCTTTGAAGGACAAAACCCAAGTAATATTATTTCACCTATTGTATTGACTTGGAACACTTTGTTCAGAGAAAATAAAATTGTATATCGAATACCAACAAATGAAAGTTATGTAGATGATGGTGATAAGGATAATAAGATGGTAGATACGTTTGGACAATTCTATTTTCACAATGGACTAAAGATATTTACTAGAACTGATATGCCGGTTGTGAATATAACGGATGATACTAAGTTGATGTCATGGAATCAAACTTATTTCTACACAGGAGGTTTTCCTGAGGTTGGTACGTTTGTATTAGCAGAAACTTATCCTTATTTATCGTTATACATAGGCGATAATATGATTACTTACGCAGTACCTAAAGAGTGTTATGTATCTAATGTAAGCTATTCAAATAAGAAGGGTATTTACGATAACTTATGGGAGACTTACCTTAACGAGAGATATAATATACAAAATAAAAAAATTACTTGTTATGTAGATATTGAACCCGCTGAGTTTTCTACATTTGATTGGAACAAGTTAGTCAAAGTTGGAAACCAATTATGTATAGTAAATAAGATTTATGACTATGATATTACAAGTTCACTGCCTACGAAAGTTGATTTAATTACTATCCAAAATATAGAAGGATATACAACTAACGAATTTTTAGATAACCTAAATACAACTAATTAAATTAGTGAACAAGCATGATGGCATAAAACAAGGGATTATCCAATTTCATTATAATAAATTGAAGAAAAATATATAATAATTATATGGCAACAGAGAATGTAAAAGTATTGAAAGTAAATACAGGTGAAGCCCAAACAAGTGTGAAGGATTTGCGTAACCAATTAAAGGAGTTACGCAATACCTTGCTTTCAACAGAACAGGGTACTGAGGAATATAATAACGCGATGAAACAAGCGGCAGAAATTCAGCATACCCTTAAAGAACAAATGGAAGAAGTTAATGCTAATGCTATGGACTTCGGACAGATTGCAAGTAACTGCACAAAAGCGGTTGGTGGTATGGTTGCAGGGTTTCAAGCAGCAAAGGCAACGTTAAATCTATTTGGGGTTGAGAATGGAGAAGTAATTGAATCTTTAAAGAAGATGCAGGATTTGATGGCTATTACTCAGGCTTTTCCTTCAATTGATAACGGTATAAAATCATTCAAAAGGCTAAAAATCGCAATTCACGGTGCAACAGAAGGTGTTGGCGGATTCAAAAAAGCCCTTATTAGTACTGGCTTGGGTGCTATAGTTGTAGTGCTTGGTTCTATTATCGCAAATTGGGATGAATTCACCAAATCAATTGGTTTATCCGAAAAAGCGATGAACAAATTCAAGGATGTAATTAATGGTGTGATGGGTGTTCTTAAATCATCTCTTAAAGGACTTACATCTGCGATTACAAAATTAGTTACAGGAGATTTCAAAGGCGCTTGGGAAGCAGTTAAAAACGGTTTCAATGTAGTAGAAAATTATAATGAATCCGTAACTGAAGGTATTAAGAAACGTAATGAAGAAGCAGCAAAAAAATCAGCTGAAAAATGGGCTGAATATGCAAAGAAACGTAAACAACAACTTGATGATGAAGCAGCATTAGAAGAAGCCAGACACAAAGATAATTGGAAATATACAGAGGAAGGTAAGAAGTATTTTGAAGATTATTACGATGAGTTGTTAAAACTTTACAAAAAAGACAGTCACGACTACAACCAAGTATTAGTTCAGAAATTAAACTATGAAAAAGGCTTCCAGAAGGAAAATGAAAAAATAGCGAAAGAAGCCGATAAGAAAAAACGTACTTGGAAAGATGAATTGAAAGATGTAGAAAATACTAACAAACTGCATTTGGAAAGTTTAAAACTAAGATATGAACAAGGGCTTATATCTGAAACTCAATATGTTGAAGAAAAAAGAAAATTATATCAGAAAGACACGGAATATTATATTGTCTATTTGAATGGTTTGCTTGCTAACGATAAATTAAATGTAGAAGAAAGATTATCCCTTACTCAAAAACTAATTGAAGCACAATCTGGTTTAACAGAGAATAAAGAAGATTCATTAGCATTACAAATTTCAAACGGATTGAGTGAAACGGCATCTTTACTTAATGATTTTTCCGAAAATCCTGCTTGGGGTAATATTCTTAATCAGATTGCAAGTATTTCAAACGCTTTTGATGATTTAAATAAGAATCATATTGCAAAAGGTAGTAAAGAAGCATATTCTGCTTATTCTGCTGTTGCAGGCGCTGCAATAGGTACTATAGGCACTTTACTGAATGGATTGGCTGCTGAACAAGATACAACAAACAAGGAAGGTTTTGAAAAATCTAAAAAGATGCAAATAGCAGGTGCTACTATGCAAATGCTTGCTGGTATAGTAACAGCGATTTCAGGCGCATTTACCACAAAGTCTGGCCCTTGGGATATTGCATTGGCTGCTATTCAAGCATCAATGATTGGCGCATTAGGTGCAGCGCAAATTGCTAACATAGCAAAACAAAAATATGATGGCGGTTCTTCTAGTAGTGTATCTAAGCCAAATACAAGTGCAATTTCAAGTGTTATAGCCCCTGTTCAATATACACAAGATGTACAAGGTGCTTCTATCGAAGGTGCAATCAAAGATACTAAAGTATATGTAACTGAAACTGATATAACTGACACTCAAAACAAAGTAAGTGTAACAGAAAATGAAGCACGATTCTAAACTTACTAACGTAAGTTACATTAAAATTAATTGAAACTGCTGTGTAGTATAAATCTGCACAGCAGTTTTTATATTATTATTTTGAAACATAATGAGATAAGACATATGAAAGTTTTTTATATTAAAATTAACGAAGATGACATAACAGGTATTGATGCAATCAGTTTGGTTGATATGCCTGCTGTACAAAAGAACTTCCTTTGTTTTAATAAAGATCCAAATTTAGTTAAGCTAAACTTTGACAATTCAAAACATATAATTACAGGTGTTGTTTGTTTAGCTGACACTCCAATATATAGATACAACCAAAAATTGGGTGAGTACTATGTAATATTCACAAAAGAAACTATTGAAAAAATGGTTGAAAAATTCTCCAAACAAGATTTATTTAAGTCTGTCAATCTCCAACATGATAATAATAAATTTGTTGATGGAATATATATGGTAGAATCATTTATTACAAACAAAGAAAGAGGTATAAATCCTATAGAATTTGAAGATATACCTGATGGAAGTTGGATTTGTAGCTTCAAAGTAGAAAATGACGAATTATGGAATGAAATAATCAATGGAGATAAACTCAATGGTTTTAGTCTTCAAGGAATGTTTGATTTAGAGGAAAAATTCTCAGAACAAAAACCTGAAGAACAAACTTTTGAAGATTGGGTAAATTCTTTCTTAAAATGAACTTACTAATGTAAGTTACATTAAAAATTAAAAAAATCAAACAGACACAATGAACTTAAACTTACTTAAATTACGTAAATCATTACTTCAATTGGCTGAAGTTGAAACAGATAAAGGTGTTCTTGTAATCGAATCTGAATTGGCTGAAGGTGTTGAAGTATTTGTCGAAGATGAAAATGGTGAATGGATTCCTGCTGAAGATGGTGAATACATTACTGAAGATAAGGTTATTGTAATTGCTGAAGGTAAGGTTACAGAATTGAAGGATAAAGAACCTGAACCTGAACCTGAACCTGAACCTGAACCAGAACCAGAACCAGAACCTGATGATAAAGATGCACAAATTGCTGAGTTAGCATTGCTTCTTGAAGAAAAGGATGCAAAAATTGCTGAACTTGAAACAGCAGTTGCAGAAAAAGATGCAGCTATTGAAGAAAAGGATGCAAAAATTGCTGAACTTGAAGCAAAGGTTGCAGAACAACAAGAAAAATTAGAGATGTCCGCTGATAAACCTGCTAAAGATAAGGTTAAAGAGACAGCAAAAAGCGGTGCATTAAAATACTTTAACTAATATAAGTTCAATCTTGAACTAAAAATAAACTTACAAAAATAAACTTACCGATGTAAGTTACTTTACAAAAATAAACCTAAATTTTAATTATGGCAATTAACGTTTCAGCTTTAACAGCTTATGTAGATGAACAAAGACTTCCTTTGATTCGCAAAACTATTTTTGCTGCACCTTCTGTAAAACATTTCAACCTTCAAACAGGTGTAAAACATGCAGCAGCTCTTAATATCCTCAACACAACAGTTGCTTTCGGTGACGGTGCTACTTGTGGTTGGGACGAAGCAGGTACTTCTGCATTCTCACAACGTGTCCTTGAGGTAGGCAACTATAAAGTTAACATGTCATTCTGTGACAAAGCAATGCTTAAGTATTGGAATGGTTATGATGTTCGTGTAGCCGCAGGTCAAAAGACACTTCCATTTGAAGAAGATTTCGTAAATGGTGTTATTGATGGTGTTGCAGATAAACTTGAAACAATCATTTGGCAAGGTCGCAAGGCTACAGACCGCATGGATGGTATTCTTACTATTCTTGCAGGTGAACAATCAGTTATCACAACTACAGCAGGTCAAACTATTTATGGTAGCGTATTGAATGCTTATAAAGCAATTCCTGCTAAGAAACTTGATAAGGCTGCTTTGTTCCTTGGAATTGACAAATTCCGTGACTTAGTTCTTGAACTTACTGAAAAGAACTTGTATCACTATAATCCTGAAATAGATGCAAAGATGGAGATAGTTCTTCCTGGAACTAACACAAGAGTAATTGCAGTATCAGGTTTGAATGGTCAAGCTTATGTAGTTGCTGCTGACCCTGAAAACATTTATTATGGTGTTGACATGGAAGGTGATGAAGAAAAGTTTGATTTGTGGTACTCACAAGACAATCAAGAGTTCCGTCTTGCTATCAACTTCAACGCAGGTGTTCAAGTTGCATTCCCTGACGAAGTAGTTCTTGGTGCACTTTAATTCAACAGCTAAAACGTGGGGTAACAATTTGGTTACCCCACTATTAAACAAAAACAAAAACATTTTAACGAAACAATATGGCTTGTAACTCATACACATTAACAGGATTAAATACAGTTTGTAAAGAAGCATCTTTTGGTGGTGTTAAAGAAGTTCTTATTGCTTTGTATGAAGATGTAGCAAGCACAGCTGTTGATGGTACTACTCATTTGCTTACTCCAACAATGGTGAGTGGTAAAAAGTTCAAACAATACAAACTTTTGAAATCAACTTCTGGCTTAACTTCAACACTTAATACAAGTGAAACAAGTGCTTCATACTTTACAAATGAAGTTGCTCTTCAGTTTATGAAGATGGAAACACAAAAACGAATCGAAATTATGGCTCTTATGATGTCTGCTTGTGCAGTAATTGTTAAGGATGCTAATGATAAGTATTGGTATCTTGGTAAAGACAATTATGTTGAATGCTCTGCAGGTACAGCTACTACAGGTACAGCTACTAGTGATTCTAACCACTATGAACTTACACTTCAAGACACTTCTGCTGAATTACCTTATGAAGTAGATGCTGATGTTATTACAAACATCATGGATCCAGTTGAATAAAATTTAACTGATATAGTAGGGGTACTAGGGGAGTCACCCTATCCTCTACTATTTTTTTTTTTTTATCAAAATAACAATAAAACAACAATGATTTATATAAACGAAACAAGCGGTACAATAACAATGCCAAGACATAATTTTAAAGGTGATGGAAGTTATACCTTACGTTTATCTTCACATTTGTCAAACGATGTTGTTTTAATTGAAAATGGTGGCAATATTTCTACCAATAACCTCTATTATAAGTTCACACTTGGTGACCTCTCAAATCTTAACGTAGGAGAATACACATACGAATTATGGAGCAATTCTGAAATTATAGAAACAGGTTTGCTTGTGTTTGGTAGCTTTGATAGGAAGGTAATAGTAAATAACACTTTTAACAAGCAGAAAATACAATATAAAGGTTAATTATGGCAAAAGAAACAATGAAATTTAGTATTTTCGAGCAGACTGCTAAAGTGATACCCACTTTTATTGAGAAGGAAATTACAGGAAAACCATACGTTAATTATGGCACAGACAACAAATTTCCTAATTATTTATGGGAATTATACCTAAGAAGTGCTATCTTGCAGTCTATCGTAAATGGTACAGCAGATTATGTAAGTGGTAACGAAATTCAATATAAAGAATATGCACCACTTAATGATTTGGTGACACGTGCAAATAAGGATGGTGAAACACTTGATGATATTATTAAAAAAATAACAACTGACCACTTAATTTTTGGTGGGTTTGCACTTCAAATCATTTATAACAGAATGGGTAATGTTAGTGAATTATATTGGTTAGACTTCCGTAATGTAAGACGCAATAAAGAGGGTGATAAAGTTTTTTATTCAGATGATTGGGTAAGACATGCAAACGATTACATTGAATACGATGTTTTTAGTCCAGATAAACATACAGGAACATGTGTGTTTTATTTCAAAGGACATATTTCAAGAGGTGTGTACCCTGTTCCAAGATATAATGGTGCGTTGAATGCAATTGAAACAAGCACTGAAATCTCAAAATTCCATTTAAATTCTATAATCAATAACTTTGCAGGCAACTTTATTGTCAACTTTAATAATGGAGAACCTGATGAAGATACTAAAAAGGATATAGAGCAAAAACTTAAAGAAAAATTCGCAGGTGCTGATAACGCAGGCAAATTTATGGTTGCTTTCAATGATAGCAAAGATAATGGTGTAACGGTTGAAAGAATCCAAGATGATAACTTTGATAAGAAATATGAAAGCTTGCGTACAGACACTTATAAAGAAATATTCGTTGCTTTCCGAGCAATCCCTCAGTTATTTGGTTACTCACTTGAAGGCACAGGTTTTAACAAACAAGAATTTATAGAAGCATACGAACTGTACTACAGAACAACAGTGAAACCTATACAAATGGACTTGAAAATCACTTTTAACAAAATATTTGGAATTGATGATGCAATTACAATTGTACCATTCAAATTAGAGGAAGGAGGTGAATAATATGGCAAGAGTATTTTTAATATCAGAAGAAACATTAAAGTCAAATGGCGTAATAAATAACAATGTTGATAGCATGTACATATTACCTGCAATTGAATTTGCACAAGACGCAGGACTTCAACCATTAATTGGTACAAAACTCTATAACAAACTGATGGATTTAGTTGAAAATGGAAGCATTGTGAATGAACCTGATTATAAATTTTTATTGGATGAATATATAACACCGTACTTAGTAAACAAAGTAACAGCTGACATACAAATTCCATTAAACTATAAGTTAAGAAATCAAGGTGTTGTTCAAAATTCAGCTGACAATACGATATTACCAACTATGAAGGATTTGCAGTATGTTATACAAAACTACGAATACAAAGCGATATTCTATGGTAACAGATTGTCTGACTATTTATTTGTAAATACTACAAAATTTCCTGAATATTACACAGTTGACACCTTAGCAGATATGCATTCAAATAAAAATGCATACAAAACAAATATATTTTTGGGATAAACATGAACGTAAACGAACTTATACACAAGATTTGTGAAGTAGCACTTTCACAAGAGACAGTTAAAAGTGTTTACCATGGAGATGTTTATACCAATTGGAATAGTGCAGAAGTAAATTATGGGTCACTTAATATAGGTTTACAAAACATTACTTATAACGACCAAATGTGTACTTATTCGTTCATACTATACTACGGTGACAGACTTTTACAGGATAAACACAATATAAACTCTATTTTTACAGACGGAGTTAACACAATTCAGTCGGTTGTAAACTTGCTTAATACAGGTGATATGGATATAGACAGTAATGTGATTTACACACCTTTCGAACAGCAGTTTATGGATTATCTTGCAGGGGTTTATGCACAAGTTGATATTACAACACAAAGCACAATAGGTTTGTGTAGTATGGATGCTTATGATTATAAAGATAGTAAAGACGAGATAATTGAAAAGCTGATTGAAGAAATAAATAAGTACAAAGCAAAGGATGCAGAACTTACACTTTTGCTTCAAGAAATCTTACACAAAATAAATGGAGAAACTTTTGAATAATATGGCACACTACAACTCAAATATAGAATTGGCACAAGAAATTAGTGCAAGAATTGGTAACGAACCAATACCTTTTGAAAGCGTACATGATTTATGTATGGAAATCTACAGAGATTTAGGTGGAGATATTGAGGAGTTTGATGATGTTTATTCCATACTTTTAGAAACTATACCACTTGCCGAACAAGGTGGCGCAGCACTGATTGATGATACTGTTATCTCACCTAACAAAACTTGGAGTTCAAACAAAATAAACTCTGAGTTGTCAACTCATTATACAAAAAATGAGACTGACAACCTATTAGGGGGAAAACAAGATACTTTAACAGCAGGCGATAATATCACAATCAATGGAAACACTATTTCAGCAAATGATACAGTTTATTCAGCAGGTGAAAACATTGATATTACTGATGATACTATTTCTGCTAAAGGATATAAATTTAATGGTGATACTAACGGTGGTTTTGCTGAACAATACAAGCAAAGACCTGGTGATGGTGGACAAATTGTTTATAATACTGCTATAGGGTTGGGTTCTCACGCAGAAGGTTATAGAACATCTGCAAGTGGCAATTATGGTTGCCACGCTGAAGGTAATGAGACAAAAGCTACAGGATATATTACACATGCAGAAGGTTTGTACACTCAGGCACAGAATTATGTTGAACATGCACAAGGTTCTTATAATAATTCACACAAAACAGCATCCAATGCTGTAAGTGCTTGGCAAGGTGATGGTAACCACACACTTCATTCTATAGGTATCGGTACTGCTAATAATGCACGAAAGAACGCTGTTGAAGTAATGCAAAATGGTGATGCATATTTGCTTGGTATTGGTAACTATGATGGTGAGCATATCAAAAGTGAACAAGGGTATGAAACAGTAAAAACACTTCAACAGGTTATTAGCGGAAAACAAGACACATTAATAGCAGGACAAAATATAGTTATTACAAATAACACTATATCTGCTGTGATTGATGCAGGATTCTACATTGAAGTTGTTCAAACGTTACCTGTAATAGGTGCAGTCAACACTATATATTTTGTACCTAAAGAAGATGGTGAAAATCCTGATGTTTATGACGAATATATGTACATTAACAGTGTTTGGGAAAAGATTGGTTCTACTGAGGTGGATTTATCAAACTATTATAACAAAACAGAAGTAGATAATTTGCTTGCAGGAAAACAAGCAACACTTACAGCAGGTAATAACATCACTATCAATGGAAACACTATTTCAGCAAATGATACTGTTTATTCAGCAGGTGATAACATTGATATTACTAATGATACTATTTCTGCTGAAGGTTATGTTTATAATACTACAACAGGTGCTTTTGTTGTAGGTGACAGAGATATTGTTTATAGTGGAACTACTTATACTAAATCAACAGCCACAGGTATTATGGCACATGCAGAAGGTAGTAATTCTACTGCTTCTGGAAATTGTTCACACACAGAAGGTAAAAACACAACTGCATCTGGAAATTTTTCACATGCTGAAAGTGAATACACAACTGCTTCTGGGTATGCTGCACATGCAGAAGGTAGCGGTACAACTGCATCTGGGACTGCTACACATGCGGAAGGTGCTGGAACAACTGCTTCTAAATCATGCGCACATGCAGAAGGAAATGGTACAAAAGCAGTAGGCAATTATTCACATGCAGAAGGTTTTCATACAATTGCATCCAGTGAATGCTCACATGCAGAAGGTAGAGGATTAATCACATCTCTTGGTACTGTAACAACTGTGGTATCAAGCACACAATACACATTAAGTGCTATAACAGCTACTATAAACGGAACAACATACACATTACAAGTTGGGGATATTGTAACGTACAATTCAATTTATGCAAAAGTAACCGCAATTAGTGATAATACTATAACTATAGATAAGACACTTGATGCTGCTTCAGGAAATACTATATCCTTGGCTAAAGGTGAATCTTATGGGTTAAGAGCTCATAGTGAAGGTTACTTAACGGTAGCTACTAATGATCAAGCTCACGCAGAAGGTTATTTATCAATAGCATCTGGTAGTTGTTCACATACGGAAGGGGCTAATACAAAATCAACAGGATGGGCTTCACATGCAGAAGGTGGTAGTACAACAGCATCTGGTAATCAATCACATACAGAAGGTGGTAGTACGACAGCATCTGGAAATTCTTCACATGCAGAAGGTATTAGAACAATTGCTTCTAATTCTGGTTCACATGCAGAAGGATATGGGACAAATTCTTCTGGAGAATCTTCACATACAGAAGGATATTATACAACTGCTTCTGGAAACTGTTCACACGCAGAAGGATATGGAACAACTGCTTCTGGTTATTGTTCACATACTGAAGGTAATGTAACAACTGCCTCTGGAGATTATTCACATACAGAAGGTTCTCATACAGAAGCCGCTGATTATTCACATGCTGAAGGTACATACACAACAGCTTCTGGATATACTTCACATACAGAAGGAGATAATACAACAGCAAGTGGGATTTGCTCACATGCAGAAGGTCAATACACAACTGCAAGTGGTGAATGTTCACACGTTGAAGGTATTGGTACTGAAGCTAATAATATAAATGAACATGCACAAGGTAGATATAATGTTTCACACTCAGTAGAAGTTTCTGAAACAAAACATGAAGGCAACACAATCGTTTCTGTTGGTATTGGTGATGATGGTGACAGAAAGAATGCTTTTGAAATAATGCAGAATGGTGACATCTACGTATATGGTTTAGGAAACTATGACGGAACTTCAACTAAGTATGATGATTCAACTATAATGACATTGCAAGACATATTAAAAACAATTGCTGATGCAACAGGAGTTGATATAGGTGCGTTGTTTTAACAAATTTATTGCAAAGTACAAAAATGAAATTAAAGTTTCCGACAAAAGATGAATGGTTAATAATTGGTGAAGCATCAACTGCGTTTGTAGCATTAGTGTTAATGGTTGCTTCATTCATTGTTCCACCAACAGGAATAATTGACTCATCTGTATTACAAGCAGTAGGTGAAATACTTGTGTTCCCTGTGATTTGGATGATACCAAAAGCAATTGAAGCAGGCAGAAAAATCAAATATAAGGACTTAGAAATAGGTGGAACTGATGAATAATACTTTTGAAATGTCCATGACATTTTGTCATGGACATTTCAACATGAACAAATATATCAAATTTAATACATGAGACAGATAGAAGAGATTATAGTGCATTGTAGTGCAACACCCGAAGGTAAAGATTATACTGTTGCAGATATAACAAAGTGGCATAAACAAAAAGGTTATGATACTATTGGATATCACTATGTTATTTATAGAGACGGTTCAATTCATGTAGGTAGAGACCTTGATATTGTAGGCGCACATTGTAAAGGACACAATGCATACTCAATTGGTGTTTGTTATATTGGTGGGTTAGCAGAAGATGGAAAAACTGCAAAAGATACAAGAACACTTGAACAAAAAGAAGCATTGATTAAATTGCTTAAAGGATTGAATATAGTGTTTCCTGCTACAAAACACAATATATTTGGACATAGAGATTTTGCAAATAAAGCCTGCCCATCTTTTGATGCAACTATGGAATACAACGATTTATGAAAAAATCACAATACAATTAGTTATGAAGAAATGGCTGCTATATTTGTGTGCTTGCTTATTAGTGTTGTCTTCTTGCTCATCAATGAAGAAGGTGGTTATTGAAAAGGAATATGTAACAAGGATAGACACTTTGATTGAATACCGTAATCTACACGATAGTATTTATGTTGCAGATACAGTTAGACAAAAAGGAGATACTGTTTATATTAGCAAATACAAATATGTTTGGAAATATCAAACAGACACTTTAATTCAATACAAAGACAACATTGTTTATGTGGACAAACAAAGTTCAGAAGTGAAAGAAGTTAAATATGTGCCTGCTATATACAAATGGGCATTGGGTATATTGATTGTGCTGATTATTGTAGTAATTTGTTATGTAGCAATCAAGTTATATTTGAAGCTAAAATTGTAGTTAAAACTCTGAAAATAAGAGATTTATGAGGAAAAATGAGGAAAACTGTAAGTTCTAAGCATTTTTTCTCTTTTTTATTTGCATTAGTCGAGATTTTGGTGTAATTTTGCACTGTGTTTCAAACATAACACACTGATTTACAGAGAATTACTAACAATTAAATTATAAAAATTATGAAAAGTGAACGTAAACAACTCGAAATTATCGAGAATCAACTAAACAAAGCATTAGATATTGTGCTTCAACAGAAAAAACGTTATGAAACACTTCAGAGCGAACTTTGTCAATATCCTTGGACTTGTGAGGATGCAGACAGTGATAATGAGATAGCAATTGGTATCTTAGGTGCGATAGGTAATATCGAATGTGCATTAGAACATATATATGCATAAGAATTTAGACGCAAAATGATACAAGATTACGAATTTGATTGCTGTATTTGTCATAGACATATTACAGGTGAATATGGTAACAACCCATTTCCGGTGTTCAAAGCAGGTGAATGCTGTGATTGTTGCAACCATTTAATAGTTATGCCTGCACGTATTAAACACTTTAAAAAACAATTATTATGATTACTTTTCAAAAAATGGAACGTATGATGGGTAAAGAGACCACCATCAATTTTGACAACGGTATTTTCTTGGACAAACGTTACAAGACCATTGTTGTTGGACAAATTAAGAATGAGCAATTGGTTTGGTTAGATGACTTTAATAAGTTGTCTGACAAAGACCGCGAACTATTGCGAAAGATGTTGTTATCTCGCAAAGTAATTCGCGAATTTGAGTTGAAGTTCCACCTGCAACCTGAACCTGTTGTTGAGAAAAAACATAAGAAAGAACAGGTGATTGAACAACCGAGTGAAGAACCACTAAAACATTATGAGATATGATAGTTGAGAATTGGACAATTGAGGAACTGACAGGTTATGTTCCTAAAACAACATTTTACACTGATTTTAGTATAGCAGACCAATATGGTGTTAATGCAATTAAGGACACATATGAACGTGCTTTCGATGATTGGAAAGGAGATATTGAATTTGTTACTGAACTTGCAATGGTACTGAATTGGAAGTGTTGGAGATGGCATGAACACAATAATGAGTACTCAAAACTGTACACTGAGTTGTATGAGAAAACCAATGAATGGTGTTTAGATAATCTTAAAGGTTCTGATTTAACTTATTACATACAAACAACTGACTGATATGAGAACCCCATTAACTGAAGAATGCCTTAAAGGTCCTGGGTGTCCACCTGATATTGATTTAAGACACTGCACAAAATTCCCAAACAATTGTCCACTTGTACACGTACATGGAAGTGACATTATAATAGAAAACCCACAACAAAAGTTGTTCTAAAAGAAAAACCCTCAAAACTGAGGGTTTTTTTATTTATATCTAATTTGCTTAGATTTGAGGTCTAGAGGACTTTCTATCTTAGATGAACAATTTGTCAGCTGAATAGTGAAAGTCCTCTAGAAAAAAGTCTAACCACTATAGCCTATCTTCTAGACTATATAAACCTAACAAACCTCAATATAACCTTCACGTATGAGCCATTGCTTTGCATTCTCTCGTCTATCCTCCCCACCATCACCTGTAGCATACGTAAAGAAGTAGGATAATGCTTCAGATACCTCGTCATAATTATCCTCATTATCATCTTCTTCCTCTACTACTAATTCTGATATACAATCCTCAACTGACTGTACATACTGCTCTTGGATTTTACCAACCGTCCATAGCAGTTCATTTAGTTCTTCTTCATTTAATTTCTTCATAATTATTGTTATATTTAGTTAGACAATATAGATAGCGGCTGCAAAATTACTAAAAAATTCTATATATCCAAAGATTTTTTCTCACAAAATATGTCATAGTCCTAAAATTTTTTTAACGTTCAATGTGCATTCCATTGAAGCTTGGCGTTCGTTAATCATATAACTGAACACAATCTTTCTTTTGTGAGATGCTGCATTCTCATAATCAAACTTGTGATTAGGATAAGTGTCTGTCACAATCCTTTCACAGATGTCTCCAAAAATGTTCCATTGTGTTTTTGACTTTGTTTCAACACTGTCAATGTCTAATGAATAATCTTCATCTGCTGCTTTTAGGATATTGCCGTCTCTGTTAAGTGTCAGGAACGCATACCCATTATCATCTACAATAATTTTGTGTAGAGATTTGATTTGTTCTTTTTGTTGTTCGTTCATAATAATTAAAATTTGGTTAATATAATTATCCTACAAAAACTATGCCAAAACAAAAAAAGACAGAACTGCTTCTGAAACAATTCTGTCTAATTGAACTAAGATATAAAAATTTATGCAGCTTCACTTCCCATTTTAATTATATGCTTCTCAATCATTAAATCTTTATAAACATGTTCAATCTCTATTGCATGTTCCAAAGCACATTTCCATTTTTCTAAGTTTTCAGCAGATGATTCTTCAAGTGCTTTAGCTGCCTTTATTGAATCGTTGTGCAACTTCTGTGCTTCATTTAACATATCTTTACAATAAATTCTATGCATCACAGCAAGTGCAATACCTGATAAAAGTTGTTCTTCAGTGTAGTCTTTGATTTCGTTATATAAATTATTATAATCATTTGTCTTCATAATATTTAAGTTGTATATTTTTATTATAGATTGTTATAGAAGTCGTCTTCAAAAATTTGGTAATAAACCACTCCTTTTATCTTTTTAGTTGTGTAAATGTAAGGACGATATTTTAGTCTTATTTTTTCAACCTCACTTAATTCGTTGTAGGTTTTCATTGTGTAGTATGCCATATTAGTTATCTAGATATTTTTGTTCAGAATAAATGTTGTACAATGTTGTAGAATCATATTCTTCTACAGTTTGTTGTACAAGTTGCTGCTGAGCTTCGTTAACATGTTTGTAAACCAATATTGGTGCAATCGTTACAAACATTGTAAGTACTGCTATAAAAAGTATTTGTTTCATGTTGTTATTTGTTTTATTTAATTAATAATAAACCATATTTTAGTAAACGGTAAAAGATTTTAAGAAAAAAATGCTATGCTTTGGGTTAACAGTCAAAACTTAAGATTTTGTACTTCTATATTAATATAAAATTACAAAATTTCTTATTTTGACTGTCAACCAAAAGTGCTCAGTAACAGTTCTTAAAGAAATTTTGTAATTTGTATATATAGAATTTACAAAAAAACGAAAAGAACTGTTACCACTACAGCATATATTTTTCACCGTTTCTTAGAAAATACATTATTATTAATTATGAATGAATAAAAAATCTTATAAAAAAATACAAAAAGATTGAATTTTTAGTAGTTACTTTACTATATTAATATATAACAAATATATCAGACAAATCTTATGACACCAAAAGTATTAGTAATTCAAGACCACTTTTATTACTTCTCAACACAAAAGGCACTTGCAAAATATCTTGGGGTCACACCTGTTTCAATATCAAATTGGAAAAAACAAGGTAAAGATAGTGCATTCAATGGTTTAATCCGAATTGAAGATTACGACCCTGAAAAACACACAATAGACAAAGTTGTGATTATGGATAAAAATATAAACTTTATAGTATGACAAAAGTACAAGTATTAGATCATTATTGGGAATTTTGTGATAACTTTATATGGGATATAAATTATAGTTTAAATAAAACAATTGATTCATGGTGTGAATGTAATGGTTATAAAAGACCAAAAACTGAAGATTTACCATTTAATATTACAGATTCACATGTTGATGGTGAAAATTACGGAAAGCCCAAAAAATTTGACATCACACATACAGGTTTATGTTTTTGGAGATGTATTACTATAACTGATGATGAAGATCAATGGTTATTTTATAGATTCTTTCATTATGATATAGAAAAAGCATTAGATGATTGGTTTTTTGCCAAACCCAAACTATTTTTAGAATAAAAAAAATTCTTAAATTTTTATCCATTTCTTATAAAAAACATTATTATTATATGTAAGGATAAATAAAAAAACTTACACAATATTTGTCATTTGAGAGAGGGTGAGCAACAGAATAGCTACCTGAAACTCACCCTCAATTTTTTAAACCAATGACAAATAACAAAAATATATTAAACTTACTTTGTAAGTTACATATATCAAAAATATATTATTACTCAAATGATAGATATAAGATTTAACACAGGTAAGACATTTGATAAAGGTGGTGACACAATGAGTGTTAAGAACCTTTACGAAATAAAAGTTGCACAAGGTACTAAGAAAGAAGATTTACCTTGGCTCCAAATGTTTAATTCAGGTAAACGTGAAACAAAAGATACAACTGATTGGTCAAAATGGAACGGTTGTGTCTATTCAGATATTGATTCCAAACACTATTATGATGAGTGCAGACATTTTAAAGTAGATGTCTTAAAAGAAAAACTTTTGATATACCTACAAGATAACTATTGGCATAACTTTTATGCACTTCAACTTTCAAACTCAGGAACAGGTTTTCATATATTGTTCTACTTTAATGTGAATAAGACTGAGACTAACTTTCAGAAATGTAACCAATTTACTCAAGATGTTGTTAAAGAAGCTTTTGAACAAATTGGTGCAGGTGAAATTTATAATTGGAAAGGTGTTGCTGATAAATGTTCAAGAAGTCCTTTTCAAGGTATGTATGTAACACCACAAGAATGGGTGTTCACTGAAAACGAAAATAATGATAATAAATTTGGTTCTTGGATATATAGTGACATTGATAAGTATGAACTTCGTGCTGAATTAGTTCACAAAGTTTCAGATGTTAAAGCTGATGGAAGTAAATTATTTGTGCTTGATAAATATATTAAAGGTGCTGACCATGTACCTTATCAAGGACACCATAATAGATGGGCAATCTATGATGCATTAGTTGCTGTATGTGGTACACAAGAATTAGCTGATAAAGCATGGAGTGAAACTATTGTTCCGTTATTAAAGAATGAAGGACATAGTGATGCATTTCTATTAAACGAACCAACAAAAAATAGATGGTTTGAAAGATATACAACAGAATACGTTAAAGTTGACAGACTACAACAATTCGGATATTCTTTTAGAAAGACTTTTGAACCACAAACAATACAAATGTATCAACCTGACTTTGTATATGATTTGAAAGAGGATGAAAGACTTTCAGACGCTAACATTGAATGGTCAACAACTAAAATAAATCATTTGTACGCCGGATGTTCACTTGGTAAGACATATAATGCAAAACAATTAGGCAAACAAAATGAAATTTCAGATATAGATTATGCGTTTGGTGCACGCAATAATCGCGTATGCTTTATATCTCCTATGAGGAGTATCAATAAAGATTCTTTTACTGACATAGAAGGATGGGTAATAATTGATTCTGACCACAAAGAATTAAACATTGGTACTTACGGTTCAATTGATTCTGTATTAAATTCAAACTTGAATATCTGTACAACTTGGGAATCATTTATTTTACATAAGATGTATGAAGTTAATTTTGATTTTGTAATTGTTGATGAGATCCATACTTTTTATATGTATGATTATCGTATAAAGTCAATTGCAGATATGAAAATGTATTTGCCACTTGCACAAGGTATTAAGATTATAATGACAGGTACTCCTTCAATGGAAGTAAATGATTTTGATTGTCATAAAATTCAAGTCAACAAAAAACTTCTTGAAGTTAAATGTGATATGGTGTTCTATAACAATTCTTTCAGAGGTTATTATATGAATGACATTAAAGAATGGACAAAGGACAAGAACCATTATGCAATCATTTTTGAGGATGGTGCAAATTATAAATACGAACACTTATTCAAATGTTATGGGATGGAATGTGATGTATTTAACTCAAATTATATGCAAAACGTTGAATATGTTTTAAGCAACCATAACGTAAATAAACAAATCACAGTGTTCTCAGTTTATGGTCAGGCAGGTATTAACTTGTACATTGATACTGATAAGAAGTTAAGAATTTACATCATTAATAACACAGGACTTGGTATAATCCAATATGCAAACCGTGTTCGTAATCGTGAAGTGATTGATAAGATTGTCTTAGGATACAAATATTCTAAAATTAATAATGACATTTCTGTTCTTGACCAAACTGTAGATTATGCAGAAGCTGAAAAGAGAGTGGATATGCTAAACAGTGTTCAAAAACAATCTGATATATTTGATATAAAAACAAAAGATGTTATTAAACTTAAATTTGGGTTATTTGATGATTACCTAGATAAAGTTGATAATAAATATTTATTGAATAGAAGATTGTATAATACTTATAAATTGATTAAGAATGTAGAACAATTTGAAAGCCAAATTCAAATCATCTACAACCGTTTAATCAATAACAACTTTAATGTCAACTTTGTGTATTTAACTGAAGACCCAAAAGATGTTAAGAACACAAAAATGAGAAGCAACACTTTTGCAGGTAAGATGTCAAATTTTGATTACGAAATGTTTAAAGAGACAAAGGAAGGTAATTATTGGTTCCAACCAACAGAAGATTTCAAAAAAATCTGTACAGGTGATTTGATAGATACTATTGAATACATTTGGAATCAACTTAACACTGACGGTGACTTTGAGAATACTCGTGAAAAATTTGAGCAATTTATCGTGAACACTATTGCAGTTAAAGATACTATTTGCAAAAAGGACATCACGGATTTTGCTCAGCTGCTATCAATCAAAGCAAATTGGGAACACTATTATAACAATGCTTTTATAGTTGCAATGCTAAATGAGGAATGGACATTAAATAAATTAACTGCTGCATACGTTCGTTCTATATATAATGATAAAATTGATTGGAAAGATGCTTGTGAGGAAACATATAAGAAAATGAAACAATTAAGAAGTATTGTTGATATGTACACAGATATTTTCTTTGATTTGGAAACTACTTATGAAAATGTTAAGATTGAAGCAGATGATATTGCAAAAATGATATATACTTATATAGAGAAAAAACATAACAAGATTAATAATACAAAAGAAGTGATTATTGATAATGTAACATATAGTTCGGTTACAGAGGCTTCCCGAATTTTAGATATATCACGAACAGCTGTTTATAAACGTATGAACAAATAAAATTTGGTTTACAGTCAAAATAAGAAATTTTGTAATTTTATATTAATATAGAATTTACAAAATCTTAAGATTTGACTGTAAACCAAAAAGTATATTTAGCGGCTTCTAAAGACTAAATTGTCAATAAGTATATTATTAGAAACATATAATGTTCCAACATTATATTATTTAGAACGAGCAATTATCCTCCCGTATAACTTAGGGGCACGACTAAAGCATTCGGGAGACTAGAAGTCCCTATCCACTATCAGCTCTAGAATTTTCTTAGAAGCAGCATATGAGACTTTAGCAGCAGGATTCAGTAGCACCCCTATTGTTACACACAGAGCATATTCCTGAGACGCTTAGAAGAGGATTTAGAGAAGTCCCCTAATACTATTGTTAATAATATACTATCTTACACCAAAATTACTTATAACTTATTTATTTTCAACTAATTGCACTTATAGCATTTTTCTAAGAATTTGTCTCCCAAAAATTTGCATATGTCCGGATTTTTTTGTAAATTTGCATTATATTTGAAATAACAATAAAATCATGGCAAACAGAAACTCAATTAGGTACATTGTAAGGAATGCGGATTCCATTTACAAGCAGTTACGTTGGCACGGCAAAGTTACCTGTCCTCATTGTGGGTCAACTCATGTGTATAATTGTTCTTATGGTTACAAGTGTGCTGACTGTAGAAAGAGGTTCACTAACTACACCAATACAATCATGCATGGGTCAAAGTTGGACACAGCAGCATGGGTTTTGACATTATACCTAATGTTGGACAGCCGAGGTATTTCATCAGTTGAGGTTGCCCGTAAGGTTGGTGTTACACAAAAGACAGCATGGGCAATTATGATGAAACTTCGGCAAGCTATGTCCCAAGATTCTGTTGAACTTAAAGGTGTTGTGTCAATGGATGAAGCATACCTTGGTGGTAGTTGGACGAACAAACCTCTTAGAAAGCAACAGCAGATAGCAGACAAATATATTCCTATTGAGTTTCAACATGGTCCTTTACCTAAAGAAACATTTCGTAAAATCAATGCTGATATTCACACACCAATTATAGGAATGAATGACGGACAGAATGTTATCTTGCAAGTGCTTCCAAGAGATTTTTCTAAAACTGACATTCAAGACATCTTTAATGTGCATGCTTCAAATGTGGATATGTGTGTATCTGATAGCAGTAAGTTATATGACGATTGGAACGTGCCTTTTGAGCACTGCAACCACAGTAAACGTCAATACAGCACCCAATCAGGTTACTCATCAAATAATGTAGAAGGGTTGTTCTCTCATTTGAAACGTGCATTGCGTCACAATCAAGTGCATATCTCTGAGAAATATATGCAGTATTATTTAGACGAATTGTCATTCAGGTGGAGACACAGATTAGACACAATTCATATTAAGATGGTTGATTCATTCAACAATTCTAAACGTAAACCAATAAAACTTGTTACACCCAAACGTGTAACCAATCCTGATATTGAGTTTGTCAAACAGTGTTTCAGTTACGGTACAATTATTGAGGGAATAGAACTTCACGGCATTACCTATCACAACCCTGAATGCAAATTCAACAAACCGAAAAAGTAGTGCAAGTAAGTATATAAATAACAATAGAATTAGAATAATTAGCTCTTCTTTTTTGAATTTTTAGTAGTACTGTTACTATATTATATCATAACAAACAAATAATAGTTATGGTATAAAATCCAATATATTACATAAGGCTGAGAGTATTCACAAATTGTTCAGTAGGGTCCACTGAGTTATTTGTGAGTACTCTCTCTACATATATACCTACTTAACTAAAATGTATTTAACAGGATTAGAACAAGAACCTAAAACATATGACTATGAAGGAATTATTGAATGGTTAGCAAATTCACTTTGGGTTGACAATTATATTAGAAAGCTTAAAGGTACACAATGGAAGTATACAGACGACTTTATACAGGAAGTATGGGTGCAAATATTACAGATACCACATGAGAAAATTGTGGA
>ODAJ012142065.1_pt1 | contig 31203 bp, 30 predicted proteins | sample 1539241 | NCBI WGS metagenome assembly ODAJ01 (sample SAMN02144231, study PRJEB22623) | gut metagenome | biome: sheep rumen | host: Ovis aries | place: New Zealand
TATTACTAACATAGCCGATAACAAGAGTAAAAAATTGCTTAATTGAATTTAAAGTCCGTACAAATGGACATTAAATATGTTATAATGATTTTATGAAGGAAAAGCAACGTAAATTGATTCAAAGGAGGCAGTGTTATGTTTATTATAATAGGAATTATCTTTATAGGCTATCAGTGGATAAAATTTATCATGGATAATGCTTATATCCGTGATAAACACCGTGCAAAAGGGTTTGAAGTCTACCGCGGTACTGACGGAAAACTTTATAAGACAAGCACAGGAAACAAATTGACGATCGACGAAATAAACAAGTATCATCATGTAAAATGATTTTTAATGGGTTAAATCATCTACCATATAAATTAAGATATTTATATTGAAAAAAATGTCGTAAAATGGTATAATATATTTAAAGATTGGGTACATAAAGACTGGGGCGGTGAAAATATGGAACCAAAGTTAATAGATAACATTACCACGACACTTAAAGATGATTTGACAGAGGAAATCAAAAGCGGCAGCAAGCTTTCTATTGCAGCGGCTTGTTTCTCTATGTACGCATATCGTGAACTAAAGGCGCAGCTTGAATCTATAGATGAACTGCGCTTTATTTTTACCTCTCCAACTTTTACACATGACAGAACAAAAAAAGAAAAGCGAGAATTTTATATACCAAAACTGGATCGTGAAAAGAGCCTTTATGGTACAGAATTTGAAGTACGTCTGCGCAACGAACTGTCACAGCGATCTATTGCCAAGGAATGTGCGGAATGGATACGACAAAAAGTAAAATTCAAATCCAACATAAGCACTGAACGTATTCCGGGATTTATAAATGTAGATGATATAAATTATTCAAATATTAACGAATTTACAACGGTAGATCTTGGCTGCGAGCGTGGCAATAATGCATTTTATGGCATCATGAAAAACGGTGCCCCCAATTCTACATATTTTTTAAATATGTTTGACAGTCTTTGGAATAGTTCGGAAAAAATGCAAGATGTAACTGAGGAAATTATAGAGAATATCTCAACTGCATATAATGAGAACGCCCCGGACTTTATATATTTTTTTACACTATATAACATTTTTCATGAATTTCTTGACGATATTTCGGAAGATGTTTTACCCAACGAAGCAAATGGTTTTAAAGAAAGCTGCATTTGGAAAAAACTGTATAATTTTCAAAAGGATGCTGTTCTTGCTATTATCAATAAACTCGAAACGTATAATGGTTGTATTCTTGCTGACAGCGTGGGCTTGGGCAAAACTTTTACAGCACTTGCAGTTATCAAATATTATGAAAACCGCAATAAAAATGTTCTTGTGCTGTGCCCCAAAAAGCTTGCTAATAACTGGAATACATACAATAAAACATATATCAACAACACGCTTATATCCGACCGTTTAAGATATGATGTGCTTTTCCATACGGATTTAGGGCGTGATCATGGTTCTTCGAATGGCCTTGATCTGAGTTACATAAATTGGGCAAACTACGACCTTGTTGTTATTGATGAATCTCACAATTTCAGGAATGGCGGCAAAATAGATCAAGACGACGATGAAGACGAAAAAATAAATCGCTACACTCGTCTTATGAATCAGGTCATACGCAGGGGTGTCAAAACAAAAGTCCTTATGCTTTCGGCAACACCTGTAAATACCAAGTTTAACGATTTAAAAAATCAACTTCAACTTGCGTATGAGGGCAATTCATCCGAAATTGACAGCAAACTGAATACAAAGCGTTCTATAGATGAAATATTCAGACTTGCACAAAAGTCATTCAATGCATGGAGTAAACTGAAGCCCGAGGAGCGAACAACGGACAGCTTGCTTAAAAGGCTTGATTTTGACTTTTTTGAGGTGCTTGATTCGGTTACTATTGCTCGTTCAAGAAAACATATACAAAAGTATTATGATACTGCTGATATAGGTACATTTCCACGCAGACTTGTGCCTTTGTCAAAACGCCCTGAACTTACAAATCTTGATAAAGCGATCACATATAATGAAATATTTGCCTTGCTTGATCAGCTTAACCTTGAGATATACCGCCCATCAAGCTTTATACAGTCAAGCAAACTGTCAAAATATACCGATATTTATGATAGAGAAGCCGGTAACCTTACACAAGCCAACCGTGAAAACGGTATACGCAAACTTATGGCAATAAACCTTATGAAGCGTATGGAAAGCTCTGTTTATTCGTTCCGTCTTACGGTTACACGTATATATGAGCTAATAAAAAATACCATTGGGCTTATCGATGATTACGGAAAACATATCGGCAAACAATTTGAATTTGAAGAAATAGACTTTAACGACTTAGATACGGAAGATCAGGACAGTGAAGATATTTTTACCTTCGGCAAGAAAGTCAAAATTGACTTGGCTGATATGGATCGTACTTCGTGGCGATCTGAACTTGTCAAGGATATGGAGACTCTGGGACAGCTTGTAAGGATGATAAACGAAATAACGCCTAAATATGACAGTAAGCTTCGTGAGCTGCTTCTTTTGATCAAGGGTAAGATAGAAAATCCGATAAATCCCGGTAATAAGAAAATCATTATTTTTACTGCATTTTCCGATACAGCAGAATATCTGTACAAGTATGTCAGTCAGTTTGTTACAAACGCCTTTGGCCTGCATACGGCTCTTGTGACCGGCACGGGTAACGGTAAAACTACAGCCAAACTGAAATATACAGATATAAACAGGGTACTTACTTGCTTTTCGCCAATATCAAAAGAAAAAGAACTGCTTGAAATAGATGATCCCGAAATAGATGTACTTATAGCCACAGACTGTATTTCCGAAGGTCAGAATTTACAGGACTGTGATTATCTTATAAACTATGATATACACTGGAATCCTGTACGCATAATTCAGCGTTTTGGCCGTATAGACCGTATCGGCAGTCAAAACGAATGTATACAGCTTGTTAATTTCTGGCCTAATGTAAGTCTTGATTCTTACATCAACCTCAAAGGACGCGTTGAGTCACGTATGAAAATTGTGAATATGACAGCAACAGGCGATGACAATATCCTTGATCAGAACGAAAAAAATGATCTTGAATACAGACGGGCACAGCTCGAAAGGCTGCAGCGGGAAGTTGTGGATATAGAAGAGATGTCAACCGGTATTTCAATAATGGACCTTGGGCTTAATGAGTTTCGTCTCGATTTGCTTGAATATATCAAGCAGCATCCGGATATTGAAAAAGCACCTTTCGGACTTCATTCTGTGACACAGGCTTCGGAAGATGACCCGCACGGTGTTATATTTGTGCTGAAAAATCGTTCCGACAGTGTTAATATTGATAATCAAAACAGGCTGCACCCATTTTATATGGTGTATATAACGGTGGACGGAGAAGTTGTATGTGACCATCTTTCACCCAAGAATATGCTTGATAAGATGCGTTTTCTCTGTAAGGGGAAAACAGAACCGATACCGCAGGTGTATCGTGCATTTAACAAAGAGACAGATGACGGCAAAAACATGAGCCGTATGTCAAAACTTTTGGGTGATGCAATATCATCTATCATATCTGTCAAAGAGGAAAGCGATATTGATGCTTTTCTTAATGGTTCTGCTGTCAGTTTTAAAAACGAAATAAAGGGACTTGATGATTTTGAACTTATATGTTTTCTTGTCGTGAGGTGATTTTATGCTTGCTCTGCCGCCTAAAACCGAATTATCCAAGCCAAAGCCGCTGTCTAAAGCCGCGGTTTATCGCAGGTTTGATCTTTCAAATAAGGATAAGGAACATTTTGACGAGGATATTTCGCGTCTTTTTATAATCAACGAAATAACACCGGAAACAGTAAATATCAATGCAGGCAAAAATATTTCGTCATTCTATGTTATCAGAGTTGAGTTAAAGCATAAAGACTTTGATGACCGAAATATTATCAGGCTTTCGAAGCTGATAGAACAAAATATGCTTTTTGTGCTTGAATATAAGGAAGAATGTTGTCTTGCGGTATATCGGACAAAGCTGATAAAAAGTGACTGGCAGGATACCGATAAATGTTTTGTCGAAATAACGGGTCTTGACCTTGATGAAGTGTGGGATAATATAGTTATGCAAACGGGCAATTTTAGCCTTGAAAACGAAAATACAGTCGAGGAACAAATAGCCCAAAACGAGAACAGAAACAAAATTTTGAAAGAGATAGAACGCCTCGAAAAGAAAGCTCGATCGGAAAATCAGCCCAAAAAGAAGTTTGAATTGGTGCAGAGGATAAAAGGGTTAAAAAAGGAGTTAGAGTTAAATGGAAAACATGATTGCAACTATTATTTCAAAAATTGAGATCCCTTTAAAAATTCTTTTGCCAACGATTATGTTAGTTTGTGGCTTTCTGCTCTTTGCGAATGAAGATGTACTAAAAACATTATATCTGTTAGATTTCAAAAAGGAACATGGTTTTGTAATAGGAATATCATTTTTAGTATCTGCTGTTTTAATTATTATCTATATTGCAAGATTTATTAAAGATAGAATTATAGGAGAATACAACAGATTGACCTTTCATAATCGTGTTATCAATGATTTAAGTAGTTTGGGTGAAGGAGAATGGGACATAATATTGGGCTTATACCATAATTATAGCTATTCGGGTAAGGTTGATTACGCAGATCCTATAGTAAAAGGGTTGATTGCAAGAGGTTATATTTATATGGGAAATAATACCTTTGTATCGCAAGGCTGGGATGATAAAATGATGATCTCAGTAACATTACAGCCTTTTGTTAGAGAATCTTTAAATAAAGAATATCTTCGAATATCAAATAAAATCAAAAAACTTGAGCAAAAGTTAAACAAAGAAAAAGACCAACAAAAAAAGAATAGAATTAAAACGCAAATAGAAGAATTAAGTTCGGAAAGAGAAATTTTCAGAAGATAATGATATATACATTATCAGAATTTTAGCAGGAGAAAAATATGGATAGTAATTTTTATACAGGTTTATTTTCGTTATCAGGCGTACTTATGGGATATTTGGTAAACTATGGGATTGAACGATTGAAAAGTAAAAATGAAAAGAAAAACTATATCAGCAAGGTTAGATTTGATAAAGAATTTGAAATATATCAACAACTTTCAGAGAAAAATCTAAATATGGTTTATGATGCGGGTATGGCTGTTGGCCTTACTCGTATGAAAGAAAGCTATGATAAAAAAGAGTGGGACTATGATCCTGCAAAATTAAAGGAAGAATTAGAATCTCATAGGGACAGTTTTGGTACCCACTTAGATGATGCCGAATTTTCAAATAAAAAGTATGCACCGTTTATTGATAAGGAAATATTTGATAAATACAAAAAATTGGCTGACTTATCAACAGACGTTTTTAAGCTGTTTAGATATTATATAAATGATGATAGCAGAATAATTAATTTTCGATATAAGGGCACTATATATGAAAAAGATGCAGCAAAAGCCGAAATAGAAAAAATACAAAAAAAGGTGTCTGCTTTATCTGACGAAATATTGTCTGATTTGAGGACATATTTGTCTGCGTTAGATGTGGAGGAATAAAAAATGGACAAATTAAATATGCAAACAAAAAATATGGCAAATGAAAATTATGAAAAGTTAGCGGCATTATTTCCCAATGCGGTTACGGAGACTATTGATGAAAACGGGGAAGTTGTGCGAGCGATCGACAAGGATGTTCTTATGCAGGAGATATCTGTTAAGGTAGTTGAGGGGCGTGAAGAGCGTTATCAATTTACATGGCCTGACAAGAAAAAGGCTATTATAGCGGCAAATGCACCCACAAGTGCAACTTTACGCCCGTGCCGTGAGGAAAGTGTTGATTTTGACAACACCGAAAATTTATATATCGAGGGTGACAACCTTGAAGTTTTGAAACTTTTGCAGGAAACATATCTTGGCAAAGTAAAAATGATATACATAGATCCACCTTATAATACGGGGAATGACTTTGTTTATGAGGATGATTTTTCGGAAAGTATCGATGATTATCTTGCAAACAGCGGTCAGTATGATGAAGACGGGAACAGACTTTTTCAGAATACCGAAAATAACGGCAGATTTCATACGGATTGGTTGAATATGCTTTATCCAAGACTAAAAATAGCACGTAATTTAATGAGTTTTGATGGCGTTATTTTTATCAGTATTGATGACGGAGAAAGTGCTAACTTAAAAAAAATATGTGATGAAATCTTTGGAGAAATTAATTTTGTTGCAGATTTATCTGTTGTAAATAATCTAAAAGGACGAAATGATAAAAAATATATAGCACGAGCTAACGAGCGACTTTTGATGTATATAAAATCTGATGAGTTTGAAGAACATGGTTTACCTTTGGGTGATGATGTTTTAAAGGAATACAATATGTCAGATGATAAGGGTAAATACAGATTGCTTGAATTAAGAAAAAGAGGCGGTGCAGATTTAAGAGTTGAACGCCCTAATATGTACTATCCATTTTATGTAAATGAAATCACTGGCGAAGTATCTCTTGAAAAAAATGACTATTATTCAATTGAAGCGTTACCGATTAAATCAAATGGTGATGATGGAAGATGGCGCTGGGGAAAAGAAACTGCTCTTTCCAAGATAAAGGAACTTGTAGGACGTAAAGTCGGGAATAAGTATAATATATATGAAAAAGATTACTTGGAAAGTGATGATGGAGCAAGGCGCGTTAGACCTAAATCTGTACTTTCAGGGGCTTCATATTCAACAGATGTATCGACAAAAGAGTATAGAAGTATTATGGGTAAAATAGATTTTAATAACCCTAAATCTGTAGTTTTTTTATCCGATTTAATTATATATGCTACTAATCCTTCAGAAAATGCAATTATTATGGATTTTTTTTCTGGATCAGCAACAACAGCGCATGCTGTTATGAAAACTAATTTATATGAGAATGGCAATCGTAAGTTTATTATGGTGCAGTTACCTGAAATAACCTATGACGGCAAAAAAGAAAAGTACAAAGACGAAAACGGAGAAGAACGTGAACGATACATAATCGACACAAGCACAGGTTATCCGGAAATTGCAAAGGATAGTGAGGCGAGAAAAGCAGGCTACTATACCATTCCACAAATAGGCAAAGAGCGTATTCGACGTGCAGCCAAGAAGATAGCCGAAGAAAACCCCGATGCAAAGTTTGACGGCGGTTTTCGTGTATTAAAGCTTGATTCAAGCAATATGAAAGATGTATATTACGAGCCGTCTCAATACAAAGAAGATTTATTTAAAATTCTTGAGGATAATATAAAGGACGACAGAACACCGGAGGATCTGCTGTTCCAAGTAATGCTTGACCTTGGTGTACTTCTTTCAAGCAATATCGTAGAGACCGAAATAGGCGGCAAACGTGTGTTCAACGTTGAGGACAACTATCTTATAGCTTGCTTTGACAAAGATGTTACAGATGAAACAATAACTGCCATTGCCAAGCAAAAACCATACTATTTTGTAATGCGTGACGGTTCTCTTGCAAACGACAGTGTGGCTGCTAACTTTGAACAGATATTTGCAACATACAGTCCCGGTACAGTAAGAAAGGTGCTTTGATGGATAATAAGGAAATACTAAAAGATTATTTTCTATTTAGACTATTTGATGTTGAAAAATATTTAGATGATTTTATTGATGGTACATGTATAAGAATGAACTCCGCAAAAAAATTCCATGAAATTTCAAATAAATTTCAAGGTGATCCAAATGATTGCTCAATAACGTTAAGTGATGATAAAGTCCCTTTTACTATATATCTCGGAAAAGATCTACCTGAAATCGAAATAGGCAAAACAAATTTGGAAATAGGAATAAATGGATATTTATGTTGTTTCTTTGCTGTTCCTAAATCATTTTTTGCCTATAAAGACGGCGAATTGTGTTGGGATGAAGATTCTCCGTATTTTGACAAAATAAACAGATGCTTTGAGGAATATATAAGTAATAGTGATCATAAGACATGTTATTTTGCAGCTTTTGATGCTTATACTCTCGTAATGAGATTTGAAAAATGTTTAAAGAAAATAGGTGTAGCGTGTAACTGCGGATTTATAAATTATACCAAATTAGATTCTAAATCCAGATTAAAACTTTTTGCAGAGGATAAATTAGAAGAAATAATTATGACAAAAGATCCTTCATACGACTATCAAAGTGAATTTAGAATATTTGCACGTACGTATCAGCCAATAGACGAATGGCTTGATGTAAAAGGAATAAAACTATCCGATATAGTATTTCTAAAAGCCAAATATAATTTGTCTTCCTGAATATGCCTAAAATAGACGATTGGTGGTAAAACTATGAAATTTAACTTTAAAATACAACAATACCAAACTGGTGCTGTGGATGCTGTAGTCAGGGTCTTCAGCGGTCAGAGTTATGATTCGGGTACAAGTTATCTGAGGGATATGGGTACAATAGAAAAACCGTTGGTCAGTGAGCCGGCACAGCTTTCATTTCTTCCGGAAGAACCTAAACAAATGTCACTTGATGACATTGATATATACAGCGAAACAGGCTTTAAAAACGCCGTTGTTGAACTTACAGACGATCAGCTTTTATCAAATATCCATCAAATACAAAAGGATTCAAACATAAAACTTTCAAAAGAGCTTGTACATGATATTGGCAGAGTAAGCCTGGATATTGAAATGGAAACAGGTACGGGCAAGACATACGTTTACATAAAGACTATGTTTGAACTGAATAAAAGATACGGATGGACAAAATTCATTGTTGTGGTGCCAAGTATAGCTATACGCGAGGGCGTAAAAAAGAGTTTTGAGATAACCGCAGATCATTTTATGGAACATTACGGCAAACGTGCAAGATTTTTTGTTTATAACAGTTCAAACCTTACACAGCTTGACAGCTTTTCGGCTGACAGCGGTATAAATGTAATGATAATAAACACTCAGGCCTTTGCTTCCTCAATGAAAGAAGGCGGCAGAAGCAAAGAAGCACGCATTATCTATGATAAACGTGACAGTTTTGGTTCAAGGCGGCCTATTGATGTAATAAAAGCCAATCGCCCTATACTTATACTTGATGAACCGCAAAAGATGGGCGGTGATGTAACTCAAAACGCTTTGAAGAAGAATTTTAACCCCTTATTCAGCCTTAATTACTCAGCTACTCATGCAAAACAGCACAACCTTGTTTATGTGCTTGATGCACTTGAAGCATTTAACCATAAACTGGTAAAAATGATAGAAGTAAAGGGCTTTGAGGTAAAAAATCTGCGCGGCACCGATGGCTATATGTTTCTTGAAAGTATAGTTGTTGCACCAAAAAAGCCGCCTATGGCTAAACTGGAGTTTGAAATAGGCTATAATAAATCAATAAACCGCGAAACGCGAATACTTGGCGTTGATGATAGTTTATATTATGAGTCTAAAGAAATGGAACAGTACAAGGGATATACTATAGCCGAAATAAGTCCTATTGACAAGACTGTTACCTTTACCAATGGCGAGATCATACATATAAATGAGGTTCGGGGCGATATTTCGGAAGACGATATGCGCCGTATACAGATACGAGAAACTATCCGATCACACTTTGAAAAAGAAGAAGACCTTTTTAATCTTGGGATAAAAACGCTTTCACTTTTCTTTATTGATGAAGTGGCAAAATACCGACAATATGATGAAAACGGTGATGAAGTACAGGGCGAATATGCCAAGATATTCGAGCAGGAGTATATAAGCATTCTAAACGAATATATGACCTTGCCCAATACGCCATATCAGAAATATTTAAGAGAATTATGTACAGAAGAAAGTGCTGTACATAAAGGCTACTTCAGCATTGATAAAAAAGGCCATGTGATTGACAGCAAGATCAAAAAAGGCGGAGATTTTTCCGACGATATATCGGCTTATGACCTTATATTGAAAAACAAAGAAAGATTGCTGAGTTTTGAAGAACCTACAAGATTTATCTTCTCTCACTCCGCATTGCGTGAAGGCTGGGATAACCCCAATGTATTCCAGATCTGCACATTGAAACATTCTGACAGCCAAACTACAAAGCGACAGGAAGTTGGACGAGGTCTTCGCCTTTGTGTAGACCAAACCGGCAACCGTATGGACAGTGAAAGCTGCGGTGATACCGTACATGATATAAATCGTCTTACGGTAATTGCAAGCGAGAGTTATAAGGATTTTGTAAGTGATCTGCAAGCTGATATTAAGAAAGCCTTGTATGACAGACCTACAAAAGCAACAATCGAATACTTTGAAGGTAAAACCGTACAAAACGGTGCGGAGACTATTGTTATCGACAGTAAACAGGCTAAGCTTATACAGCGTTATCTTATCAAAAACGATTATATTGACGATAATGACAATGTTACGGACGAATATAGGACTGCACTTGAAAACGGCTTACTTGCTCCGCTTCCCGATGAAATAAAACATATTGCAGAGGCTGTGCATACGCTTGTTCAAGGTATCTTTGATGAATCCGTACTTGAAAAGATGATAAAAGACGGTTCTGACGTAACTCCAAAAGATAATCCTCTTAATGAGAATTTCAAAAAGAAAGAATTTCAGGAACTTTGGCGGCAGATCAACCATAAATACGCCTATACCGTACAGTTTGACAGCGATGAGCTTATCAAAAAATCTATTAAGGCAATAGATAATGGGCTTTTTGTATCCGAGTTAAAATATACAGCTACAACAGGCCGACAAAAGTCACAAATGAATGAACACGAGGTCGGAAGAGGTGCTTCGTTCGGAAGTGAAAAAACAAGAACGGAAACTCTGCACCATAGTGAAACAAGCGGTATAAAATATGATCTTGTAGGTAAGGTGGCACAAGGTGCAACACTTACAAGAAGAACTGCTGCAGCGATATTAAAGGGAATTCGTATGGATAAGCTGTATATGTTCCGCAATAATCCCGAAGAATTTATAAATAAGGTAATTCGTCTGATAAAAGAGCAAAAGGCCAATATGATAGTTGAACATATAACCTATAATCAAATAGAGGGCGAATATGACAGCGGAATATTTACGGCCAACAAGAGTTCACGAAACTATGAAAATGCTTTTGAAGCAGATAAGGCAATTCAGCCTTATGTCTTTACAGATGGTACAGCCGAAAAGAGCATAGAACGCAAATTTGTAGAAAGCCTTGAAAGTGCTGACGAGGTGTGCGTCTATGCAAAACTTCCCAAAGGATTTGCTATCCCGACACCAGTGGGCAATTATTCTCCCGACTGGGCAATAGCCTTTAAGGAAGGTACTGTCAAGCATATCTATTTTGTCGCAGAAACAAAGGGCACGATGGAAAGTTTGCAGTTAAGACCCATTGAAGGCGCAAAAATAAAATGTGCTAAAAAGCTATTTAACGAGATATCTACCGGTGATGTAAGATATTGGGCTGTAGATAGCTATGATAAACTTTTGGATGTAATGAAGTCTATACAGTAAAATATTACCCCTGAACGCGGATTGAACGTAACCCCGTCAAGTAGACAGCTAAAAAAATAAAAATTTTTCTTCCGCCGGTAGCATATATCGGCGGAATTTTTATGCTGCTTGGTTTTCTTTATTAAATTCTAATGGCGATTTTGCACCTAATTTAGCTTGATAACGGTCATTGTTATAAAAATCTATGTAATCTTTGATAGCTGTTTCCAATTCTTCGTAAGTCTCAAATTTATCATTAAGATAGTACATTTCAGACTTTATAATACCCCAAAAGCCTTCCATTGGACCATTATCTATGCACTTACCAACTCTTGACATACTTTGTTTCATGCCTGCTGAAATAAGCTTGTTTTTGAACGTTTGGTTTGTATATTGGAATCCTCTGTCGCTGTGAAAAAGGGGATGAGCATCAGGGTTTAATCTTACGGCTTCATCGAAGTTGCTGAAAACAAGATGGTTGTTATTATGTTTGCCGATCGTATATGCTACTGTTCTTCTGTCGAACAAATCCAAAATTGCGCTTAAATACAGCTTTTCTCCGTTTCCGTATTTGAATTCCGTAACATCTGTAAGCCATTTTTCGTTCACTCTGTATGCTTCAAATTTTCTGTTAAGTATATTTTCTGCTGTCATCTGTTCGAGTGATGGTCTTGTGCAGCCGCTGTTCTTGCGGCGAATAACAGATGAGATTCCCAGAACTATCATTATACGGCGGATCCTTTTATGGTTGTAGTTGGTATCATTTATTCGGTTTATAAACATTGTCATACGCTTATAGTCCAAAATTCCATTATGCTTTTTGTGCAGTTCCATTATTTTCTCGGCAAGCTGCTCGTTTATTATCTGAGAATTGCTTTTTTCTCTGTTTTTCCACTTATAATAAGCACTTCTTGCTATATTCAGCTTTTCACAAAGTTGTTTTACTGTATAGCCTTTTTCTTCGTGTAATTCCGAGATCGCTATGTACTTACTCTCGTTTCTTACTTCGGAAAGCGACACCTCTCTTTCAATTCTCTCAATTTTTTTACTATGTCCAGCTCCATTTGCAATGCCTGTTTTTCGGCTTCAAGACGTTTGTTTTCGGCTTTTAATCTGTCAATTTCAGTGAGTTCATCAACATCTTTGGTTTTCCCACGTCTGTCAACCAGTCCATCCGCACCTTTCTCTTTGAACTTTGCTGTCCAAGTATAGACTTGCTGATAGGATACGCCGTATTTCTCGGCTATTGCGTTATAATCATTTCCCGACCCGATACAATCCGCTACTATTTGCAGTCTTTCTTCATAAGTTGTTTTTCGCCCTTTAGTCATAAGTTTTCCTCCCGAACAATTCTGTCCTTTGAATTTCTTATGACCATTATACACCAAAATCCAATTTCGCAGTGATTTTTTGCTTAAAATTTTATATTTTTTTGCTATTTCTCTTAAACTACCTTTTCCTGCAAGATAATCTTTAACGGCTGCTTCCTTTAATTCCGCTGAGTAATGTTTATTATGAGGATTGAAAAAAGCATCCTCCCCTAATGCTTGATAATTTCTTATCCACATCCCAAATGAACTGCTGTCAATTCCATATTTATTCGCTATATTTCGCTGACTTGCTTTTCCTGAAAGATACTCTTTTACTGCTGCTATTTTCAATTCCGGTGACACCTTTGATTTTCTTCCCAATAAAATAACCCCCTTAGAGTATTGATACACGTTTTATTTTTTCGTGTGTCTACTCTAAGGGGATTATATCAGATTTCGTTCAGGGGATTTTTTCTACTGAAGGCAATTTTTATAGTTAAATATGTACATGTTTTTTTGTATTTGGCGTTTTTTATCTATAAGGAGACTTTTTGCTGAAGCATAATCCCCTTTCTTCAAATAGTCGTGCAAGGAATATATGAGTGCAATTAGTTCGCTGTTCATTTTACAACCTCATTTGAATTTGAGTTTGCTTACATCTCCGTTGACAGCTTTAAGATCGGCATCTTCATCCTCGTGATAGAGGATTTTGTTTGTAAGCGTGTCAATAAGATTACATTCACGCCCGTAATTACCGATTTTGGCAACAGACATAGCCGCTGCAAGACTGTCTGTATCTGTCTTTGTATACCATTTGCCATCCGAAAATTTTTTGAAATTTACATTGTATCTGCCCATTTGTGACCCTCCTTGTTTTTGTTATCGGCGTAATATGTTACCTATGATATTGCCCAGTATGCTCATACTGGCTTTTCTATCCGCTAATGCATCCTGTAAGCTCTTATCGCCGTAAACACGTTCCACGGCTTCGTCTTCCCATACATCACCGATTTCTTCCATTTCTTCGATAAACATTGTTCTTTCGTCTTTTGTCATGACTCTTTACTCCTTTCGTATTTGCTTATGCAGTATTCTTTAAATATGCATCCACAAGCGTCTGGTGTCCGCCTAATACAATTCCCTTTGACAGTGCCTCGGCAATTTTTTCTTGCGATGGATAACGATTTTGCCCCATATTGCGTAAATGTTCGGTAACGCCAAACGCATCTCCGCCGTTAATAGGCTTATGTACAATAACCTCTACGGGCAGAACTGTTTCAACGACTTCAGAAGAAGCCCTTACCGTTTCTAAAGCCTGCGGAGTGAGGTTTTCGGTAGTTTTAAATAAGCCCAGAATCGCATCTTTATTCTTGATTCCCAGATATGTTAATACACCAACACCAATACATACACATATACCTCCACAAACCATGACAACTTTTTCTTTGTTCTTCGACCACCAATTTTCCTTAACTTTTACTTCATTTTCGCTCATAATGATACTTCCTTTCTTTAATTCAAGCAACTTTTACAACAGTAACCAATGTTCGTGCGTGCCCTTTGTTTCCCATAAACAGATAGGCAAAGCCGTCCATAATACGAACCTGTGACGACTTATGAAGATAATTAAAATGCGTCCTGTACCACAGATACTCGTCCGCTGTCATGTCATACTCATTCCGCCCCTCATATCTCGCTGTCTTAACTAAGTGCTGCCAACTTCTAAACCCGCCATATGATATAACACGTTCTTGTAAACGCTGCATAGCGTGTTGAGTTATTTCTATTGATTTGTGACATATATTATTCGCCTTCGCTATCATCTTTTTTCTTATTCATCCTTTCATAAGTGTTTATTTCATCATTTAAATCTTTCACATATTTTTTATAAACATCGGGATTCTCACCAGCTTCCTTTTTGCGCTTTATCATCATATACAATTTTCGATAATTTCTTTCATGTCTTCCTGATTCTGAATAAGCATCCTTCCTTCTATTAAGCCTCTCAATTACAGGTCCAATTTGATTGCAAGTTTTATCCTTATTTTGTGGCGATGTATCATAACAATAATTAGCACTATTCTTTTTAGGAACAAAAAATCTTTGGCAATTCTTGCATTGTTTGATGCTCTTTTTATTCTTCTTTAAAATGCAATATTCTAATATAAGTATTTGCATAGGATATTCAATACTTATTGGCATATATTTATAACCATTTTCATCTTTTTTAAACCTTTTTTGTGTGTAAAAAGTATAATACTTACTCGCTGATTCTGTAAATGCGTTTACCTGATTTATTTCAATAGTATTTGCTTGCCCAACCGAATATTTCAAAAAAACTGCTGCATTTTTCCTAAAATCTTCTATATATTGAAGATAATTATTGTAACAGCTCTCAAAAAAATCTTCTATACATGTCCATGTCTCAAAAATATTCTTGTTGTTTAAAGTATTATTCATAGCCGCTTTAAAACAGCTTCTAAATAATTCTGTTGCAACAGGCAGAGCATCGTCTTCTATAGTGTTATATAGCCATTTATTAAAGCCATCATATACATATTCTTTTATGACAGGTTGCTTTTTATCCGGAAAACAATGTATCATGTTTTCAACCTTATCTACCATCAGATATAATGCATCATCTGAAATTAGTTCGAATAAAAGAGCTCCCAGTGCATATTCGTACTCATTACCTTTATAATAAAAAGTATATTTGTCCTTGTGAATTAAAATCATTATTCCTTGTGCCGTCTTTTTCATATAACCACCGTCCTTACTATTTTTCATATCTATATTATACAAAAAATAATTTTTGTTGTCGATACATCTTATGTTGTTTTGTAGGTCAATTTATTTATGCATTTATTTTTGATAATTTTCGCGTGGCGTAAATGCAACCAAAATATTATAAACCGGGATATTTATCTTATTATTTTTTATCAATAAAATAAAAGAGCACCTTTAAAAACAGCCATATCTAATTCTAAAGATACTCAATATTTTACTTATTAACTTATTAACCTATTCACTTCTTCCTCAACCACTTATACAGCACCCTACCCACCGTTGTCATGACCTGTGCCATCATATCGGGTTCGGAGAACATTTTAACGAAGAAGTCCTCGTTTTATTCGTATCTTGCGACAGCCATTTCGGGGAAGTCCTTTTCAAAAAGCAGCATAAACGTTTTAAAATCGTTATTCTTTGCATAGCCTTCCCAATTTTCTTTGGCAGCATAGTCGTTTTCGATTTGCAGCAGCACCTTATCCATCTCGGTAAAATCTGTGCCGTATTTTTCGCATGGAGGCTCTATAATCAATATTTTCTCATCAAGAGACCGTATGGAGCCAGCCTCAAACCGAAAGCTATACAGCCGCAAAAGGCGGAATATCTGCACTTACGCACGCGCTCGCGGTAAGTCTTTCGGGTAAAGTAAGGGTAAATTCTATCTCACCAGGGTGGATAGATACGAATTATACCGTTTATACCGGCCCCGATGCCGTTCAGCAGCCCGCAGGACGAGTGGCAATCCCCTTGATATTGCAAATATGGTGGTATTCCTTTGCTCGGATAAGGCAGGCTTTATTACGGGCGAAAACATCTGTATTGACAGTAGTATGACAAAACTTATGATTTACCATGGGGATAACGGCCGAGCTTTAAAATAAGGCATATTTTTTATATTTATAAAAACCATGTGGAAATTAATGTGGGAATATATCAATCGCAGACGGTACCGTTTTGGTACCGTTTTTAATTTTTTAGTGCCAAAATAGTGCCAGTGTTGATTTATTAGAGTTTTAATAAGTAAAATATTGGAAATTCAGCAGGAATAAAAAAAGGCTGTAAGCCGCTTTATAAGCGACCTACAGCCATCAAAGGTTTTATTATTCGATAATAGAAACAACAGAACCGGAACCAACTGTTCTACCACCCTCACGGATAGCAAAACGAAGACCCTGCTCCATAGCGATGGGGCTGATAAGTTCGATAGTCATTTCTACGTTATCACCGGGCATACACATCTCTGTACCTTCGGGTAATGTGATAACACCTGTAACGTCAGTTGTTCTGAAGTAGAACTGAGGACGATAGTTGTTGAAGAAAGGCTTATGACGGCCACCTTCATCAGCTGTTAAAACGTAAACCTGTGCAGTAAACTTTGTGTGAGGTGTGATTGTACCGGGCTTTGCAAGAACCTGACCTCTTTCGATCTCTGTTCTCTGAACACCACGAAGAAGTGCACCGATGTTATCACCGGGCTGTGCTTCGTCAAGTAACTTGTGGAACATTTCGATACCTGTTACAACAACGGAACGAGCCTTATCAACAAGACCAACGATCTCAACGTTTTCGTTAACGTGAAGAACACCACGCTCAACTCTACCTGTAGCAACTGTACCACGGCCTGTGATTGAGAATACGTCCTCAACAGGCATAAGGAAAGGCTTGTCTGTATCTCTTTCGGGGTTGGGGATATACTCATCAACTGTGTCCATAAGTTCCATGATCTTGTCGCCCCACTCACCTGCTGTATCCTGAAGAGCCTGGTAAGCAGAACCCTTAACGATAGGAGAATCTTCAAAACCGTATTCAGCAAGAAGATCGCTAACTTCCATCTCAACTAATTCAAGAAGTTCTTCGTCATCTACCATATCGCACTTGTTAAGGAAAACAACGATCTTGGGAACACCAACCTGACGAGAAAGAAGGATATGCTCTCTTGTCTGAGCCATAGGACCGTCAGTAGCAGCAACAACAAGGATAGCACCATCCATCTGTGCAGCACCTGTGATCATGTTCTTAACGTAGTCGGCATGACCGGGGCAGTCAACGTGTGCATAGTGACGCTTTTCTGTCTGATATTCAACGTGAGCTGTAGAGATAGTGATACCACGCTCTCTTTCCTCGGGAGCCTTATCGATGTTCTCGAAATCTACCTTTTCGTTACCTGCAACTCTGTCAGCAAGTACCTTTGTGATAGCAGCTGTAAGAGTAGTTTTACCATGGTCAACGTGACCGATAGTACCAATGTTAACATGAGGTTTTGTTCTCTCAAATTTTGCCTTAGCCATTTTTTAAGTTTCCTCCTTAAAATAAAGTGTTTAAATAAATGTTTTCTTTGCGTATAGTTTTCATTGTCCGTCTGTTAAACGAACAATGATGTCACTATACTCATTATATACAATTTTTCCATATAATGCAAGAAAAATTTTATGAAATTGATAAAAAACTGAAATATTTTTTTAATTTATTAAAGATTGTTAAATCAGTTAGAAGCTCTGCCCGAAGCAACCTTTTCCTGGATAGACTTGGGAACAGGCTCGTAATGATGAACTTCCATGTTGTATACACCACGGCCCTGTGTTGAAGAACGAAGGTCTGTGGAGTAACCGAACATTTCAGCAAGGGGTACATAAGCGTGAACTACCTTTGCACCGTTCTGATCGTCCATACCCTCGATACGGCCACGACGTGAGCTTACATCGCCCATAACGTCACCCATATATTCCTCGGGGATAGTGATTTCAACTTTCATGATAGGTTCAAGAAGCTGAGGATCGGACTTTCTCATAGCATCCTTGAATGCCATTGAGCCTGCGATCTTGAATGCCATTTCCGAAGAGTCGACTTCATGGTAAGAACCATCGTAAACAACAGCTCTCAGACCAACAACGGGATAGCCTGCGATAACACCCGACTGCATAGCTTCCTTGATACCTGCTTCAACAGCGGGGATATATTCCTTGGGAATAGCACCGCCGACAACCTCGTTAACGAACTCGAAGTTGTTTTCTGCATTGCTGTCAAGCTTCTCAAAGCGTACTTTACAGTGACCGTACTGACCTTTACCACCCGACTGACGAGCATATTTGCTCTCAACATCTACGCTGTCCTTGCCGAATGCTTCACGGTAAGCAACCTGAGGTGCACCGACATTAGCTTCGACCTTGAACTCTCTTAACAGACGGTCAACAATGATTTCAAGGTGGAGCTCACCCATACCTGCAATGATAGTATCGCCTGTTTCCTGGTTTGTATACGTCTTGAATGTAGGATCTTCCTCTGCAAGTTTTGCAAGAGCGATACCCATCTTGTCGCGGCCTGCCTTTGTTTTGGGCTCGATAGCAACAGAGATAACGGGATCGGGGAAGTTCATTGATTCAAGGATAACTTCGTGGTTTTCATCACAAAGTGTATCACCTGTTGTAGTTATTTTAAGACCAACGGCAGCAGCGATGTCGCCTGCGTAAACCTTGTCGATCTCTTCACGCTTGTTGGCGTGCATCTGAAGGATACGACCGATACGTTCCTTCTTGCCCTTTACGGAGTTATATACATATGAACCCGATTCGAGCACGCCCGAGTAAACACGGAAGAAAGCAAGCTTACCAACGAAGGGATCGTTCATGATCTTGAATGCAAGAGCTGCGAAAGGCTCTTCGTCGGAAGAATGTTTCTCGATCTCTGTTTCCTCATCACCGGGGATATGACCCTTGATAGCGGGGATATCCGTAGGTGCGGGCATATATTCAAGTATACCGTCAAGAAGCTTCTGAACACCCTTGTTTCTGTAAGCCGAACCGCAGAATACGGGAACAGCCTCGCAAGCTATACAAGCCTTACGAAGAGCAGCCTTCATTTCGGGGATCTCAAGATCGCCGTTTTCAAGGTACTTGTCCATAAGTTCTTCATCTGTCTCTGCAATGCTTTCAAGCATCATTTCACGATACTCGTTAGCCTTGTCTACCATATCGGCAGGGATATCTTCGATAGAAATATCCGTACCCTGCTTATCGTTATAGATGTAAGCCTTCATCTCCATAAGGTCGATGATACCTACGAACTGATCCTCTGCACCGATAGGGAGCTGAACGGGAACAGCATTTGCATTAAGGCGATCCTTTATCATATCAACAACATGATAGAAGTCTGCGCCCATGATGTCCATCTTGTTAACGAAAGCCATACGGGGTACATTGTATTTGTCAGCCTGACGCCAAACGGTCTCTGACTGTGGCTCAACGCCACCCTTTGCACAGAATACACCAACGGCACCGTCAAGTACACGAAGTGAACGCTCAACCTCAACGGTAAAGTCAACGTGACCCGGTGTATCAATGATATTTATGCGGTGCATAGGAGCGTCGCCAATGTGCCACTGTGTTGTTGTAGCAGCGGATGTGATCGTGATACCTCTTTCCTGCTCCTGTTCCATCCAGTCCATCTGAGCAGTACCTTCGTGTGTATCACCGATCTTATATGTCTTGCCTGTGTAGAAAAGAATACGCTCTGTAAGAGTTGTCTTACCTGCATCGATATGCGCCATGATACCGATATTACGTGTTCTTTCCAACGGGAAAGCTCTGTCTGACATGCTTTTCTCCTCCTATTACCACTTGTAATGCGAGAATGCCTTGTTGGCTTCTGCCATCTTGTGTGTTTCGTCCTTCTTCTTTACAGCGCCGCCTGCGTTGTTGATAGCATCAAGAAGTTCGCCTGCAAGACGATCTTCCATTGTCTTTTCGCTGCGCTTTCTGCTGTAAATAGTAAGCCATCTTAAGCCTAAAGCCTGACGTCTTTCGGGCTTGATCTCGATAGGTACCTGGTAAGTTGCACCACCTACACGGCGAGCCTTAACCTCAAGTACGGGCATAATGTTGTTTAATGCCTGCTCGAATGCTTCAACAGCGGGTGTACCTGTCTTTTCTTCTACTTTGGCGAATGCACCGTAAACGATCTTCTGTGCAACGCCTTTCTTGCCATCAAGCATAATAGAGTTGATGAGCTTTGTAACTACCTTGTTATTGTATAACGGATCGGGCAGTACTTCTCTTTTTGAAACATGACCTTTTCTTGGCACGATTCTTCCCTCCTTAATCATAATCTTATTAATTCAACGGTACTTGGGATGTGCTTTTGCACACTCCCTGTTCATGCCCCGGTACTTGCAATAAACAGATTTAATAAGTACAAAGGCATAGAATGGTCTTTATGACCGAGCCAAGAAATAATTGCGGTTTTCTTACCTTAATTATTTCTTATTTCTTCTTAGCACGCTTTGCGCCGTACTTGGAACGAGCCTGCTTTCTGTCGGCAACACCTGCTGTATCAAGTGTACCTCTGATGATGTGGTAACGTACACCGGGAACGTCCTTAACACGGCCGCCTCTTAAAAGAACAACACTATGCTCCTGAAGGTTGTGACCTTCACCGGGGATATAAGCTGTTACTTCGATACCGTTTGAAAGACGAACTCTGGCGATCTTTCTTAAAGCCGAGTTAGGCTTCTTGGGTGTAGCAGTCTTAACAGATGTACAAACACCTCTCTTCTGGGGTGAACTTACATCGGTCTGCTTTCTCTTTAAAGTGTTGAGACCCTTCTGTAACGCAGGAGCAGTTGACTTTGTAACCTTTGTGTCTCTGCCCTTTCTTACTAACTGGTTAAATGTTGGCATTGATTGCACCTCCCTTGTAGTTATTAAATCTGCCATTGCATGTGCCGTGATATATTTATACAGTAAAGTTTATCCAAACACATACCTTGTTATTATATAGTCTGAAAACAAAAATGTCAAGGGGTGAAAAGAAATTTTGCACAAAAAAAATCCCGAAAAAGTTTTGGTTTTTTTTGGGATTTTCGGTAATTATTGCTTAATTCACGGTTTGCTTTGTGTTTTATTAAGCCTGTTGTCATATAATATCCGCAATTCTTCAACCGTAACAGCATCAGGCAAAAAATTTGTTTTACATTTCCCCGATCTTATGTTATAATTACATATATATGGACTTTACGGAGGTGAGCATATGCTTGAAAAAACACGCGAACTTATTGAACAGAAAAAATACAACGACCTAAAAGCGATGCTTTCGGAATTACAGGCGCCCGATGTGGCTGACCTTCTGGACGAATTGGAGCACAAAGAGATACTGCTTGTGTTCAGGCTTTTGCCCAAGGAGCTTGCGGCGGAGACCTTTGTTCACCTCAAAAGCGACAGTCAGGAAATGCTTATCAAAAATTTCAGCGATTCCGAGTTGAAAATAGTTTTCAGCGACCTTTATATGGACGATATAGTCGATATTATCGAAGAAATGCCCGCAAGCATAGTCAAGCGCATACTTGCGCACACGGACAGCGCAACACGTTCGACTATAAATCAGCTTTTGCAGTATGGCGACGAGAGCGCGGGCAGTATCATGACGACCGAGCTTATCAGTCTGCGCAAGGATATGACCGTAACGCAGGCTTTTGACAAGATACGCAAAACGGGTGTGGACAGTGAGACCATATACACCTGTTATGTTATCGAGGACGACAGGAAGCTTATAGGTGCGCTTTCGGTGCGTACCCTGCTGCTTGCGGACCCGAACGATATAATAGACGGCATAATGGAGCACAATGTCATTTCCGTAAAGACTACGGACGACAGGGAGTTTGTGGCTAACCAGATGAAGAAATACGATTTTGTGGCTATGCCCGTTGTAGATGCGGAAAACAGGCTTGTCGGCATTGTAACCATCGACGATGCTTTTGATGTTATGGAAGACGAGACCGAAGAGGACTTCGCTATCATGGCAGGTATCCAGCCCAGCGACAGCGAGGACACCTATCTTGAAACGCCCGTTTACATCCACGCAAAAAATCGTATAATGTGGCTGCTTTTCCTTATGCTTTCCGCCACCGTAACGGGGCTTATAATCACAGGCTATCAGGACAAACTGCTTGCCATACCGATACTGACATCCTTTATACCGATGCTTATGGATACGGGCGGCAACTGCGGTTCGCAGAGCTCGACTGTTGTTATCCGCGGTCTTGCGCTTGGCGAGCTGGAATTCAAGGACTTATTCAGGGTAATGTTCAAGGAGTTTAAAATAAGCCTGCTTGTGGGCTTTATACTTGCGGTGATAAATACCATACGCATTTACCTTATGTATCACAAAACGCTTTCAAACGCTTTCGGCATTTCCCTTGCGGTAGGCGTTACGCTTATGATAACGGTGCTTGTATCGAAGCTTGTGGGCTGCATACTGCCTATGCTTGCATCCAAGCTGAAACTCGACCCCGCGATAATGGCAACACCGCTTATCACCACCATAGTGGATGCCTGCTCGATACTTATTTTCTTTAACGTGGCAACAATGATGCTGCATATATAAAAAACGGAGAATAAATAATATGCGAAAACGATTTTTGTCAAATTCCCCTGTTCAAGAACAATAGTATCTCATGACGATATCGGTTTAAATAATAGCTTAAATAGCTGTATTCGCCGATTTCGTCAATGGCGATATCGGGAGAAACCGAAATGCCCGATTTCGTCAACGGCGATATCGGCACAAGCCGCTTGTTCAGCACGATACGACCCCGATTTCGTCACTTCCCCATATTGTTCTTGAGAATGGTTTTTTGGGGATTTCGGTATAGGTTTTGTGTCTGAATATCCTGCTTAAATCTATCGAAAAAAAACGTGATCGTAGGTGATTTTTAATATGTATATAGGTTTATATACCGAACCGATAATTTCCGATACAAAATATAAAGGTTTATATCGCTTAAACATTCCGTCCGAGTATTGGAGCGAAAAAAAATACGGTTCCTTATATGATATGTCCAATTGGTACATCAATAATTCGGTTGACGGCTTTTATTTTGAATTTTCGGATGAAATATTTGAAAAATTGCTTAAGCTGCAGCAAAAACTTCATGAAAACAAATGTAATGCGGATTTAATTATTTTTGGAGATAATATTGATTTTGCTAATGCTGAATTTCTCGGATATGATATTAACGGTAACGAAAAATACTTATCATTGATAGTTTTAATGGTATCTGCCCAATATACTGATTCATTGTTTAAAATAATATTTGAACACTTTAATAACAAACTAAATGAATCCGGTTTATTCAAAAATGAAGAAGATGCAAATGAACTCATAGATTTGTACAATGATTTGCTGATAAAATACCGCATCAATATTGAAAAAGTAGCTGACCCGAAACCAATTAAAATATATAAATATAAGGCATAGGGGCATATAGGAACAATTTTTTATAAATTTAACAACGGAAGGCAAACAATAATGAGATACATTCTTGATCTGATGCTGAAAAAAATATCAAAAGATGATTTTCTTAAACTGAACGGCATAAAAAGAGACCAGCTTTCCGAAAAGATTTTTTCAAATATCAGTGAAGCTGTTAAAAACAAATCGAGAGATTAACGGTCAAGCCATAGAAAGTCATACAGGGGCAATTTTGTGTATGAACTTTGCAGGCAGTAAAGGAATTCAATATGAAATCAAACGGCATTTTAAACTTATTGACAAAAAAATCTTTAGCTTTGATTTTTATAATCCTTGTTTTTTGCTCGGGCTGCAATAATGCTTTGACATACGAGACCCAAATCAGTAATGTTTCGGAAAGTATTGTTTCGGCATTTGACAACAAAGACAAGGAACTTCTTAAATCTCTTTTACATGATGAGGTTATTAATTCAAATCCTGATTTGGATGAACAAATAGAAAAAGCATTTGACATATATAAAGGAAAATCTGTTTCTTATAATAATTCAGGCTTTAGTGCAAAAGAAATCATCGACAATAAAGTACATAAAGTTGAATATGCCCAATTGACCGTAGAAACAGACAAAGAAATATATATTATAGACTATTCTTTTAACATAAAGGATGAAGCTCACCCAGACAGGGAAGGCATATATACAATAAAGCTGCTTCCTAATTCTATTTTTGATGAATATGCGCAATACGGTTTGGAAAATGACCCAAATCAAGCAATTGATGAAGAGCCGTTTGAAATGCGTTGGGGCGGCGGTGTTGAAGATTATAAAAAATACGGTCTCGGCGTTTTTGCATATACGCGCAAAGATATTATTGAAGCTTATTACAAAAAAAACGGCAAGCCTATGCCCATTGCAGAATCGTGCGAATAATGAATTTGCACAAGTTGTTCCAATATGCAGAATTTTTAAAATAATAACCGAAAACCCAACACATAAAAAGCTGTTTCGTCAATGATATTAATTCCCGCGAAACAGCTTTTTTTAGGCTTTATTTCAGCACGCACATTTCCCCGTTTTCAATACCGAGTATCTCAGTGCCGTTTTCCTGCATTTTCTTTATTTCTTCGATATGTCTTTTGGTTATGATCTCCCCTGCAAGAACAAGCGGTATATCGGGCGGAAAAGGTGTTATAAAATCCGCGGAGATTCTGCCGACAGCCTTTTCAAGCGGTACTTTCTCCTTATCGGCATAAAACATCTGCCTCTGCACCACCCTGTCCGAAAAACCTTCGGGCAATAGTATTTTTTCTTCCGCTTTGCTCTTTTCAAGCTTTTTATCCGTTTCGATAAGCGCATCCGCAAATTTATCGAGCATATCCAAATCGTCGGCAGGCGAAGTCATTGCTATAAAATGCCGCACAGCACACATTTCAAGCTCAAAACCGTATTTTCCCTTTAAAATGCCCGTTATTTTTTCTGTGCTTTCGCTGCTGTTGTTCACAAAAGTAAATTTGGATATATCATAGTCACAGCCGTTTATGATGTTTTCGGCAGAAACAAGTTTTTCAAGCCCTTTCAGTCGCGCTTTTATTTCTTTCAGCCGTTTTGTATAAGCCGCAAATGTGTCGTTTTCCTCGTAATATGCACGGACATAGTCCGTAAGCCCCATAAAAATATAGGACGGGCTTGTGGTAGTGACCATTGAAAACGCCTGTCTTATACGTTCAATATCGACCCTTTTTGTATTCACATTCAAAACCGCACACTGGTTTGGCAGCGGCAGCGTTTTGTGCCAACTTTCTATGCTTATATCCGCGCCCTGTCTTATTGCATTTTTGGGAAAATTCGGGTCAAACGGAAAATGTGCGCCGTGAGTTTCATCCACGATAAGTATTTTATTATATTTATGTACAATATCCGCTATTCTGCAAACATCGGCGCAAAAGCCCTCATAAGTCGGGCTGACGATAAAAACTGCCTTTATTTCGGGATAACTTAAAAGAGCCTTTTCGATAATATCGGCAGTCACGGGCAGTGCAAAACCGAAAGACGAAACGGGAGTGTCGGCATATACAGCCCCCGCGCCGCTCAATATAAGCGCATTTTGCAGGCTTTTGTGTGCATTGCGTACCGCAAGCAGGGTATCGCCCTCCTTGCAGGTACCCAAAACCGCCGCAAGTATGCCGCTTGAACCGCCGTTTACACAGATAATGCTTTCATCCGCACCGTAGAGCCGCGCAAGTTTTTGCTGTGCCTGCATGATAGCGCCTTTGGGTGCGTGAAGATTATCGCTGCCCCCTATCTCTGTGATGTCGAGCGATAAAAGGTCGGGCGGCAAAAAAGCCGCCCTGCGCTTATGTCCCGGCATATGCAGGGGATATTTGTTTGTGAGTTCCGTAATTTTTTTAAAAAGCGGTGCGTCCATTTTATCTCCCGTCAGAACAGTTTTGAAAACTTCTTCAAGCCTTCAAGTTTGCCCTTTGCTTCTTTGTATATCTCCATCGCCTTTAACAGGTCGATATCCTTTATCTTCACATCTTCGGGCGCATTCACATCCTGCGGTTCGCTCGTGCGTGTGCCCGCCTTGAAACTGCCGCTTAAAGATGCCTTGTATTTAAGACCCTCTATAAGTATGCTGTCGGCTGTGATGTCAACTCCGCCGTCCTTGCTCTGCGACTTGCCGTTGAATGTGATGCCCACGGACTTCTTGCCGTTGCCCAGATTTACGGAGGCATTAAGAGAGCCGTTTGCATCAAGCTGCGAGGAAGAACTTATCCTCACCGTATCGCTGCCGTTTGACATTTCTATGCTGCGCTGACCGAAAGTTTCGCCGCCGTCCGACTTTCCTGCCGTATCCTCATACACAAAGTCGATCTTGTTGTTTTTTCTTTCGCCGTGACCTTTTAAAGTAAGCTTGTTGAGCCTGTTGTCGTAATCGCCGTTAAGGTCGAGGGTTCTGTCACCAATAACAAGCGATGTATCAAAGGTTATGCCGTCTTTGACAGGAGTTATATTGATGATGATATCTCTCGCTTCGCTTTCCTCCGCCTTTTTGATATTGTCGTCAAATTCCTTGTCAAACTGCGCCTTTGCGCTTTCAATATCTCCCAATTCTTCTTTTATCTTGTCGGTCGCTGCATACACAAAGTCCAGATTTCCGTCTTTTGCCGCCGTATATTCGGCACAGCTGCGCAGATTTTTCAAAAACGAGATATATGCGCTTTTTGCCTTTTCCCCGGGTACCGTGACCTTATAGCTGTCATACGAATTCCCGTCTGCTGCGGTGACTTTTCCGTTTTTCTCGCATTTCACCGAAGGGAGTGCGGCAAATACCTCCGCCATGGCAAGTTCTTTTGACTTATCGGCAAACTTTTTGCTTGAATATACCATATTCGAAAACGCAAACGGCGCAAGCGAAAAATCCTGTTTATCCTCGAAATATGCGCCGATAACAGGCAAAGTCTTTACCTGTGAAACAACATTTTTGTTTTCAAGCGTAAAGCTTTCGTTAAAGAATGTCGGCATATACACGGTGCTGCGTTCCTCGTCGATATAAGTCTGAAAAGCCGCAAGCGTGATACCGCTGTAATCTATCGAGTTATTGCCGGACATTTTCTTTTGGTCTGCCGACACAACGGCATTGAAGCTGAGACCCAAACCGTTAAGTTTATCGTAGATATTGTTCTGATCGAGCTGCAAAGAACCCTGTGCATCATATTCGCCTTTAAGCAGAGCATCAAGGGTGTTTTCATCCGTTATCCCGCTTAAAACGGTTTCGCGCGAAACATAATCACGATAATTGAGTTCGACCTCGCGTTTGAGCCTTGTTTCCGGGCGGAACATAAAGAAAGCCGCCGCCGTGAGAGCAACACAGACCACAAACAGGACCGCCGCTATGATCGGCATTTTCGACTTTTTCTCTTTTTTGCCCGGTATGACAAAAGCCTCGTCATTCTGCGGGATATTGGTATTTTCATCCATAATTTTATTTCCTTTCATAGTTTTAAAAAGGGCTGTTACGTTATACACGTTTCAGCCCTTGGATTAATGTATACTTCTGTTATTTAAACATTATTCAGCGTTGCAGACTTAAATCCACAGTGCTTGTTTGTGTAGCTAAAGCTACACAAATCCCGTAGGGACGGCGCGAACAAATTTGTTCGCTGCCGCTAATTGCCCGAGAGTCAAAGGCTCTCTTTTATGCCTGTAAAAGATGTACTGCGAAATCGCCGATCTGCTCTTTTAAGTAGATGGAAGTAACCTTGTCGTTCTTAACAACAGCTGTTTCGTGGTCAAACTCAACACCTGTAGCTTCAAGATAGTTGATAGCTCTGTCAAGATATCTTGTCTTGATGCAGATATGGCCGTTCTTGCCAAGGAACATCTGCTTTCTTACCTCGATACCGGGGCCTGCGAATACAGCGGAGTTGCCGTTCTTGATCGGGAAGTTGAACATCTTGCTGAACTTCTCTGCAATTGCAAGAGCAGCTTCTTCGTTCTCTGTGTTGATGCCAACATGAGCAAACTCAAAACCGAGCATAGAAGCAACAGCTTCCTTACAAAGCTCTGTGATCTTGTCAAATTCGCCTGCATCAATAAGAGCGCCCTTTACCATCCAGCTGCCGCCGCAGCAGATGATCTTGTTATATGCAAGATAATCGTTAAGGTTGTTTGCATTGATACCGCCTGTAGGCATAAACTTAAGTGATGTGTAAGCAGCAGCCATAGACTTGATCATGTTAAGACCGCCTGCAGCTTCTGCGGGGAAGAACTTAACAACTTCAAGACCGAGCTTAACAGCATGGTTAAGGTCGCTGGGGTTGCAGGTACCGGGTGTGATAAGATAGCCCTTTTCGTTGCAGTATTCAACGATCTCGGGGTCGAGACCCGGGCTTACAAGGAACTTGGAACCTGCTGCGATAGCCTTGTCAGCCTGCTCCTTTGTAAGAACTGTGCCTGCACCTACGATAAGTTCGGGAACCTCCTGTGCCATTCTTCTGATAGCTTCTTCTGCGGCAGCTGTTCTGAAAGTAACCTCTGCACAGGGGATACCGCCTGCAACAAGAGCCTTTGCAAGAGGAACTGCCTTGTCGGCATCATTGATAACAACAACGGGTACAATACCGATTGCGCTTAATTTTTTTAAAACTTCATTCATTGTAATGAACTCCCTTCACTTTAGAATTGATAATTTGATTTTAACATTTATGTTTCAATAAGTCAATAAAGAAAACAAAATTTTGTAATATTTTTGTAAAATAAGTTTGAGGGATTTTTAATGCAATTTTTTGCGGGATATGTTATACTGTAAATATACTGTGTAAATCATTGATCGGAAAACAGAAACAAATACATAAATGACTATGGCTAAAATACGACTTGACAAATTTATCTGCGACTGCACATCATATACGCGCAGTCAGGCAAAAAAGCTTATACGCGGCAAGAAAGCAAGCGTATCGGGCAGCATCATCACCGACGAAAGTTTCAAAGTGGACGAGGACTGCGCCGATGTTGTGCTGAACGGCGAAATAATAAGCCCCGAAAAGTACATATATATCATGCTGAACAAACCAGCAGGCGTTGTTTCCGCAACAGAGGATGCACAGCACAAGACCGTGCTTGACCTTTTGGACGGCGAATATGCAAACAGAGGGCTTTTTCCCGTAGGCAGACTCGATATAGACACCGAAGGTCTGCTTATACTCACTAATAACGGCGATTTTGCACATAACACGCTTTCGCCGAAAAAACACGTTGAAAAAACGTATATTGCAAAAGTCGGCGGATATACTTATACCAAGGAGAGCAAAGAACGCTTTGAAAGCGGCATTGAGCTTGCGGACGGCTATAAATGCCTGCCTGCCGCAACGGAGCTGATTTCGCAGACAGACGGAGTATGCGTGATCAAAATAACAATAAATGAAGGAAAATTTCATCAGATAAAGAAAATGTTTGCCGCAGAGGGCGGAAAAGTTGAATATCTGAAACGAATATCCTTCGGGGAGATAAAGCTTGACGAAAGCCTCAAAAGCGGTGAATACAGGCTTTTTGATGCCGAAGAGCTGAAATATGCGGCAAAAAAAGCCAAAGGAGATCAATAATTTGGCTTTATGTGATTTTAAGAGTTTTTAAAGGAGTTTTAATGAAAACAAAAATACTTATACCTGTTTTGATAGCAAATTCAATACTGTCTTTTACGGGCTGTGCGCAGCAGGAAAACCTGCTGCCGCCCGTGACAAATACTGCGCCCGCCGAGATACAGACCGAAAATATTACCGAGATCACGGCAGCTGCGGACATGGAAGAGCAGGTTGCAAAAACAGAGACACAAGCCGTTTCTTCCCGTGATTTCAGCGAGATGATAACCGTAAACGGCAGCGAGGAATTTTTTGCCCTGCTGCGTGAGGCGCGTGACGATCTTGTGCCCGAAATGCAGCTGAAGATCACAAATTATTCCGATGAGTTTTACGATATAAACAATTTTGAAAAAGGCAAGTACACCCTTATATCAAAGGGCAAACGCTGGGGAAATGTCGCGCATATGACCTACACCTTTGAATACAGTGAAAGCTATGCAATAACGCGCGCCATTGAAGAACCGCGGCTTATGCAGCGTTTGTCACAGCATCAGCAAAGTACCGTAACACAGCTTAAAAACTTACAGACCGCGCTGGTAAACGACAATATGAGCGATTACGAAAAGGAACTTGTACTGCACGACTATCTTGTAAAGAATTACTTCTATGACACCACTGCCACGGAAGACGGAGAAGTACGCGAGAGTGCGACCAATATATCGGATTTTCTGAATACGCATACAGGCGTTTGTGAAGCTTATGCCTATACGTTCAAGGCACTTTGCAATATGAGCGGCATAGAGTGTCACGTTATATCGGGAACGCTTGAGGGTGTCGGTCATGCGTGGAACCTTGTAAAAATAGACGGCGACTACTACCATGTTGATGTTACCGCAGACGACCCCCTGCCCGATGAGCCGAACCACGCTTTCCACACCTATTTCAACCTTACCGATGCACGCATACAGCGCACGCATATCCTTGACAACAAGTGGTATGAATGCAATAACACACTGTATGATTATTTTGTTTACAACAAGCTTTCGGTCAGCAATGCAGGCAGTTTCAAGGCACTTGTGGAGCGCGGTCTCTCCGAGGGGAAAACAACGATAGTTTTCAGAGCGCAGAATTATTACGTAAATGATGACGATATCAATTCCGCATTGATGTACAAAGGTTTTTCGTCATATGTTATCGCAGGCGATATGAATGACCCGAACGGCGATTTTGAATTAAGACTTTCAAGATAAAAGAGGGTGTCGCATTAAGCTCCACCCTCTGGCGAAAAACAGGTTTTTCGCCAATTTTGCAGTCATACTGCGCGCCAGCAAGCTGTCACTT